>Ga0190303_1000713_pt1 | contig 13733 bp, 19 predicted proteins | sample 48700701_MG_FD_161672 | JGI IMG/M metagenome (GOLD analysis project Ga0190303, IMG submission 161672) | Hydrothermal vent sediment bacterial communities from Southern Trench, Guaymas Basin, Mexico - 4870-07-0-1_MG | ecosystem: Environmental > Aquatic > Marine > Hydrothermal vents > Sediment ...
CGCTCGTCTAACCCTACAAATTTTTTCTCGATTACGTTTAGAGCCTCAACCCAGTTTGGTCGTGCTTTGGTAGTGGCGTTTTTGTTTTCCCTTGCGTTAGGTCTCTTAGCCACGTCTTTCACCTCCACTCGACTTGGACCAAGCGGGGGGTTTATAAACTTTTCGATATTTAAGCTTAACGGTACTAATGTATGTCTAGCTAAATACGTATCTTCGACAAACGTCGAGTGTTGCTATATCGACTAAGCCAGAATAAAAAACGTATAGAAATAAATACGTCGAGAAGTTCCTTATCGAGTTCATGGTTATCGTACATGAATAGTCGACAAGGACCTTCTAGACATGAGCGTGATTAGGGACGAAACGCTGAATTGGAATAAGCCAGTACAAATGCCGAAAATGGGACGAGAGAAGGCTAGAGAGGAAGAAAACGAATAGAAAAGAAAGGGTAAAAAAGAAAATCGGTTAGGGGGGTTAGAGATATGCAATAAATGGTTCTTCAATTATTAGCACGACTTTTCCTATCCGTAACATCGGTGTATGTGGTCTTATCTTTATGTATGTAGGTAATCCGAAACGGTTCTGGAATAACTTTTTTATTTCTGCATGTACTGATGATGGTAACGCTAAGTCGATGTCGTGTATAGTCCAACCCTTTTTGATTAGACCACCAATTACGTACAGTTCAGTTAGTTCGTACCTTCCACACATTTTCTTAATATCGTTTAATGTTACGAACACTTTACTCAAGTACCGCCACCCAGTCAACTTCTACGTCACTATCTCCGTTACCGGGGTTGTGGTCTTCACATATCTGTATCTGTGTTCCAGTTGCGGTTGTTGAGTATAACGTCATGGTACCTTCTATTAAGACGTTCTTATTCCTATCGTACACTTTCACGGTATAGGTTTCAAAATCGAGAACGACAACAAAGAAGTCGTTCGGGTTTTGGAATGTTCCAATATCGCTAAGTGCTAATGTTTCACTATCTAACGCCCCTAATGATACACTCGCCATATTTTGACCGTCTGTTACAGTTACGATTAACGGGGTCGGGTGTCCTGCAGTACCGTTAGATATATGCTTTACTTTAAGACATATCACCATCTTTCGTATGTTTATATCATAACTTCGGTTTGCAAATCCATCGTCCGTATCATAGAACTTGAGTACTCCATTTTCGACGTATGCATTAGCTATACCGTAGTTTGCAAAGTCGTTTAGCTCTTCTTCACTATTAAATTGCCATACAGATGTCCAACCTTCCGACGGTGCCCAAGTAGGGTCGTTAGGGTCTAGTTCTGCCCCAGATGGTTGTGTTACGTTTATATCTACCGTATATCCGATTACTGCCTCTTCACCCTCGTACGATGCAGAAGGTAATGTAACGTTTATGTCAATAGTGTATTCGAATACTGGTTCTTCTCCTTCGTATGATACTGAAGGTGGTGTTACACTTACGTTTACTGTGTAACCGAATAGGTCCTCTTCACCTACAAATTTGTTTACGGTTTCTTCTTTAACGGCTATCCAATCAACGTAAACCCTGTAACTATTTAAGTACTCGTTGTTTCTCGCTACTAGGGAGATTACGTACCCTATATAATTCGTACCAGCGTACTGCAAGTAGAATTCGCTTACTTTTTCTCTATTAGCATTATATACGGTTACCTTTCTTTCGCTGAAATCAATTACTACAACGTGCCAACCTACAGAACCGTAATACGTTGTTGATATTCCAGCGTTCACATCGACCTCGAACATATAGTTTACGTCGATATCAATTGCATACCATAAACGTTCATTTCCGTCTTCGCTCTTAAACTGGAACGTTCTATCTCTAGTTTCGACTTTATCACGTTCAAAACGTATAGCAATAGCCATACGTTTACAGAACTTGTTCGAGTTTCTCGTTAATTCTGTATGATACCTTTCTTCTGGTTCGATGTATAATACGCTGTTAAATACGCTGTACTTACCTACTCTCGTGTTAAAACATTCGGTAACTTCTTCTTCTCTCTCGAAATCCCATACTTTCGTCCAGCCTTCTGACGGTGCCCATAGTGGGTCGTTGGGGTCTAAACCAGACGGTGGTACCTTACTAATGATTGTTTCAACGGTGAACTCGAATAGGTCCTCTTCACCGTATGCTCTGCCAGTACCTGTTACGTTTACCTCAGTTGTAAATTCGAGCAAGTCCTCGTATCCCTCTGCTATAGTTTTCGTAATTGCAATAAACGTTGTAAATTCGAACAAATCCTCTTCACCGTATATTTGCGTTGGTGCTACAACCACGTGCATATCATATTCGATTACGCTCTCCTCAGCATAAAATGAACGTATTGGTGTAGGTGGTACGTATATAAATTCTTTCGATAATGTTACTGGTTCGGTTATGTTTCTGTACGCTCTCACTCCTCTTAATGCTTCGGTAACAACGTTTAACATTTGTTCTAACCATGCGTTAAATCCTTCAGAAGCGGTTGATAATTTCTTCGAAAACGTTTCTGCAATAGTTTCATAAACTAACGGTATCTTTTCTACGATTTGATTAACATACGTATCAACCTCTTCTTCTGCTTTATTTATCGTTTCTTGTATCGCTTGAACATAGCTATCGTACGCTTCTTTACTTCCTTTCGCTTCGAGATAGATTACTCTCGCTTCAATTTTAAACTCCTCTTCACTTATTAACCCAGCATCGTATTGCTGTTTCAAACCTTCCAAGCTATCCAAGAATTCGTTTATTCTAGCCAAATGCGTGTTAATAACACGTTCTGTTACACTATACGCCCTTTCTATTGCATCTTCTACAAATTCACATACCTTAGCAAAACGACTTCTAGTCTCAGCCAACAATATTCTATGCCACGTAAAGATATAATCGTTCCATTCTCTAATTAAATCGAGAACTTGGTTATAAACGTCTGTAGCTACTTCGTCCATTTGCAAGTGTAAACCTCTTAAAACGTCGAAGACTAACGTTGGATAGTTAAATCCAGTCATCGCCCATAATAACGCCAACGTCTTTGTGTCAATATTTCCGATTTCTTGTGCAATATCTCTAGCATAGTCGGTTGGTGGTGGCGAACCTCCTCTATAAACGTTTAATAGTGTCTGAAAGGCGCCTCCTACAGACGTTTGTATTGCATTCGTAAATCCTTCTTGTATCATTTCAAGCAATAGTTCGTCGACTAATTCTGGTTCAATAATTACTGATAACGCTACCGTCCATTCAACCATATACCAAAATACGTCTAAAATACCTTTAGCACTTATACCACTTATTTCGTGCTGTTCTGCTTTCTCGAATAAATCTAAAATTTGTGCGATAAACCTGCGTCCTGTTAGTGCTTCGAATAGTTTCCATTCTCCGTAGCGTATTAATGCTTCTAAGTTCTCTCCTATCGTATGTAATGTAGTCTCTCCTAGAAAACCGAAAAGCTCTCCAACGAATGTGGGTATAGATTTACGGACTGACATACTATCACCCGTTACCTGCTTGTTGTACGTTCTCCTATGAAGCGTACCCCTATTAGTCTATCAGCGTACCTAAGGACTTCGTAAACTCCTAAGTCGTTTGGTATTCTGAAAACACGTCTAAGTACCATTACGTCACATAAGTATGTGTTCGGTTCTGGTTCACATTTAATTTCTAACACTATTGCTACGTTACTTTCAGAACCGTCGGACCATTTAACTATACAATCCGTCCAAACATTAACACGTATTGTAAACTGCTTGTTATCGCTCTTTCTTGTCAGCGTTCTATGTACTTTCTGTACTTGACCACGTATTTCTTGAACGTAAATCGTTTTACCTTCAGAAACGACCGGGTATGGATTATGAACGTCCCATTCCCCTGAAATTACAGTACTCTTTTCGAATTTGTAGTAGTTATACATAGCGTTAACGAAATCTGGCGTTTCTTTAAACATATCTTTCGGCGCACGTACAATTGCATACGATAGCAAAATGCTATCGGTTATTTTCTCGTGCAATTCATATTCTTCTAGCGGTGTATAAAGCATCATCGGTACTGACGGTAATTCCATTACTTCCGCTACGGGTTTTTCTTTGGGGTATGTCGTCGTCTTACCTACATACGAAAGCTTAGCACTAACGGAAGAAAAACCTTCCAACGTTCTTCCATATAAAGAACCGACTAAGTAGTAACGCTGTATCATTTGCTTCATAGCAAATTCGATTGGGAAATTGATAACGATATTTCTTATTCGTTCAATTGTTCTAGCATACTCAGTAGCTAAACGTCTTAGACGTCCAAGTATCAACGTCTCCAGCAATTCTTTACGCCAACCCAATAGGAACGCTCTACATTCTTCATATTCGGGTGGATACACATTTGACATGACCACCACGTGAGAAAAAATTAGAACACGTGATATAAAAACTTTGCGGGGGGAACGGAACGAGAAAAATGAAAAAGAGAAAAAAATAAAATTCGTTTGGTACGTTTTTAAGGACGGAAAGGTTGGTTACGTCCTTAGCTTGTCGCTTGTTCTACAACGGCGTGCCATTTGAACTGGTCGGCTACTGCATCGTATATTAGTTCTAATGTTACGTTGTACGTATCTTCTTTGAATGCGTTTATTACGGTCGCTAGTTCACTATTTAGAGAGTTTATGATGTTGTCCCTTAACGTTTCTTCTCCTGCTTCGTGGGCGTACATAGCCATTACTCCACCGTACACTCCCTTAGCGATTAACATAGGTCTTATGTAGTTTACGTATGGTAATTTAATCGCTCTTACCACTTCGCCACTAAATGTATCGTTTGAAGTTAGGTATCTAAGTGGTCTGGTATCGCCACATATCAAATAAACGGCTTTCGCTAGTGGTCCCCAAGATAGCTTTGGCTTCCAACCTACATGTGCTAATACGTATCTAGCCATGTGATACTTTGATTTCTTGGCAGTTACGTTAGTTTCAAACGTTCCTCCTTCAGTAAACGCACTATCGATACCTTCTTTCCATGATTTGTACGCCCTAGCCAACTTCACTCTTTGCTTTAGCTTAATAACGTTAGGGTCTTTCTTCGTATAGTTTGGATTAACGAAGTTTTCCCATACGTCGCTTGATGCATCTGCAATTCTCTGCTTGAACGCAGTTTCGTCTGGTATCTTGCTAAGTAGTGCGTTGTAAATTCTTTGTCTTTCAGCTTTTAGGGTTTGTTCCCATTCGTTTATTACCTCTTCTGGTACTTCGCTTGGTAATAAAACGATACCTATATATTCGAATACGGGGTCTTGTGCACTCATACTCCCACCTGCGTGTTTTTGAGCACGACCGAAATATTTAAATCTTTCCCATGCTCTCTCATAATACGGTGGTGATGTTGATAACGGGAGAAATGTTGATACGTTTATGTATAGAACAGATACGTGAAGTAATCGATGAAAAACGAAAAGTACCAGAAGGGTACGTAAAAGAACCGATACATCAAGAAGCGAAAAGATTAACATACTATTTGTTACGTAAGCGTTCGCTAGTTTCTGGAATTTCGTTAGTTTTAAAACGTTACATTCCAGACCCATACACTAGAAGCGTTTTACTTCAACCGTTAGTTAAGTGTATATGGCACGTGTTTAGGTACGGTTATGACGATAAGTTAGTTCAGACGTATGCAAAGATAATCGATAACATATTACGGGTGGGATAATGGCTAAACGTAAGTATAAAGTAGATGAAAGACAAAGTATACGGAGACAATATGAAGTAAGGAAAGAAAGGCGCCTTAGATTACGTACAAGGATTAAACGTAGAACAATGCAAGCGTTAGAACGTGCTAAATGGAATAACCGTTTGAGAGCTAGATATTATGCTGAGCGTATAGAAACATGGATAGTACGTAAAATGATAGAACGATTACCAGAAGATGTTAAAGAGGAAGCGATACGTTTTTACTTAATGGAACTAGAGGAGGTTAGGAACGTATGGGAATGGTTAGAGTTTGTATCAGCACGTATGTTTGGTACCGGATACTTTAGATTTAGAATAGTCCACGATATTGAAATTAGAACAGCATGGAAAGTGTACGAACTGTTTTACAGAACACCGTCCATAAAAGTAATCGTTTACACGAATGCATATAGTGACAGCATACGTGATAGATATTTTTGGGAAAACTTTAAGGACTATTCCGAATATGCTGTATATAACGTTATTGATATGGTCGTATCTAAAATTGAACAATGCCCAACCGAAAACGTACCAGACCCTTGGCAGAAATTATTCCTCGAATATTACGTACCGTTCTTTAAACGTAAGATGTGCAGAAGCGGTATGTTAGCAATAAAAGTAACACCGATAACCATACGTTTCATAAGAAATCGTAAAGGTTCTATGTATGTAGCTAGATACGTTCCAGTATTCGTACTTAGAGCGGACGTATGGGCTACTAGAACCGTACCAATAGATAAGCACTTTAAGATAATGGCTTGGAGAAAAGAAGTAACAGAATATGTTTCAACACGTGTTTATGCTGGAACGGATATAATTACGAACGAAAGTGTTGTAGTGACAGGACGTGATTTCCTTAGACGTGATTACAGAATAAGACGTTTAAGGGACATACTGTTTAGACCATACACAGCAGTTCACGATTTCTGTAGGACGATTGGAAGACCAGACGCTTGGGTTGATATCGACCATTGTTCAATATATTGTATCCCAGAACGTATTCCTAGAACGGCTAGAGTATACCAGCGCTACAAGAAGGCAGATGATATGTTACGGTACTGGTCAGTATTACAGGGACATGGTAGTATGCGTTTCACTTTCTAATCGTCGGCGCCCAAAAATCCTTATTTTATTTCCTCTTTTTCCTTAAAAGAGAAAACTGTGATGACCGAAAACTTTATAAACCCCCTGCTGGGTATTACGTATTACGGGGGCTGAGATGAAGGAAACGAGAACCGTAATGGACGAAATTAAAGAAATCGTGAAAGATAAGGACGTAAATGAATTAATTTGTATGTTACGACATGAACCAGTACACTATGTTGTGGAAAACGAAACCGTAAAGAAACTAATCGTAAAGTGGCTAAGGGCAAAGGTCGAAGAGTTTGAAAACGATGAAGATGATGTAAGCGACTATATTGCAAACTATAACGTATCATTTAACCTGTTAACGATATTCAATGAACTGTGTAACGTCCTAAAGAACATAAAGGAGGTTAGGTGATATGGAAGGACGTAAATATGCACTAATAGTAGTCGGGAAGGATAGAAGAGACGTTAGGGAATTCCTCGATTTTGAATGTGCGGTAGAACATTACTGGAACGAAATAGGATATTACGTGTGGAAACATATACGTAGTGGCGATTTTGATGTTACAGTATGGAAAGCGGACAACAAGCCAATACAGGAAGTAATATACGAAAAATATGGAAACGTTAAAGCGTACATATTACAAACCGTTTTAATTGAAGACGTTGAACTGTATATATCGTTAGCAGTAATAGAAGGTGATTAGTTATGGAAACGTATGAAATGTTTGCTGTACTGTTAGAGATGGAAGCGATAAAAAATGCAATTATAAGAGTACTACATCACATACCATACGGTTTTGGATACGATTACGAAATAAAACGTCTATGTAATGCTATGTTAGAAATTGATAGAGCGATAGAAGTAATGAACGAACGTCTAAAGAAAAAGGAGAGGAGAAAAAATGAAAGGACGTATTGAAGAGTTAATCGACCTACTAAACAAAATGGGTTTCAGCGACATAAAAGTAACAGTACGGTTACAGAATAATGCTGTAAAGGTAATGATTGTAATGTATGATAGAATAGAGCGTTACACGGAAAACGAAAAATAAACGTATTTATTTACCGTGTCACTTTCCCCCGAAACCCCCGTCTCCGTGACGGGGGCGGGGGAAAAACGTAAGGGGGTGGGAAATTGCCGAAAAGAAAACAAACCGTAATAATAAGTGTTAGAATACCGAAAGAGGTGTACGAGATGTTAAAACGTGAAGGAACTATATCAGAAGCAGTTAGAGAAGCGATACTGTTTAGAATGCGTTTCCCAAAAATAGTAAAGAAACTAAACGAATATTACGAAAAATACGTAAGGGGTGGGATAAATGGATAAACGAATACTAGCTTTCCGTTTAATAGGAAGACCGATAAGGATAGTTAGCGTAAAAGGGGAAAAAAGAGAACGTATAGCAATACTAAGGTTCGAAGTAACGCCCTATGCGAAGGACCGTAACAGACAAGGAGTAAGCGTTCAAACAATCGGTTGCGAACTATCGTTGATAATATTACGTCCTAGAGAATTCGCCAGGTCCTGCAAGAAAGTTGGCGAAAATACGTTAATGTACAGAATACGAAACTTAACACCGAGACAATTGAGAACATTAGCAATACGTTTGCTGGAGTATGCTGAACTATTAGAAATTGCTAGTGTTCTGGGCGTAAGTGTGGAAGAACTGAGAAAAACGTGGAACGAAATAAAGAGCGAAAGAACGACCAAGAAGAAAAAGGAGAAAGAGGAAACCGAATTCGAAAAGATGTTTGAAGAGGTAGAGGAAGAGGAAGAAACGGAAGAGGAAGGTGAAGAAGATGTCGGAACAGAAGATATCGAACGAGATTAACAAGCTACTTAACTACATGATTAAAGTCGACGTACCAGACGGCGAAGTACCGTTAGAAGTACTCATAGCGTTCCCTAAAGCACTAGAGGACGAAAACTTTAGGGAAAGACTTAGACGTATGTGGTTAATCGGAAATAATAGAGAATACGCTCAGTTGGCGTTCCTAAAAACGAGAAACAACGAAATGGTGTTTAGACCGACAAGCATAAAAGTTGATTTCGTTAGAAACGTAATCGTACTAAAAGCACCAAACAGGGCTAAACTACTACTTAGTCCAGCGAAGTTGAAAGACATCGGTAACGATATTGAAGAGGTATTAATGGCACTAAGTGATTACGTATGGGTTAGTGCGTACAGAAGAAAGAAAACGTTGATAATTTCGAAAATAAAACCGTTGCACGGTACAATAAATATCGAAAAAGCTAAAGAGGTCTTAGAAACGGTTGATTTAACACCGTTAGAAATCCTATGTCTTGGACTGGGTTACAAGTGGAATTTAAACGTGTTTAGGTTACTATACCCACGTCTAATGTTATGGTTCAAAGGGTTCGATGGACGTCCAATACACATAGCCCAATTCACTCAACCGAATAGTGGTAAGACACACTTTGGGTTACGTTCAGAAACGTTATTTAATTTCGAATACTTAAACGAAGTACCTACAAAGGCACGATTGATAATGGATAGCCGTTCGGGAGAACTAGGTATCGTTTACCTTAGAGACGGAGTAATCTTTGACGAGTTCGATAAATGGCACATAAGCGTACTAAGAGTAATGCAAGTGTACGAAAACCTACTAACGGGAATGGAACAAGGTAAATGGGTTAGAGGAACGACTAAAGCGGTAGCAGAAGCGCCAGATATAAGACGGTGGTTACCGATAGGGTTCTTTGGAAATCTAGGAGACTTAGCCGAATACAGACAAATACGTGCAGACTTCATAAAAACGTACACAACACTATTAAATGTAGATGCATCACCGTTATGTGACAGGTTAGCATTAATCGACATTTGTACTGAAGAAATACCGATAACTGAATACGTTAGTGGTTACGTGTTACCTGATAGCGTATTAAGGGGCATCGTAAAGCTAGTACAAGAACGATGTAAACCAGCAAACGAAAGTAGCTTAAAAGGACGTGCAAACAGACATAGTAACGTAATAACGAGTTTAACTAGAGCACTAGGTTTTGACGTTAAAGCAGAAGTAATAGATACGATAGTAAGCGGAAACGATAGCCTTGATTTTCAATTCAACGAGATATGGAAAACGCGTACAGAGGGAGAATAGATGTCTTTGAGGGAAAGTGACGTAAAGAAAATAATTGAGCAAACGTTAAGGAGAGCATATGAAGAGGAAAGCGGAATTAAAGAACTAAAGCTAAACGAAATTCACGTAACTGAGGCAGTTAACTGTTTACGTAAGTCATGGTATTTTCGAAAAGAGCGTGTTGAAGTGCCGATTGAAAAAGTAGTCGTCCTAAGTATCGGTACACAGATGCATAAACTAATCCAAAAGTATATAGACGGACGGAAAGTAGAAACGGAGAAAGAAGTAAAGTACCGTTTCAGGGATATATACGTGGTAGGACGTATAGACTTAATAGTTGATAATACGATAATTGAGTTAAAGACCGTAAGTGCGAAAGTTAAAGACGTTTATCCACACCATTACGCTCAGTTAAATGCGTACCTAAACATGCTTAACGAATTATATCCTAACCAGTACAACGATTATGCATTTATCGTTTACATAAACAAGCGAGATGGCAAAATAAACGTGTTCACAGTATGGAGAGATATACAGGGTTGGCTATGGACGTTGGCGAGAGCATGGAAATTGTACGAGCATTTAGTAAGAAACGTACCACCAGAACCCGAACCATCTTTCCTATGTCGCTACTGTGAATACCAGTTTATGTGTAGAATAAACGGTGATACATATGAGCATTAAGAACGAAATAATCGAAAAATTACGAAATACTGCTAGGAAATTACTCAAGTACTTTGAACCGTTTTACAGAGAAAATGCAGACGATTTAGTGTTTCTATTGAACTACTATACAACGTATGAACAAAAGCATGGAACGTGGTATGTTAGAATAACAAATAGAGTAACTAAACGTTCTACATACATACCAGTAAAGGACGAAAAAGAAGCGATTATGATAGCGAAGGAACTTCAAGCAATAAGACGTTTTCTAACCGAGTTTCATAAAATGATGTACGTGTTGGGTGATAGATATGGTAGCGAAAATAATACTGAAACGTAAAGAATATAAGTTTGAGGGCGAAGTATACGAAGTAACAGCGAAAGTACTAATGTTCGTAACCGAGTTCTTTAAAGAACACCCGAACGCTACATACATTATGATACATTGCAATACGTTAAATACGAGAAAGTGGGAAAAATTTGTACGTTTGATAATGAAGCTCGTACCAAACGCAAGGCATATTAAAGGCGGAACTAAACGTAAAGCAAAAGTAATTATTCCTAACCCGTACCGTAAAAAATAACGTTTATTTTTTTCTTTTATTTTCGTTTCGACTTCTATACGTATGATGCATGTGCTTAAATAATCCCGCACGTCTTTTTATATTACGGTGATAAACATGAGCATGTTGTTTAAAGTCGGTATGGGAATATTCGAAGAGGAAAGAGAACTCGGTTGTATGATACCGATAAACATGGACGTAACACAGTACAGCGCCACAAAAATCGAAGTAACGTTAAAACAGACAACGCCACAAGGTATGAGTATATCACTCGTAATTGTCCATATACGTGATAGTGCGGACGATACATATATTGTAGATGTAAACCCCGATAACCCTACAAACAGCGTAACAGTAAATAACCCGCCCATTAAATTAATCGAAATGATTTCGATATCTGGACAAGGAGACGGTTCAGTAGCCGTTAAAGGTGCTATAATAAACGATTTCTTAGGTATTAAGCTATACGATGCTAACGGGAACGTCGTTTTAGACATTTCAGTCGATGGTAAATACTGGGCTAACGTAATCGATGGCGACCCACATTTCAGCGTTTCACTATCAGCAGTAGCGGGAGAGGAAAAGACCGAAGTACTGAAGGAATTCCCAATAGACTTTGATACGGATATTGATTTCCGTTTAGAATGGGAGGACCAGAACGGTACTATACCCGTATTCGATATATTTGAAATGATATTTGAATACCTAAGTGGCGGAAACGTTATTGGTTCTAATACGGTTGATATGAAGAATACGACATCACCGTCACCGTATATGACTATCCCAGCCGAAGCAGATACGTTAAGAATTAAGCTACACTATAAAGCTTCACAAAGCGTTTCAGCATACGTAAGTAATACGTTAAAGTTCAAGATACCGCCTCCATAGAGCGTAACGGCTGAGCACAAAATTTAAATAACTCACGTGCATTTTTTTCTCACGTGAGACCATGAGGCGTAAGATAGCAAAATATGAAACATACAAATCGTTTCTAACAGCACTAGCGATATACTTGGTAACACGTGCAAAGGAGTTAATCGAGAGAGGAGAGTATCTTTGGGCGATTTTGTTTCTATGCGGTGGTATAGCTATACTTTTATATGTTTACTATACAAATACGAGATTTATTCTGAAGGTGGTGAAAACGTATGTTACCGAACAAAGATAAGGTTCTTATACGTTTATTCCCTTTAGGCGTGGTAGGGTTCAGTAAACGACCAAATAAGTTAGTGATTTATACGTCTAAAGAACTAAACAAGAAAGAAAGAAAAACCGTACTTAGCATTATCGTTACTGAAACCGATTATAGCGAAAAAGAAATAGAAATACGAAACATCGGTACGCCTAGAGCACTAGGATTTTTTCCAGAACCAGTTGAACCAGCAAGAGTAGAAGGAAAAACCGACTTCAATAGACCGTTGGTCGCTGGTATCAGTATCGGACATAGAGACATTACAGCAGGAACGCTGGGAGGTTTCGTTAGAGTAGAGGACGAACTGTATTTATTCAGTAACGCACACGTATTAACACCTAATCCGTTCTTATACCCGTATCAGATAAAAGAGAAACGTATTCTACAACCGGGACCATACGACCTACAATACGATGAAAGTAAGTATGATAAAGCGTTAGTAGGGTACTATGAATGGCACGTTAAATTAGACGATATATGGGAAGAACCACCAAGATGTCCGATTTCAAAAACGTTATACTACCTCTACCGTTTACTAAGACGTAAATCTAAACTAGTTACGTTTGCTAACAAAAACTACATCGATTTTGCTATCGCTAAGATAAAGAAAGACGTTAAAGTACGAAATAAAACGTATCATGGATTACCGAAAGAAAATATGAAATTCGTGGGACTAATTTTCGCAGGTAGCGAGTACGTGGGTGTTTCTTGCAAAGTCGTTAAATATCTGGGTACTGAAAAAGACGGTTGGGGTTGGTTATGGGAAACCGTTGAAGACGTTAATTTATTTGACGATTTAGCAAAAGATGGACGTACCACATGTCTAACGATTTCTACAAAGGAAAAACCGTTTAGAGTAATCGACCCATCATGTTGTTTGACAGTTTATTACGGGGACGGTCACGTGGCATGGTTTGAGGACGTATTCTTAACAGATAACGTAAACGGTCAGCAGGTACGAGGTGGCGATAGTGGTTCTCCAGTTTTCGTTATCGAATAGTAACAAATCCGAACTAGTCCAGAAAATTGTTACGATAATAATACTTATTGTAGTATGGATTACACAATTCGCTGGTATAACGATATATACAGCGTCGCTACTATCAAAAACGAATGATATAATAGCATCTGTAGGTGTAATATCAGCGTATATAATCGTTGAAGTCTTTGTTACAGCGTTTATACTGTTAATGCTCGAGGCGTATATTCATCTCTAACCCCCCTAACCGATTTTCTTTTTTACCCTTTCTTTTCTATTCGTTTTCTTCCTCTCTAGCCTTCTCTCGTCCCATTTTCGGCATTTGTACTGGCTTATTCCAATTCAGCGTTTCGTCCCTAATCACGCTCATGTCTAGAAGGTCCTTGTCGACTATTCATGTACGATAACCATGAACTCGATAGGGAACTTCTCGACGTATTTA
>Ga0190303_1000714_pt1 | contig 13728 bp, 14 predicted proteins | sample 48700701_MG_FD_161672 | JGI IMG/M metagenome (GOLD analysis project Ga0190303, IMG submission 161672) | Hydrothermal vent sediment bacterial communities from Southern Trench, Guaymas Basin, Mexico - 4870-07-0-1_MG | ecosystem: Environmental > Aquatic > Marine > Hydrothermal vents > Sediment ...
AGCCCATATTCAGTGTACGCACCTCTTGGTATTCTCCAAGCAAAAAAACCCGGAAACTCCTTGAAGTAAAGGTCAACAAAAGAATCTTGGTTGCCAGCAACATACATGAAAACCCCATGCAGGTATTTTGGATCTCTCAGTCCGAGATTTCTTCTCACTGTTGATAACGGCCCATCACAACCAGCAAGGACTTTTGTTTTTATGTTCTTTATTTTTTCGTTTCTTTTTACGTAAACCGAGACTGTTTCGCCCTCAAAAAAATTTATTAACCTTGAACCAAGAAGACATTTAACGCCAGATTTTTTAGCAAGATTAAAAATATGCTTATCCAGCGCAGGCCTGTTTATCACCTGTGCCTGGTTTGAATTAAAAACATGTACTTTTTCACCTACATGTATTCTGGCGCCGTTTATCTTATGTTCTATTATTTTTTTGTTGTAAGGAACGAAGTCCCATATTTTTTTTGAAATTAAACCGGAACACGCAAGCGGCTTCCCTATTTCTTTATGCTCCTCCAAAATCAAGACTTTGTATCCCCTTTCAGAGAACTTCCATGCAAGGAATGAGCCAATTGGACCTGCTCCAGATACAACCAAATCATACATGTTAAATATTTATAAGGTTGTTTTTATTAAGTGTTAGTATGAACTTGAGAGAATGGTACGAAAAAACCGACTATAAGAAGCTGATGGTAATACCAATAATAATCTTTATAATATTTGCCGGCACGCTTTTTTATAAATATTATACCACCGGTGAGTTTTTTATTAAAAACATAGACCTGAGCGGAGGTACACAGACAAACATACAAACAAAACAAAATGTTGATGTGTCTGCATTGGAATCATATCTGAAGCCAAAAATTGGCGATGTTGAAGTAAGGGTTGCATCAAGCATAGGCGGAAATACGCTCATCATAAAAGCCGGGGAAGACGTAGACCAAACCAAATTGCTAAAAATGGTGGAAGATTATGGAATAAAAATAGATGACTATTCTTTTGAGAAAATTGGTGCACAGCTTGGAGAGAGTTTCTTCGCACAGAGCAAGATTGCACTGGCGCTTGCATTCATATTTATGGGTATTGTTGTTTTTGTAATATTCAAGAATGTTGTGCCATCTCTTGCAGTGATATTTGCTGCGTTTTCTGATATAATATGCACACTTGGTGTCATGCAGCTATTTGGGTTAGAGCTATCGCTGGCATCATTTGCTGGACTGTTGCTGGTTCTTGGTTATTCAATAGACACAGACATATTACTTACAACAAGACTTCTCAAAAGAAGGAACGGTACTGTTGTAGATAGAAGCATAGGAGCCGTTAAAACCGGTCTTACAATGACAACAACCACCATGGTAGCATTGGTTGCACTTTATATTATATCAGGGGCAACTGCGCTGCACGAAATAGCAACAGTCTTGTTGATAGCGCTTTTAATTGATATACCAAACACGTGGTTAATGAATCTTGGTATATTAAGATGGTGGATTGATAAGAAGGGATTAAGATGAATTTGTGGAAGGAGTGGAGAATTTGGCTTTTAATTTTTATAGTCTTGGGTAGCATAGCTGCGATATCCCCTAACCCTTGGGCAAAGGGTGTTGTAGTAAAATATGTTGATGAGAATTCCCCCTTCTACGGAGAAATAATGCCCGGCGAAAGCATAACCACAATAAATGAAGTTAAAATAAACTCAGTTAATGATATGGCCCAATTTGAGAACTACACGGGAATGGTAAGGATATTCCACAACGGAAAATTAACTCTTAAAGAGGTTCAAAATGGATTGGGATTAGAAGTAGAAAATGCTGGAATAAGCAAACTTAAGCTTGGAATGGACCTTGTTGGGGGAACAAGAGTATTGTTAGCACCAGAATACGAAGAAAATACAACTGAAAAAGAAAAGGAACTCCTAATGAAACAGGTTATATCAACGCTTCAAACAAGAACAAACGTTTATGGTCTTAAGGAGATAAAATTCCAGACAGTAAAGGACGTCAACGGAAATAATTATATACAAATAGAGGTTGCTGGTGCAAGTAAAAAAGAGATAGACGATTTATTGGGAAAACAGGGAAAATTTGAGGCATATGTTCCAAGAGTAATTAAATTTGAAAACAATTCAGGAAAACTAGAACTTGAGAACAAAACTTATAACATACTTAGGGAAGACAATAAAATAAAAATAGGTAATTCCTTTTATGAAGTAAATGATACGCTAACGATTGGTGATATTGATTTTAAGGTCTGGAACATAACAAATGACACCGTTATCCTTGCAGGAAAAGTCTTTGAAAGTCAAGACATAAAATATGTTTATTTTGACCCCCAACATTCTTACATAAGGAAATATGGAAACGGTTGGGAATTTTTATTCCAAATTTTAATATCTAATGAAGGGGCAAAAAGGTTTGCAGAAATAACACAGGATATACCAGTTGTTGTGGATTCAAACACAGGTGAAAGGTATCTTGAAGAAAGCATATACCTCTTTTTGGATGGAAAACCAGCCAGCAGCCTAAGAATAAGCGCATCACTGGCGGGGCAGGCATATTCTACTCCACAAATAAGTGGCGGTGGAAAAACAGAAGAGGAAGCTGTACATGAAGAAAGAAGGCTACAGAGTATTTTGAGAAGCGGGGCGCTGCCAGTAAAATTAAAAGTGGTTAAAGTTGATTCAATATCACCGTCGTTGGGAAGCCACTTTCTAAAGGGTGTCTTTATAGCGGGATTGGGTGCCATAATTGCTGTAGGAATTGTCGTCTCTCTGAGATATAGAAACTGGAAGATAGTTGTTCCTATTATAATCACATGTGTGTCTGAAGTTATCATAATTCTTGGATTTGCGTCTGTTATAAATTGGACAATAGACCTATCAGCAATAGCAGGCATAGTTGCATCGGTGGGTACCGGCGTCGATGACCAGATAATTATTACGGATGAAACCTCTCTTGAAAAAAGGAGGGAATACTCCATGAAAGAGAAAATAAAAAGAGCGTTCTTTATAATATTTGGAACAGCGTCAACAACGATAGCAGCCATGCTTCCTCTAATGATAATTGGCATAGGTGTTATGAGAGGATTTGCAATAACAACAACAATTGGTGTTTTGGTTGGTATATTTATAACAAGGCCAGCATATGCCAAGATTATAGAGAAATTAAAAATTGTTTAGGTGCGAAGATGGTTGTTAAAGAGGCTATAATTCTCGCTGGTGGGTTTGGAACGAGATTATCGCCACTAACATATACCACACCAAAACCGCTTTTGCCCATATTAAATAAACCAATGGTTTCTTATATAATAAACCAATTGCCAAGAGAAACAAAAACCGTGATAATAGCATCTAACTACAAGAACGAACAGCTTGAAAAATTCTTTGAAAAAAATGATTTTGGGAAAAACATTTTAATCAACCCTGAACCAAAACCATTGGGCACGGGTGGTGCTGTCAAGTTTGCAGAAAAATATATAACTGGGAATTTTCTTGTCTTAAATTCCGATATTATTTCATCATTAAACATAGAAGATATGGTTAAATTCCACAAAAACAACAGGGGATTTGCTACAATATCACTATGGCCAGTTGAAGACGTTTCTGAGTTTGGTGTTGTTGAAACAAAAAACAATATGATATCAAAATTTATAGAAAAGCCAAACCCAGAAGAAGCGCCGTCAAACCTTATAAATGCCGGCACATATCTATTCGATTTGAAAATACTTGACTACATAGACAACGACTTTGTGTCTATGGAAAAGGAAGTGTTTCCAAGAATAATAGAAAGTGGGAAAAGATTTTTGGGTTTTCCTGTTGCGGGTTTTTGGATTGATGTTGGAAGAATAAAAAGTTATATAGAAGCCAATAAACTTTTAATAACTGAAAATAACCTCAATAATATTGTTGGTGATGGGTGTAAAATAGAAGGAATTGTTGAAAAATCAAGTATTGGAGAAAATGTAGAAATTGGCAAGAACTCTGTAATAAAAAACTCTGTAATATTTGATAATGTTTTAATAGAAGAAAATGTAGAAGTAAATGAAAGTGTTGTTGGAATGGATGCAAGTATAGGCAAAAACTCAAACATAAACAATAGTGTTGTTGGAGAAGGAGAAAAAATAGAAAAAAACACTATAGTTGAAAATAAAAAAATATGGACTAAAGAAGTGCCAAGAAACTATCCGAAAAAACAAATTGGAAATGTAGTGAGGTGATTTAAGTGGAAGTTAGTGTAGATAAAGAAAAATGTATTGGTTGTGGAGTATGTATATCAATATGCCCTGATGTTTTTGAATTGGGAGATGATGGAAAATCACATCCAAAAGTTAAAGAAACTAACGAAGAATGTGCCGAAGACGCAAGAGACGCTTGCCCTGTTGGTGCAATAGTTGTTGATTAAACCATTTTTGGGAGTAAATCTAAAAATGCCTGTATCCCATCCCTTATTCTTATAACATATTTTTTGCAATCTTCCATATACTCGTCTCTAAGGTCCCCATAAAGCGCCTTCTCATAAAAAGCGCGGAAAGCATCCCACACAATCGACTTCTGAAGAGTTGTTTTCTGTGGATAATTTGTCTCAACAGTACCCTTTATTTCTATGTTTATGTCACCAATATATTTTATATCTCCCTTGTTTACTGGCTTGAGTTTCATATCTATTTCTATTTCATAAAGAAGCCTTGTATATTTGTCTTTTTGCTTCCACGCTTCCAGAAAAATATGGATTTTCTCTGGATCACCCTTCGTGTGTTCATAAACTCTTTCGTTTATATCTCTTGGGTCTAATTTCACACGAGAAATGAGAATTTCTTTGATTTCGGGATAAACTGCTTGTGGATTTGGTACGTTTTTTACTTTTATTTTTGGTATTATCGGACATTCATCCTCGATTTTAATTTTTGCCATACATATCACCTATATTTTTGGTGCTGAATCACGGCATTCCTCACATACCCACAATCCGTTCACCTTTGTCAAATTATCACTATAATTACCACATATTTCACAAACATCCCCTATAACTTCCGGCTCATTTTCCTGATTACCGCCCCGTATCCACGAATCTATTAGGTTTGGGGCCATCCGCAATATGTCCCCATCTGTTAATATACCAACAAGCTTACCTTCATCCACAACAGGAAGCCTTTTTATATTATTATCCAGCATTGTCACTATGGCATCGGAAAGACTTTCGTCTGGTGTGGTTGTTATAAGCTTTTTTGTCATGACATCTGATGCTTTCATTTTTGTTGGGTCTTTATTTGGTATTATTATTCTCTTTATCAAATCTTCAGATGTTATCAATCCAACTAATTTGTTCTTATCGCATATCACCATTGAACCTATATCTTTTTCTCTCATCTTCTTTGCAAGCTCTATTATCTTTTCGTCTGGAGTTGTGTAAATAACATCCTTTGTCATTGCATCTTCTACACTAATTTCTGGCATTTTTTTCACCTAAAGTAATTTTATTTAAACATCTATTTAAAAATAATAGTTATGACAAACTATAGAAAAGGGATGAATTTTGAGTTCAGGGTAAGAAACTTATTTAGAAAATATGGATATCAGGCAGAAAGAAAAGCTGCATCGGCGCCGTATGATATAATTGTTATAAAGGACGGTTCTGTTGTTTTCCTAGTAGATGCCAAAAAAACTTCACAAAAAGATAAAAAATTTATATATTTGAAGAGAAGCGATGTAGAAAAAATAATAAGAGAAGCAAAGAAAATGAATGCCAGACCGCTTATCATATATGGATTTTACAGAACTCCTGTTTTTGTAGCATTTCCTGAAGAAATAATAAAAAAGGATGTTATGAAAATGGAAAATGGTTTAAAACTAGAGGATTTTCTTATCCAGCATACCAATCATGCTTCTTCGTGAGCGCAAACAAGAATCCTATTAAACCCAAAACAGATATTACCCACGAAAAATTTATGTTATAAATAAAAAATAAAAAAAGCCCTAACAAAAATATACTAGCGCTTATAAAAACCCACCTATAATTCATTGAAACTCCTCTTTAAAATACTCTTTAATTTATTAATATTTTTTGTCCTTGTTATTGCTATTGGTATGCCTTCTATTTCTCCTATTCTCCTTGCAAGCTCATCTATTTCATCGGGCCCCTGAAAAACAACCAAGGATGGTCTGAGATTTGTAACTTTAATTGCAACCATTGGGCTTCTGCCTTTTGTAACATTTGTAAATATAAGTGCCCGGTTCGTTGTCAACCCATATATTTTAACAAGTTCTGTAGAAGATAACTCCATTATTGCCTTTAAGGAATCTATAAGGGAATAACCATAAACATCTTTGTCAATCAAATCCTCCCTTGCAACAACAACACAATCGGTTTTTTCACAAAAATCTTTAACCTTAATTGGCATTTTAAATTCATTTATGTCAATTATAGATGACGTTATTTTATCCTCACCAGGAAAATTATAAAATTCCTTCAAAACACCATCACCTTTTCTTTCTGATATCTTTATCAAGGCATCCACTATATTTCTTATTATTTTTATGCCTGGTGATTTTCTCCTCCCACTCTCATAATCAGATAAAACGGATGGCATAACGTTCATTTCGTCTGCAACTTCCCTTTGAGAAATCTTAAAAATATTTCTCCATTTCCTTATTATTACACCCGGCCTTTCAGATAAAACAATTTCTCCTGATATTTTTTTGGCTAAATTATCCTTCATTATGTCTTTTTCACTCATAATTAGTTTTTGAAGTAACAGATATAAATAATTGACGTATTTTTGTTTAAATATTGTCGATTTATAGTGAGAGAGGTATATTTCCTGTAGAAATAAATGAATTAAAATTGACTTTCTATTATATTATATATAACACTGTTATATAAATATATATAATAATAAAGAAAACAATTCCACAGGAAAAGAAGGGGTGGTATTCATATACCCCCTTATTTCACGTGCACCACCCCCTTATTTCACGTGCAGATATCTTTTTATAAATAAATATTCTATTTGAAATAGGGGTGTATAATTACTATGCAAACGTCGCTTAAAGCAATATTTGATAATTATGCCTCAAAGAAAAGCATCTTTAAAAATAAAAAGGCAATTACAATATCATATAATCCAGATGAACTTCCACATAGGGAAAAAGAAATAAACACAATAGCTTCTATTTTGGCGCCAAGCATAAGGGGCGAAAAGCCATCCAATATATTTATATACGGGAAGCCAGGTACAGGCAAAACAGCTGTTGTTTCTTATGTTACCAAAAATTTAGTTGAGATAAGTAAAGATAAAAAAATTAAAATCGTTTATATTAATTGTAAAATGAGAAAGGTTGCTGATACAGAATACAGGCTTCTAGCGCAGCTTACACGTGAGTTTGGTGAAGATGTTCCCGCAACAGGTCTACCAACAGACCACATTTATAACATGTTTTTTAATGCAATAGACAAGACGGAGCAGACAATTATTATAATTCTTGATGAAATTGATGTGCTGGTTGATAAAATTGGTGACGGTTTTTTATATAATTTAACGCGTGTAAACGAAGATTTAAAAAATTCACAGGTATGTGTAATCGGGATTTCAAATAACTTGTCATTTACAAATGAAATTGATCCAAGGGTCAAATCTTCCTTATCTGAAGAGGAAATGATATTCTCACCCTACAATGCAACACAGCTTCAAGACATACTTAGGAGAAGAATGAGCATAGTTTTTAATGAGAATGTTATTGATGAAGGTGTTATTGAGAAGTGCGCTGCTCTTGCTGCACAGGAACACGGTGACGCCAGAAGGGCGCTAGACCTCTTGCGGGTCGCAGCAGAAATTGCGGAAAGAAATGGTTCAGAAAAAGTTAAGGAAGAGCATGTTGATAAGGCAGAGTCCAAGATAGACAAAGACAGGATATTGGAAGCAGTAAAAACACAACCAAGGCAGAGTCAGGCTGTTCTTTGGAGCATATTAAAGGTAAAGGAAGAAGAGGTTTACACTGGCGATATTTACAATATTTATGAAAAAGTATGTCTTGAAAATGGAATAAAACCATTAACACAAAGAAGGGTTTCTGACTTAATTTCTGAGTTAGACCTTCTTGGCATAATAAATGCCAAGGTTATAAGCAAGGGGAGGTATGGAAGGACGAGAATTGTTAAGTTGAACCTTCAGGAACAGTTAGTTAACAAAATAAGAGAAATATTGGTTTCTCAATATTATTTTCAATAAGGTGTTTTGATGAATGTTGTTAATGAATTTTTAAAAAGGGGTTTTCTTGTTTCGCCTGATGTGATTGATATAATAAAAGACAAAAACATTGACGATATAACAAGCAAGCTGGGTTCTGCTGACATTGTTTTAACAAAAAATCTTTATAATTATATTACAAGAGGGCCAAGTGTCAAAATAATATCAGAATATAAGAAAGACACATCGCCAAAAAGAATAACATATTTTCTTGATTTTTATAACAACCGGCTAAATGTTTTGAGGAATATCCTTAAGGAGAAAGTGGAATTTAAGGATACAACATCAATAAACAAACTTAACTATGGCTCAGAAGCGACAATAATAGGAATGGTTAGAGATATAAGAGAAAACGGGTTTAAGATAGAGGATTCTACAGGCAGTGTTTTTTGCATCACATCAGAGAAAGTCCTTGAAGATGAGGTATTGGGGTTAAAGGGAAAAGTAGAAAAAGACGGTTTTCTTGTTAATAAAATATATTATCCAGACATATCCCTCAATAAAAAGGTAAATTTAACTAAAGACGATGCCTTTGTTTTATTCACAGAAAAATTAAACAAAACACCTTCACATGAATATTCATATATATTCACATTTGAAACAAACCGCGGAATATTAAGGGATTTGAAAACAGAAGTTGTGACAACAGGCAATGAAGTCAACTATCCAAACATATACACACCCACTGAACCATTTCTTGTTGATATAAAAGGAGTAAAGATTTTTGTACTGAAGATAAAATGGATTGAAGATTTAAAGAAGAAATTAAATGAGAACGACCCTAAAAAAATAATAACGACTTTACTAAGAAAAAGGCATTTTTATCCCTTTGAATTTATCTCCGGCGATCCTTATCTATTGAAGGATGTACCGGATATAGTTTTTGTGTCCGGTTTGGGCGAGCATTTTTTCCTTAATTACAAGGGAGTTTCTATTGTTTCTGTTGAAGGGGAAAGGGGTTTTATAGTGAACCTAAAGGACAGGGAGTATAAGGAAGCATCAGATTAGAGAGAAAACAAGAGGGAGAGAGTTTAATCACACCACCACTCTTAAGTAATTTCTATACTCCAGAAAACAAATCAATTTTTAAGGGTTAGCACAATATCTTTATTACTTATTTTGGTGGGAATATGAGGCTTCAAATACTGGACACGGATTACACATTACTAAACGATTCACCAATAATAAGGATATTTGGAAAAACACCCACAGGAAAGACATATTGTGTTTTTGTTAAGGATTTCTTCCCATATTTTTATGTTAGGACAAAAAATAAGGATAATCTAAAAAAAGTCCTTGATGAGTTTGGAAGTGAAATTTTGGACATAACCGAGGTTGAGAAATATCTCCCAGTCGGATACCAAAAAGAAAAAACAAAAGTTTTTAAAATAGTGTGCAAAAACCCTTCTAAAGTGCCACTAATAAGGGAAAGAATAGACGGTGATGTCTATGAGGCAGACATATTGTTTAAATACAGGTTTTTTTCAGATATGAAAATAAAGGCAATGAATTGGATAGATGTTGAAGGCACGTTTGTGAACACAAATACTGTTTATTGTGGCGGAATTGAGGCATCCAAGATAAAACCGCTTGATGACGATTCTAATACGCCACTGAAGATTCTTGCGCTGGATATAGAAACCGAGACACCAACAGAGAGAATACCTGAAGCCAAGAGAGATGCCATAACAATGATAAGTTTGGCTTTTTCAGAGAAATATAAAAACCAGGACAATTTAGTTCTTGTTTCAAAACACATTAAAGACGCGGAGAAAGATATAATATGTGCCGATGATGAGAAGAAAATGCTGGAAAAATTAAGGGACATAATCCTGGAATATGACCCTGACGTTATAACGGGGTATAATATTCAGAATTTTGACATGCCGTTTATTTTGGGAAGAATGGAAGAACTGGGTGTAAAAAAAGACATAGGAAGGGTAAAAGATAAGCCTGTTTTTTCAAGAACATTTGGAATGAGGACGAGCACCAACATAACAGGCAGGATAATTTTTGATACATATCAGGTTATTAAAAAAGATTTTTCCTTCAAAAGGTACAACCTAGATACTGTTGCAGAGAGTCTTCTTGGAAAAAGAAAAATAGACATAAAATATAAGGATTTTGATAAGTATTGGAATGGCAATTCCGAAAAAGTTAAAGAATTGATTAAATATTCAAGAAAGGATGCCGTGTTGGCGCTGGAGCTGGTTGAGAAGAAGACCTTAATGGATAAGTATATAGCTCTTTCAAGGGTTTCCGGTGTCCTTTTACAGGATGTCCTTGATGGTGGGGAAGCCGTTAGGATAGAGAATATACTCTTATCGGAGTTTAACAAGAGGGACATACTTTTCCCAATGAAGCCAACCAACATTGAAGTAGCAAAGAGAACAAAAGAAAGGGAGAAAAAAGAGCTTAAGGGCGGTTTTGTTATGGAGCCAAAAGTTGGTCTTCATACTGACGGATGCATTCTTGTCTTGGATTTCAAAAGTTTGTACCCAAGCATAATAAGAACATATAACATATGCCCGACAACACTCCTAAAGGGGGAAAGCGGTGTGGAATTTAATGAGTCTCCATCTGGCGACCGTTTTGTTAAAAGAAAAATTAAAGAAGGTGTCGTACCATATATTCTTGAAAAATTAATTGACCAGCGGACAGAAGTCAAAAAGGAGATGTATAAGGAAAAAGACCCAAACAAGAAAAGGCTGCTTAATGCAAAACAATATGCACTTAAAATAATGGCCAACGCTTTTTACGGTTATACAGGTTACTTAAGGGCAAAAACCTACGTGCTTGAGGTCGCCAACGCGATAACATCTTTTGGAAGAAACATAATACAAGAAACAAGAAAGGTTATAATTGAAAAGGGATATGAAGTTATATACGGCGACACAGACTCTGTTTTTGTAAAAGTAGACACAAATGATTTGGAAAAAGCATACAACATAGGAAATAAAATTGTCAGTGAAATAAAACTTCCTGGAAAGCTTGTTCTAGAATTTGAAAAATTGTTTAAATCATTTTTAATTTTAACAAAGAAGAGATATGCTGGATGGGCATTTGAAAAAAACAACGGTGAATGGAGCGATAAGATAGAGATGAAAGGAATAGAGACAGTGAGAAGGGACTGGCCAGATTTAATCACAGACACAATGAATACTGTTCTAAATATAATTCTTAAGGAGGGTGATATAAAGAAGGCAATTTCTTATGTTCAGCGTGAGGTTGATAACCTAAATACGGGTGCTGTAGATCTTAGAAAGCTTGCAGTTACAAAAAGCATAACAAAAAAGTTGAGCAGTTATGACGGGAAGTTGCCTCATATAGAATTAGCAAGAAGGATGCAGCAAAGAAATCCGGCACAACCCCCAACACCTGGGGACAGAATATCGTTTGTTATAGTCAGGGGAAATCAGATGCTCAGTATGAGAGCAGAAGATCCAGAATACATAAAGGAACACAACTTGAAGATAGATTCTGACTATTATATAAACAATCAGCTAATACCGCCACTGGAAAGAATTTTTTCTGTTATTGGAGTAGACAAAGGAGAACTAATTGGAATGGGAAGGCAGTACAGCCTCAAAGAGATGATTTCAAAACCAAAAGGAAGAAACCATAAAATAGAAATGTCTCCAACACATGTAAAGATAAAACATCTGGAGGGGTTTATTTGCAATACATGCAGGAAGACATTCAGGAGAATACCCCTGACGGGAAAATGTGATTGTGGCGGAGAGGTTTTTGCGCACGGTGACGGATCTATTGGAAGCATTGTTGAGTTTTAATAAACAATTTATATTAAATTTTTCTTAATTTCTACATGAATTTGAACATATTGATGTTTTTCACGGACAGTGTTGTTTATGTTTCACTCCTCTTTATACCACTTTATTTATGGGGCAGGGACAAGAAAGAAGTCCTTTTATATTTTTTTATATTTCTTATTGATTTTTTGGTTGTTTACGGTCTCAAATATATGATAGGGGCGCCCAGGCCGGGATTTTCTCTGGTTCCAATCCCCACTTCACCATCTTTTCCAAGCATGCACTCATCCCTTGGTTTTATGCCACTGGGATTTTTCTTTAACAAGAAAAAATTAAGAATTCCCCTCTTTGTTTACGGGGCGCTGATAGCATATTCTAGGGTATATATAGGAGTTCATTACTGGCTTGATGTTATAGTAGGTTCATTTATAGGGTTTTTCTTATCTTTTTATGTATATCAAAAAAGAGAGAAAATTTACAAATTCTTTTCAGAGTCCAATAAAAAATAAGACGGTTGGAACAATCAGGCATGCCATAAGATAAGTTCTTCTTGTTCCAGAAAAAATACAAAACAATCCTATTACTGTAGAAAGTGAAGCAATCAACAATCCCCAAAGCCCGGTAAAAACAAATATCATAACAGCCAATAAAACAATTATCATAACATTGAGGTGGATATAGTTTATTTTTTTAAAGAAATGTACTGATTTTTTCCCAATTAAAATTGTAATTAGCCCGGCAATTCCGCTTGCCATTATCATAACTCCCATGAAAACAACCACGTCACCGAAGGACAAATCCAGCAGTCTCCCGACGACCGACGCAACCCCACTTCTGGGTGTCCCTATCAACCACAGTGCGAGAAGAGATAATATTGCAACTGTTGTATTGACTCCACCGATTGCTATCATAAATTTTCTGTTTGAGTTATCTTTGATTATTTCACGTGAAAGAAAGCTTGCCTGTGCAGAGCCAATACCAGGAAGCAGCCCGACAAGGATTCCTGAAAGCGAGCCTATTAATCCGCCGAGCAAATACTCGTTTTTCTCCACAATTTCAACATCCTTTCCCTGCTCAGGAATTTTCGTTTTTCTTCTTAAGGAATAAATTATGGTGCTTATTCCAAACAATCCTGTGAGCATGGGGAACAATACCATATCTCCTATAAAATTATTTCTTAAAACAATATAACCAAATATCCCAGCAAGTGTGAAAACAACAATTCCCCATATTTTTTTATCTTTCAAAAACATGTAAGAACTTATTATAATCAACAACCACGGAATGCTTGTTCTTATTATGTCGTAAAAATTTTTTATAAACAATATCAGTCCCGGAAGAATTATAATAGTGATTATAAGTGATACAATTCCGCCAACAACAGTTAGTTTTATCGCCTCATAACCGCGCCCTTTCATCATAAGCTCGTGTCCCGGAAGAACACTCATCGCTGTTCCGGGATCTGGTGCGCCTAGGAATATTGATGGTATAAAGTCAAGGAAAGTGTGTGTTATTGCTGCTGAAATTATAACAACAGAAATTAAAAAAGGGTTAAAGGAAAAACCAACAGCAATCGCTGCGATGGTGTTTGGGTGCAGTCCAGGTGTCAGACCGGTTATTATTCCAAATAAAATACCTAAAAAAACATAAAGAATAATAATAAAAAAGTCCATGTTATTTTTAAAGCTGTTTTAAATAAATTACTTCTTTTTTCTGCTTGC
>Ga0190303_1000716_pt1 | contig 13724 bp, 15 predicted proteins | sample 48700701_MG_FD_161672 | JGI IMG/M metagenome (GOLD analysis project Ga0190303, IMG submission 161672) | Hydrothermal vent sediment bacterial communities from Southern Trench, Guaymas Basin, Mexico - 4870-07-0-1_MG | ecosystem: Environmental > Aquatic > Marine > Hydrothermal vents > Sediment ...
TCGGCTTCCCGCATTCCGGAAAGTTCAGAGTGCACAAATTCCAACCCAACCCAAAGGGCTTTGCCAAACTGGTACTTTGTAACCAAGCGATACGTCATTTGGTCCAGACTCTTTCCTTCGGTGTCCCTCCTCACGATGTCAGCCCAACTTCCATCCCCATCTTCCACTTCCATGTAGCCGGCAGACAATGCAACGGAAAACCTGTTAATAGTGCTCCTTACGCCGACCATGGCTCCCCTTGTTTTGTCCTCTTTGCTGTTGATCAGGATTAAATTTTGTAGGGGGCCGCCATCATCTTCAAATTTTCTGAAGATATGGGGATAGGCGCTTCCTTCACCCCAATACCACGTGCCGTATAAAGAAAGAGGCTTAAGGCGCCATTCCGCCTCTCCTGTTAAGAGCCAGCCGGCATTATTCGTGTATTTGTCCAGATCCTCCGGCCTGAAGCTCTCCTTTGAATTATCATATCTAAAAGCCAGCCACCCTTCAAAATCCTCGCCTTTGTAACCCGATCGTAAGGTGTAGGAAGGTTGATCAGAGTAGCCATCATTCAACTTCCCTGTGCCCGGTCCCGCACCAGACGCCTTCATGATCCCAAGGGCAGTATGATATGGTCCAAAGTATCTAAAAAGCTGAATGCCCGGAGAGCGCTGATACAGTGTCCCCGCCCCAATATCCCCTTCTAATGAAAGGGTATACTTGTAAGAAATCATGCTGCAAAGGATCGATTCCTTTTGGCCAAAGAAGAGTTCCCAATTCTCATCAGGGCTCTTGATCCCCATCCAGGCCTGCCGCATACGCAGTTTTGCGCCATCCCCGCCGCTTCCCCGAAAGTCTCCATCCACAAATCCTCTCGTTTTACACCCTTCCGCATCCGGACCTGTGATGGAAAAACGGAGACGGGTAAATCCCGCGGTATGCACCCAAAAGGGGTCGTGTTCTGACCGGTCAGATATGATATTGTGCATGTCATCTACTAGATTGTCAGAGTAGCCGGCAATAAATCGGACAAAGCCGCTAAACTCCACCTGATCGGCCAATTTGGTCACGAATTCACCCGCCTGAGCGACAGGGCAACATATGGCAAAACAGGTAAATAAAGATATTCCTGCCACCAAAGAAATTAGATACGATTTTATAGACATATTCTTTCTCTTCTCTTTCGGTATGCCCGTAAACTTGACATGTTTGTCCTTTTGGTGTGTAAATAAAAATGGGCCGGAAACGGCAAAAGCCGTCCTGGCATTACTGGCCCTGGGCTGCCAGGCATGAACTAAGGGGGTTCTCTGGCAGCCCGCACTTTTATCTTAAAGAAAATCTTCGCACCAGCCTCACTTCATACTCGATACCTCCTTTCACAAATGTGGAAACCGCTACGGAAATACATCTCCATAATCAGAATAAATCGAACTAACTTTCGTTTGTTCATGTTTTACCGTTATACATTCCCTGCAACGCAGCAGAGACAAATAATATCTTGGGGTCTATCTTCTGTGCCGCAGCAAGAGCTGAATAAGCATTTCCCCGGCTTTGTCCATCGGGCCATCGTTGTTGATGACTGCATGCGGTATGTTCACCAAAGCATCATTTATTTGGTTGTTGCGCTCCAGCCGCGCCTGAATTTGCTCCGGTGTTTCCCGGCCGCGGGCTTCCAGACGACGCTTAAGAACCTCTGGGGAAACTTCGATCAATATCACCTTCAAATCCGGATACCGCCGTAGTGCCTTTGGCAAATAGGACCGCGACCCGTTGACCACCACCTGACAGCCGCTTGAAAGCCACTGATCGATTTCGATGCCGATGCCGTAATGACAATCATAGCTTTGCCAGTGCATGGCGAAAAAGCCTTGTTGAAGCCGTTGCAGAAACTCTTTGCGGCTCAGGGCAACATGGTTTTCCCCAGACGCCTTCGGTGGCCGGGTGATGTAGCGGTGGGCGAAGACAACCCTATCTTCGCCGTTCAGGCGTTTCCTGACATAGCTGATCAAGCTGTCCTTTCCGCCACCTGAAGGACCAATCAGGTAAAAAAGCCGGCCTTTATCCTTCACTTTCGGATCTTTCGTGGTAGGTGAGGCGGCCTTGCACCCACAGGTGGGCAATGCAAGGCAGTTGCTTCCTGAAACTGACGGATGCCAGATCGGCTCTTTTGCCGGCCTTGATCTGTCCACGGTTTTCCAAACCGGCGGCCTTGGCCGGATTTACGGTCACCAAACGGATCGCGTCGGCAAGGTCGATGTCGGCAAGCCGTGGCAACCGGAACACCGCTGCAAGCAATGTGCCGGGGTGATAGTCGGAGCAGAGGCATCCGGCGACGTTATTGTGGACGGCTTCAAGGGCTTTCATGGACCCGGTCTGGCTGCCTCCCCGCAGAATGTTTGGCGCGCCGAAGACAGTCCGGAGGCCAAGGGCACAGGCTGCTTGCGCTGCTTCGTAATTGACCGGGAACTCCGAAACCGTGGCGCCCAGAGTAAACATAGTCTTAACGCGCTGAGGGCCGTCATCGTCATGGCTGGCAACGCGGATGCCGGCTCTCCGGGCTTTTTGGGCTAAGATCTCAATCCGATGATAGGCCCCTTCAGCGCTATTAAATTTTTGTTGAATCAGGGCATTGGCCTCATCCACGCTTTTGGCGTAGGTTCGTTCAAGATAGTTGCGATAAGCAGCCAAGTCCTTGAACTGTCCTTGGCCGGGAGTATGGTCCATCATGGAGATCATTCCCAGTGAGCCCTCCTCTATAAGATCAGACAATAGCGGCAGGCTCTTCTCGTCAGTGATTTCGTAGCGTCCATGAACCCGGTTATCCACCATTACCTGGCCGTAGTCGTGCACCTTACGAGCAATTTCGGCCGCCATGTCACGGTTGCGAACGCCCAGTTCACCATGGGCAAAAGACAGCGCATGAAACACCGTGGTGATACCGGCCTGAGCATTACGCCGGTCGGCCTGGGCGATGGCGAAATCCAATGGAAACAGCACGTTTGGTCGGGGCTCGATCTCCTTTTCCAGGGCGTCGCAGTGAAGATCGATCATGCCAGGCATCAGGTACGCTCCGTGCAGATCCAATATACGGGCTTTGCCCGCCCCGTTCGGCTCAATGGCTGCAATGTATCCGTCTTCGATAAGCAGTGAGCTGTTTTCAGCAACAGCATCCGGCAGGACCAGCCGGCAATTCGTTAGAAGTTCTTTTTTCATGATTATCCTTCCATCCGTCAAGGTCGATCCAATTGGTAAACGGTATCCGCCATCTTTTGAACCAGGTCCGGATCGTGGAAAATGGCTAAAATCCCGGTACCCTCATTTTTGAGTTCCGTTATCATTTCCAATGCGTCGCCGGTAGTGCGGATATCGAGACTGGCGGTGGGTTCGTCCAACAAAAGTAGGCGCGGACGCCCAATGATGCCCCTGGCCAGGTTGATGCGCTGGCGCTCTCCACCGGAAAAAGTGGTGGGTGAAAGGCTCCAGAGATGTTCGGGAATGTGCAGGCGTTGGAGCAAGGCACCAGCTTTTTGGCGGCCGTCCGCTTTGCTCAAACCGCGCCTATACAGCGGCGATGCCACCACGTCGATGGCCGGCTGACGAGGCAGGGCGAACAGAAACTGGGTGACGAACCCGATCTCCCGGCTTCTCAGGGCCAGTATGGTATGTTCATCTGCAGAAGCCAGGTCAACGGTTTTTCCGGCTGCCGAACGGTATAGAATTTGCCCTTTACATGGAATATAGGTTCGATAAATAGCTTTTAAAATAGAAGATTTACCGGCACCGGTCGGACCCACAAGAGCGGTCAGTCGCTTGCTATGTACCCTGAAAGAGACTTCTCTGGCAGAAGAGACCTCCTTTTGCTGGTCGTGCATGAAGAAGGATTTGGAAAGTCCTTCGATTTGAAGTAGCGGAGATGTCGTCATCAGCAATAATCCTTTTCGAGCCTAAAGCGCCGAAGCTACCAGCCGTTGGGTATAGGCGTGCTGCGGGTCCTCCAGAATTTGGTCGGTGAGCCCGGCTTCAATAATGCAGCCGTTTTTCATCACAATGGTGCGGCCGGCCAGAAGCCGAATCACCCCCAGATCATGGGTGACCACGATCATGGTGGTCTTGAGCTGATCTTGTATTTCGATGATCAAATCCAGGATACTGGCCTGTACGGACACATCCAGGCCCGTGGTCACTTCGTCCAGAAAGAGAAGTGGCGGGTTGGTGGCCAGGGCCTTGGCAATTTGCACCCGCTGCTGCATCCCGCCGGAAAAGTGACCAGGCAGATCATCCATTCGATTCTCGGGCACCTCGGTGCGTTGAAGCAGTTCACTCGCGCGTTTGCGGATATCCGCATAGATCAGCATGCCGTTCATGAGCAGCCGCTCGGCGATATTGCCGCCGGCGGAAATGCCGAAGTTAAGGCCCAGGTGTGGATTCTGGTATACCATGCCAAACCGGCGGTAGCGCAGCCAGCGGCGTTGAGCGGCATTCAGGCTGAACAGATCGAACAGGTTGTACTGGCCATGGTTGTCGAAAAAGTGTGCCGTTCCGCCGTCCACAGTTTCGTCAAAATAGAGACACTTGACCACGGTGGACTTTCCGCTGCCCGATTCGCCCATCACGCCAAGAATCTCGCCTTCATACAACGTGAAGGAGATGTCGTGAACCGCCACCACGCTGGCGCAATGCGGGCAGATGTTGGTGTTGAACCGGGGGCCGGTGGCGTCGCGACAGTACGGACAGCCCTTTCCGTAGACCTTGGACAGTCCTTTGACGTCTAATACCTTACGCATCATGGCGGGCCTCCGTGTAGATTGCCGATGCAGGACCCTGTGAGCGGCTCAGGCAATAGGCGCTGTCCGAGCACTGGAACACCTTTTCTCCGGTGTCTGTTGTGAATTCGTCCAGGAAACTGTCGGTGGCCCCACATCGCCGGCAGGCCAAGCGGTTGCCGTCGGCATCGACAAACGTTTCCGTTCGAAAGGGCACATCCTCGAAAGTCAAGGGTTCAGCCTTTGTGAACGGCGGAACGGCATAGATCTTCTTTTCACGGCCTGCGCCGAACAGGATCAACGCCCGGGACCGGTTCAGCTTGGGTACGTCGTAGCGGGGGATCGGCGACGGGTCCAGAACGTAATGGCCGTTGATGCGCGTCGGGTAGCGGTGAGAAATGGTGATTTCGTCAAACTCACGCATGTCTTCGTAAAGTTTTACCCACAGCCGGGCGTAATCAGCCTCGCCGTGCATGGTCCTGCGCTTTTCCTCGGTTGGCTCAACGTAGACCAGAGGGTCCGGATAGGGGACTTGGAGAATGCAGATCTGTTCTTCGGTCAGCGGCTTCTCGGGAATGCGATGGCGGGACTGCAGAACGGTAGCCGCCTCGGTCAGGGTGGTGGTTTGGATCCCCGGGCAGGTTTTACGGATGAATCGCCTCAAGTTTACGGCGTTGACCGAATCGTCGCTGCCCTGGTCAATGACTTTCAGGGTGTCGTCCGGACCGACCACAGACAGGGTCAATTGCAGGGCGCCGGTACCAAAGCCTCGACCCATAGGCATTTCACGTGAGGCGTAGGGTACCTGGTATCCGGGAAGCGCCACGGCCTTCAGGATGCTGCGCCGAATCTCACGCTTGGCATAGGCGTCGAGAAAGCCGAACGGGTAGGCAGTGGATGGGGTGTATGGGGTATCATTTTTCATCAGAGATCGCGCTCCTTCTTGGACTGTGTTGTCCGCAAGCGGTCCATGTCGGATTGAAAGGTGACATAGTGGGGCATTTTATAGTGGGTGCAAAAACCCATGGAATCAATGCCGTCGATATGCAGCAATACGAACTCCGGATCTTCGGAAGGGTTGGCGGCCCCGTCCTGCATCCCCTTTTGAAGCGCCCGGTCCAGGATGGCCATGGCGATGGCCTTGACCTCGTTGTGGCCGAAGCAGGCGCCGTACCCCACCGTGAAACGGGGTTGCGCTTGGGCATCATCGCCCCCCTCATACATGGCCACCACTTCGCACTCGGTCATCAACACCTCGCCGATTTCGACCGGTGTGCCAGTTACCGGATGGGGCAGTTCCACAGGAAGATAGCCGACACGAACCTCGCCAACCGTGGGATGCACGTCGCCATAACCGCGCATGTTGGAATAGGCGATCATAAGAAGGGAGCCGGTCTCACCCCGTGCCATGGACTGAAGAGCGGCCGAGCGGGGGACCGGAAAGATCATCGGCTGGCGGGTGATGTCGAACGCTTCTTCAGAGCCGTCGTTATCTGACGAGGCCAGCAAACCTTCTTCCCTCAACAAATCAAGGACTTTTGGAAACGTGTCCGGGACATCGTCAGCATTAAGGTTTTCCATCCATGTGCCGGCAATCTCTTGAAAGGCCTCCGGTGATTCATCCATCAAATCGAACCTGAGCAACCTTAATGAGTAGTCAGGTGTCGCTCCCAGCATCTGGCCGCCCGGAATATCCTTAAAGGCCGCAGAAATGCGTCGTACCAACCGCATCCGGCTCGTATCGTGGGCAGCGGTTTCCATCCGTCGGGGCCGTGTGGAGCGATAAGCCCTCAAGGCAAAGGACGCCTCCAATGGGTCGCCCATGGACTGCTTGATTGCCAGGGCTGCCAGATCAGGGTGGTACAGCCCGCCTTCTGAGAGGATCCGGCTGTGCAAACCGCGCAACTGGTATTTGATATCGTCCAAAGAAACCGGTCTTCCTTCGATACCCTGTTCTGTTCGAAGGTATTCTGAAAGGCGGGCGGCTTCTTCTATGGCGCGCTGACCGCCCTGGATAGCTACATAGGCCATAGATCATCCCCCTCTCAATTTGACTTTCGTGGTCCGCGGCAAAGCGGCGATGCAATATCTGTCGGCCAGCAGCATATCCACCCCCAGGGGAAAGGCCTGGTTCCAGGTATTTCGCTTCTCCAGCCATTGGGGATGAAGTCCTTCCACCGCCAGCGGTTGCTCTCCGTCAATACCGGGACCGGTGAAAGTATTGTCATAGCTTCCACTGCCCACTTGGGTTACTGCCAGAATGACCGTAGCGCCGAATTCCGGGCTTTCCAGGGTGCCGGTATAGGGCGTGAAGCCGGGGGGATTGCCGCCATCCGCTACAATGTATGCGGCCTTTTCGGGCCTGCACGAAACGGTTTGCAGCAAATGCCAGGTCTGCCTATCAATAAGGCCGTCCGGATCGCTCAGGTTCACCGCGCTGTCCACCAATGTTGCCAGAATGCCTTCCAATGCGTTTGCGCCGGCCAGAAGATCCGAGAGGTCCAGGACCTTGGCCGGCCTGGCGAAGGCTGTCAGCAGTTTTCGAAAGATGTTTTGCTGTACATCGGGCGTCCAGATGGCGTCAATCTTCATTTCCCTTTTCCCTGACCGTGGATAGCAGATCGAAATTCACCTTGGTGCGGGCCAGCATGGTTTTGCGCTTCAGGTGTTCTTCTCCGCGTCTTTGCATGCCTGCCTCCACCAGTTCGGCTATCGTTTCCCAGCCGGGCAACCGGTTGGCCAGCACCGCATCGCAGACTGCCAGATCCGCGGCATAGGCCGCGCTGTCGTGCATAACGTGGGTGCCGCCCTCGAATACCCGGCCCTTCTGGTCATGAAGTTCAACGTGCGCCGAGGCCACGGGGAACTCACCGATGTAGTAATGATCGCCGAAGGCGCCGTCCTTCATTTTCAACAGTCCCAGTCCCTCCTCGGGCAGGGCCCTGTGTCGTATATCGTAGCCAACCTTCAATTGATCGGCCGCAGCCTTCAAGTCGTTTTCAGGAATTGCCGAAAGGGCGTGAACCCACAGGTTGCGTGGTACCAATTTGAAAACCTCCTACTTCAGTTTGCTTCGCACAAAAGTTGAAAGATAATCGATGCTGAAAATGGTTCCGATAAGAAACAGGATCAGTGCTGTCGCCTGGTTGTAATTAAACAGCCGCAGGGTGTCGTGCAGCTCCAGCCCGATGCCGCCGGCTCCCACCAATCCCAGCACGGAAGACATCCGCACGTTGCGATCGAAGATGTAGAGAGTGTATCCGGCTGTCTCGCGCATGACGCTCGGCCATCCGGCGAACATGACCCGTTGCGGAAAATTTGCGCCTACCGCCGCAATGGCATCGTATTTTCCGTGCGGCACGCAATCCAGGCTTTCGGAAAAAAACTTTCCCAAAAAGCCGCCGGTATGGAAACCGAGCGCCAGTATCCCGGGCAGCGGTCCCAGACCTATAGAGCTGACGAAGATAAGGGCCAGCATGAGGTCCGGCACGGCACGCAGGAAATTGAGCGTTTCGCGGGCAGTCTGATGGGAGATCTTGCCCGGCGTCAGAGCCAGGGAGGCAAAGGGCGCCAGGGCAAACCCAATAGCAAAGGCCAGTACCGTTCCCCAGAAAGCAATGGCGATGGTTTGCAGCATTAAGGCCGAATAATGACGCCATTCGGAAAAATCCGGTCTTCCGTATCGGCTGAAATATTCGATGATATCCTGGTAGCCCCAGATCAGCGTGGTAAAATTAATCTCCAGATTCCGTGCAATTAAAATGAGCACGAGGGCCGCAAAGAGCAGCCATATCCACAAAAAGCGTTTCGGTTTAGGGGGCAGCGTGTCAGACGTCATTGCAAGGCCTCCCTCGCCTGCCCGTGGATCAGTTTCATGCGCAGCCGGACGGAAAGCCGGTCCAGCAGGGTCACCAGAAGATAAATGCTCATCACGATGAGAATGATCCGGTTATAGTTGAAAAGCCGCATCGACATCACCATGTCGTATCCAATGCCTCCGGCGCCCACCAATCCTAAGATGGCGGCAGCGCGCAGGTTGTGATCCAGGATATAGAGCAATGAACCAATAAAATCGGGCATGGCCTGGGGAAGCATGGAGTACCAGATCACCTGTAAACGGTTTGCGCCGTGAGCCTGAATGCCTTCGACTGCATTCTCTCCCACGACCTCTATACTTTCTGCAAAAAATTTACCCATAAAGCCCACTGTTACGACGGCCAGGGCCATGACCCCTGGCAAGGGACCGAGTCCGAGCGCGGAAACAAATACCAATGCCCAGACCAGCTCGGGCAGAGACCGGATCACGCTCAATAGGTTCCGGGTGACGTTAAAGATCAACGGACAGGGTGACGCATTTTTGGCGGCGAGAATTCCCAGAGGGAAACTGATCACCAAGGCAATGGCGGTGGCCAGCAAGGTGATCTCCACAGTTTCCAGCATTTTGGTCAGCAATTGGGGCATAAAGACCCAATCAGGCATTACTAAAAGGTTCTGCATAAAATCGATAAAAGGCCGCCCGGAGCGAATGATATGCATGAAGCTGAACTCTACCAGATTGGCGGACACCACCAGCAACAGCACAACGCCCAGTGGTCCAAGCACAGCTAACAACGGTGGTCTGCCGCTAAGGGTAGGCCACTGCCAGATGCTGGTCTTTGTTGCCATTAAGGTCATTTTCATTTGTTACCCCATAATAGATGCGATGCAGCGCCGCGTCGTCCAAGCGGCTCGGCGAGCCGTCAAAAACAATCCGGCCATTGTGCAATCCGATGACCCGGTCAGCAAATTGTCTGACCATTTTCACCTGATGCAGATTGGCCACCACGGTAATCCCGTCACGTTCCGAGATTTCTTTCAGCAGCTTGATAATGCCCCGCCCAATGACCGGGTCGAGGCTGGCCACCGGCTCATCGGCCAGGATCATCTTTGGTTCCTGGGCAAGGGCGCGGGCCACCCCCGCGCGCTGCTGCTGCCCCCCGGAAAGCTTGTCTGCCCGGGTCCATGCCTTGCCCAGGAGCTCTACGCGTCTTAAGGCCTCTGTGGCAGCGGCGTAATCCGTTTTGTGAAAAAGGTAGAGCATGCTGGGCAGCCAGTGCCGCCGGGACAGCCTTCCGCTCAATACGTTGGTCATGACGTTGAGCTGGTCCACCAGGTTGAAATGCTGGAACACCATCCCTACCCGGGACCGAATTTTCCTGAGGTGGTGTTTGCAGACTTTTAAATTGTCCACCACCACACACCCTTTGGTGGCTGGTTCCAGGCCGTTCATCAGCCGGATAAGCGTGGTTTTCCCAGACCCGCTAGGGCCGATAATGGCCACAAACTGTCCCTCTTCGATGCTCAAACAGATCGAATCAAGGGCAGAGCATCCGTTGGGATAGGTTTTACTGACATCGTTTATTTCGATAATGGCCAAGCTACTTGCTCCTATACAAAGTTGTTATTATGAGGATGCCAGCAAACCGGTTCGGAGCTTCTTGATGGAGGCTTCAGCCAGGCTTGCTGGAAGAGGAATATAGTTCAACCGCAAAGCGGTATCTCCTCCCTCGTCGTAACACCAGGTCAAAAACCGAATCAGCGACCGTGCTTTGCGGCTTCCCTTGATGTCCTTTCGCAGCAAAAGGTATGTAGCGCCCGCAATCGGCCAACAATCAGTCCCTGGAAGATTCACAAAAGTCAATTCCGTCCCATTGGTTGTGTTTGCGCTAACCTGTCCAACCGCTGCGTAAAAGGTCTGCAAGGAAGGGGCAACCGCCTTGCCTGAGGCATTGATCAAACTCGTGAAAGCAACTCCGGCTTCCCTGGCGAAGGTATAATTCACGTAACCCACAGATCCGGGAGTCTCCATAACCTTTCGAAGCACACCGGCATTGCGTTGAGCACCTTCTCCGTTGGGCCAATCGATTAGATCGCCACTGCCGGGCTCCGTGCGCCATTTGTGGGACACGGCGGATAGATAGCGGGTAAACAGCCAGGTGGTCCCGGAACCATCGCTGCGATGCACGATAATGACAGGTCGGTCCGGTAGCCTCAGGTCCGGGTTGAGTTCCTTTATAGCTGGATCGGCCCACGACCGGATATTGCCGAGAAAAAGATCGGCAAGGATCGCACCTGAAAACACCAGATCGCCAGGCTTGATGCCGGGAAGATTGACGACGACAACCACCCCGCCGATAAGCGTGGGAACCTGAATCAGGCCATGACGTTCCAATTCATCCTGGTCAAGCGGCATGTCCGATGCTCCATAATCCACAGCACCCGTCTTGATCCTGGCAATCCCCTCGCTTGATCCCACCTCATCATAAACGACCTCTCCGTCCATACGGGAATGGTAGGACATAGACCAAGCCCGGTACACCGGTCCGGGAAACGAGGCGCCTGCTCCCGTAATTCGGGTACATTCATCCCGTGCGTCGCAACCTGTGTGCGTTGCCGCACAAAGTGCGAGAATGAGGACTATCCAGAATTTCGGTTTCATGGCCATAAGCCTCTCGTATGCTGAAAATGATCAAGGCAAAGGTGCGGGGTGCGCCCATGCCCCATTTCTGGCAACTCCTATTTGAGAATCTGTTCTTTGCGTAGGTCCAGTTGCTTGACCAGATCACGAATCGGCTCGTAATCCGGCGGTGCGGCTGCTTCGTAACGAGTGAGTTCTCCGTAGCCGGTCACATCGACGTCGTAGTGGGCGTAAAGGATGGCGTCGCGAATTTTCCGCTTCAGCGCATCGTCAAGATCGCTGCGATAAGCCAGGGGCGAACCGGGCAATGGGTCCGAATACAGCAGGACACGATTGGTCTCCTGGGTAATCAGCCCCTTATCGATCATTTTGTTGTAAGTGATGTCGTTGTCCGCACCGGCATCCACGGTTTTGTTTTTTACTGCCATTTCAACAGCATCATGAGAGCCGGCATAGGTGAACTTGCCGAAGAACTCCCGGGGCATCTTGCCGGTTTCCTTCTTAACCAAGTAAGTAGGCACCAATCCGCCGGAGGTGGAGGCAGGGTCGACGAATGCGACGCTTTTGCCTGCCAAGTCTTTCAATGATTGGGCCGGGGAGTCGCCCGGCACGACGAAACATGAGCGATAGGTCGACTTGCCGGTGGATTTGCGGACGCCCACAGCAAACGCCTCGGCACCGGCCTCTTGCTCGGCCAGGACATAAGAGAGAGGACCGAACCAGGCGATGTCCACACGTTTTTTGCGCATGGCTTCGATCACTCCGGCATAATCCGTGGCTGTAAACACTTTGATGGGCCGGCCGATCTTCTTTTCCAGGTAAGCCCGCATGGGTTCAAAGCGCTGCACTATTTCCTCGTTGTTTTCCGCCGGAATCAAGCCCATGATCAGATTTTCCGCATGGACCGTGGAACCGACTCTCAGAAGAATAAACAAGGCTAAAGCAATTGAGATAATACGCCCGATTTTCATGATTTTTTTCTCCAATAGATTTTTTTGTTTGGTCAGCCCAATGCTATGTTGAGCTGTACGCGGTCCGCGCGAAACCGTGTGACAGCATACTCGACAGATTGTCCGTTTTCGGCATTCACATTGACGCTTTTCACCCGCAACACCGGTTGGTTGGCCGGCATTTGGAGATATTTCGCATCTTCTGCAACAGGAATCTGCGCCGTAATCAGGCTTTGGCGACGGACCGGGGATATGCCCATCTGGTTAAGAAAACGATGCAAGGACCCACCCTCGAATTTTTCCAAGACAAACTCGAATCCCTTGTGAGGTAGAAAGTGAGAAATGATACAAAAGGGCAAATCCTCGACCAATCTGAGGGTCTCCATCCATATAACGGATGTTTCCGAGGTGATCTCCAGATTTTTCGCAACACCGCCTCGAGCAGGGACGACCAATTTTCGCAAAATGGTGCTCTCGATGGCCTTCCCCGAACTGGCAAGGTTCTCCGTGAACCGGGTACCTTTTGTGATGGGATATTCAATGGGATAGGCGGTAACAAAGGTACCCCTTCCATGCTGACGCTGCACCAAGCCGTCTGCCAGCAGGACGTCCACGGCCCGGCGAATGGTATGACGGTTAACCGAAAAGAGTTTAGCCAGTTGCGGCTCGGTTGGCAGGCAATCTCCCGGCTTATAATGTTCCCGGACCTCTCGGCGTAATGCCCGGTAAATCTGGCTGTAAACAGCCTCGCCACTTTTACGTACAACCAAATAATTCATATAGACGTCTCCATGAGTTGTGATGGCAAATTACATTAGCTTTGTTAAAAAATTATTAAGGAAAAATGTTTTTTGTGTTAATTTTCCAGAGGGATTGGAAAAGCAAAGCCACAGTTTCTATGAGTCGATTCACATCCGGCTCTATCACCCTGAAGGAAGGCCTCAAGACAACCGTTGAAGCAGCCCAGATATCCGCCTACCTTACAGGAATACGACCAGATATCTCTCTAAACGGTTGGATCGATCTGTAAAATTTACCAAAATCTTATGACAACGTAACAATGTCTTAACACCGGCTGGGACGAGGAGGTAGAAAACGCCAAGGTCGGGGGAGTGCTGCATTTCCAGAAGGAAGGCTATCGCATCTTCGCAATGGTGGACAATGAACCTGATAACTTGAGGGCCGTTTCAAAGATCGACCCTCAGCAGGAAATCCTCCTGCTTCATGCCGACACTATTTTTGAGTCAAAACGCACTAAAATGCCGCGGCGTACCATACGAGGCAAGGCATACGACCTGACTGAGCTGATCCCCGAAAAGTCGCTGCCGGAACGTATTCAATTTGTATGGCACGGCGTAAATGATAAAGCCAATCTGCGTCAATTTCTGACATCAGACACCGATTTTCACAGAAGCCCTAAGCGTCATAATTAAGGTGTCCAAATAATCCGGACAGGTCGGTTATCGAGCCAGGGTACGGCATGTTGCCCTTTAGTTTTTCCACACCCATGAGGACAGGTGTTGCATTACGCTTACGAATTTTTACGTTAAACTTTTCACCGTCATAATCTATAAT
>Ga0190303_1000717_pt1 | contig 13716 bp, 13 predicted proteins | sample 48700701_MG_FD_161672 | JGI IMG/M metagenome (GOLD analysis project Ga0190303, IMG submission 161672) | Hydrothermal vent sediment bacterial communities from Southern Trench, Guaymas Basin, Mexico - 4870-07-0-1_MG | ecosystem: Environmental > Aquatic > Marine > Hydrothermal vents > Sediment ...
ACGCAAAACACTCGAAACCCGGCGCTTGCAACACCGCAAGATCGCCGCATAATGAAACCAAACAGATGAGCCAGATACTCGCTTAAATTACGCGCCCTCTGGAACCAAAAACTCTGACGACGGACACAGCTATCTTTTTCAAGTAGACAAAATCTATAACTGATCAAACCCCGTCCAGCAGCGTCAGGATCTTGGCGCAGTTTTCCACTTGCCCATTGCAACAATCCTGCAGCATGAAGCCGATCAATTCGTTCATGGTCTCGATATCTGCCGAGTAGTGAATTTCGCGCTGGTGACGCGTAGATTTCAGCAATCCGGCGCGCTTTAGAACGGATAGGTGTCCGGATAGCGTTGAAGGCACAATGCCCAAACGCTGGGAAATATCACCTACACGCAGGCTGTTGGGTTCTTCTTTTACCAACATCCGGTAAATAGCTATTCGCGATTCTTGCGCAAGGGCAGAAAACGCTTCTATTGCTCTGATCTGGTCCATATTTCACTTTACCTGATTTGATGCGGTACAACACCGTAAAACGCCAATTCTGTAGAACACGGGCACTATGGCTTGTTCACCAGATCGGCCTCGTTTTGTATTGTCGGGAACTCAGTCCGGTCCACATATTTAAAATACTCGTCCAGATAAGGAATCGGGCTGTCGGGGCAAGGGAAAACACAGGTGATTTCACCGCTTTCGGCATTACGCAGATCATCCAGACCACCGCTGTTTTTCAGACCATCCAGATGTTGCAACAATCCGGCCAGCGCCAGACCTGAACTTGGCCCGGCCAGAATGCCCAGCCGACTGAGCGCCATGCTGGTGCGATAGGATTCCTCTGTTTCGATTCCCTCAATGAAATCAACATGTTCGCGCCACTCAAACCCCACCAGTGTCAACAGGTTCTCGGTTCTGACCCCCGGCACGTATTGATCCGGCGCGCGCATGATACCCACCACGCGCAGGTTCGGGTTTTTCTTTTTCAGGAACTTTGAATTGCCGATCAACGTCCCCGTGGTTCCCAGACCCGCGCAAAAAACATCAATCTTACCGCCGGTTTGCTCCCAGATTTGTGGACCCGTCCATTTTTCATGCGCCGCCGGATTGTCAGGGTTGTCGTATTGGCCGGGATTAATCGCATCCGCAGCTTCGCCGTCGACCCGCGCCTTAACCACACCGCTTGCCGGATCGGTTTCGCTCGGGTTTTGCGGCTCGACGTTCACAATTGGCTCAACGCCAAAGAACAGCAGCATAAGTAATTTATTCCATGATATTTCGCTTGGAACATAGGATTGCGTGCCCTCAACACCGAATTGCCGTGCCACCAGCGCCATTGATAGCACCGTATTACCCGACGAATTTTCAACCAGCCGCGAGACATTATCCAGATCGCCCCGTCGGTGCATTTCGCGGATCATGTTAAAGGCTGGCACCGCTTTGACATTGCCAAGGGGGGACATGCCCATGAGCTTGGCAAATATCCGTACCTTGTCACCGGCGTGCGGGTTCAGGCTGACGGGGAGTTCGACCATTGGCAGGTTCGCGTGCTTGCCGGGGTTCAAAAAATCCTGGAGCGCGTCGGGGCCTTCAAACACATTGTTCATATCAAAATCTCGTCCGGAATTCGGGCGCCTTATACTGGAATAGCTTACTGAAGCATTTATTAAATCGATAATACCCGAAATATCGAAACTTGACAAGTTTTTACCCACATGGTTTATCCAGATAACATTTCGGCGTTTACCGTAATGAGATGTCTTACGGCCGTTTAATTCAACCAAGAACCTGAACCAAAGGAACAACATGCAGCGCAGACTATTTGCCGAGTGGTTAGGAACCCTGTTTTTACTGGCAACGGTGGTCGGATCGGGGATCATGGCGGAACGTCTGGCAGGCGGGAATGTTGCCATTGCCCTGCTTGGCAACACCATCCCCACGGGCGCAATTCTGGTGGTACTGATTCTGGTATTCGGACCCATTTCAGGGGCTCACTTCAATCCGGCGGTGACACTGGCGTTTTACATCCGCAAGGAAATCAGCGCCCGTGACGGTATGTTTTTTGTCGCCGCGCAGATAGCGGGCGGCATCATCGGCGTTTTCATCGCGCATCTGATGTTTGAAAACCCGCTGATCGACCCATCGACCCACGCCCGCACCGGTGTCAGCCAGTGGATCAGCGAATTCGTCGCCACGTTCGGGCTGGTCGCCACTATACTGGGGCTGGTAAAATCGCGTCCCGACGCGATCCCTTATGCGGTCGGCCTCTATATCACCGCCGCCTACTGGTTCACCTCGTCCACCTCGTTCGCCAATCCGGCAGTGACGATTGCGCGGGGTTTTTCCAACACTTTCGCAGGCATTGACCCTTCGCATGTTGCGGCCTTCATTGTGGCTCAACTGATCGGAGCGGCGGCTGCAACCTATACCTTCAAGTGGTTGCTGGACGAATGAACATTCTCGCAAAAATAAACCAATACACATCACCTATATCAGGAGAAACCAAATGAAACATGTAACGATCTATGACCCTGCAATGTGCTGTTCCACCGGAATTTGTGGCGCAGAGGTCGACCAGAATCTGGTGACTTTCGCCGCCGATATCGACTGGTTGAAAAGCAACGGTGTTGACGTAACGCGCATTAATCTTTCACAGGAACCGGCAGAATTTGCCGCGAATGAAACAGTCAAATCCGTGCTGGAAAGCGCTGGCGTCGACGGGTTGCCGGTGATTTTGCTCGGCGATGAAATGCATTCCTCGGGGCGCTACCCTGCCCGCGCAGAACTGGCGGAAATGGCCGGTGTTAAATTCACACCGGACGCAGGTGATACCGCCGAAAAATCAGCAAGCACGGGGTGTTGCGGGTCAGATACTGACGCCAAGGATGCCCCTTCAAGCTGCTGCTAATTCATTGATTTCACAATACCATAAGGACTGCTCCACATGTTTATGAACCTGCCAAAATTCGTATTCTTCACCGGCAAAGGTGGCGTTGGGAAAACCTCGCTCGCTTGTGCTACCTCGCTCAATCTGGTCGGAGCAGGCAAAAAGGTGCTGCTGGTCAGCACCGATCCCGCGTCCAATGTCGGGCAGGTTTTTGAAACGGAAATTGGTAACAAGATCACCGTAATCACCAAAGCCCCCGGTCTTGACGCGATTGAGATCAACCCCGAAGAGGCCGCCGCCGATTACCGCGAACGCATTGTCGGACCGATGCGGGGTATTTTGCCCGAAGAAGCGCTCAAAACCATCGAGGAGCAGCTTTCAGGTGCCTGCACCATCGAAATCGCCGCCTTTGACGAATTCACTGCCCTGTTGACCAACGACGAGTTGGTTGCGCGTTACGATCATGTGATTTTTGACACCGCCCCCACTGGGCATACAATCCGCATGCTGAAACTGCCCGGCGCGTGGTCCGGTTTCCTGGAAGACGGCAAGGGCGATGCATCCTGCCTTGGCCCGCTGGCCGGTCTGGAAAAGCAACGCGACCGTTACGCCGCAGCTGTCGACCGTCTGTCAGACGCCGACACCACGCGGCTGGTGTTGGTGGCGCGGCCACGGGATTCTGCGCTGGCAGAGGTTGGGCGCACGTCAATCGAGTTGGCGGATATCGGGATCAAGAACCAGCAGCTGGCAATCAACGGCATGATGCCCACAGACACCTGCGGTGATCCACTGGCAGCCGCTTTGTTGCAGCGTGATCTGGATGCAATGGCAGGTATGGCGCCAGAAGTTGCGGCGTTGCCCCGCGAGACATTTGCGTTGCGCAGCGAAAACCTTGTGGGGATCGAGGCGCTGAAACGCTTTGCAGCTGGTGCTGCCGATACGGGCTTTGACGAGCCTGCGACCCTAACCAACGCGTCAACCCTGCCTAACCTCGGCCAGATGGTCGATGACATTGAAACCTCGGGCAAGGGGTTGATCATGTTCATGGGTAAGGGCGGCGTTGGCAAAACCACTATGGCGGCGGCTATTGCGTCGGAATTGGCGGCGCGCGGGCACGATGTTTTGCTCACCACCACCGATCCGGCGGCCCATATCACTGAAACCCTTGCCGGCGAGCAGCCGGGGCTGAGCGTCAGCCGGATCGACCCCGAGGTTGAAACCGCGAAATACCACGCCGAAGTGATGGCCACCAAAGGCCGCGATCTGGACGAGCAGGCCCGCGCCATGCTGCAAGAAGACCTGCGCTCGCCCTGCACCGAAGAAATTGCGGTGTTTCAAGCGTTTTCCCGGGTGATCCGCGCCGCCAGCAAGCAATTTGTCATCATGGACACAGCACCAACCGGCCACACGTTGTTGTTGCTGGACGCAACCGGTTCTTATCACAAGGACATCCTGCGCCACGCGGATGAATCCAGCCGCGCCCGAATGGTCACCCCGATGATGCGCCTGCAAGACCCTGACAAGACCAAGATCATGATCGTCACCCTGCCCGAAACCACTCCGGTTCTGGAAGCATCGCGCCTACAGGACGACCTGCGCCGCGCGGGGATCGAGCCATGGGGCTGGATCATCAATTCCAGCCTTGCAGCCGCCCAGACCAGCCAGCCCTTGCTGCGCAAACGGGCGTTTGCAGAACAGGCCCAGATCGCAAGCGTGCGCGATGATCTGTCCAGCCGCTACGCAGTTGTGCCGATGCAAGCGGAGGAGCCGGTCGGTGTGGACAAGCTGAAGGGGCTGTGTGCTGTCACAAGAAAGGACGCTGCGGCCTGAATGAATTGGTTCAGTCGCCAAGAAAATCTGGCGGGCAGCATCGGTTTCAACGGGGAACGGCATGATGTGCCTGACCCTGGCAACCCGCTGCCCTAACCAGCCTTGTTATGCTCTGCCACCAGATCGCGAAAGAATGGATAATCTATCCATCTGCCACGCCCGCGGCGGAGCATTTCCAGTTTATACACATGCGACGGCGCGACGTTGGCGATGTTCACATCAGGACCAAAACGCTCGATCATAGCGATCTGCTGGTCTGGAAATTCGCCAGTGTCGACTTCAATGAAGATTTTGCTCATCCAAGAGGCCGACTTCATTGCTTCCACCTCATCCGGGCGCTCTGCCGCCAGCAGGTCAAATTCACCTTGCTCGACAATAACGTGATGCGCGCCAATGGCCGTCACGCGATCAATCACAGCTTCAAGCTCGGCCAGATCCATGGGGAGTTCGGGAAACTTCTGACCATATTCAAACACAACCTCAAGTCCGGCATCCGTCAGCACACCGATATATCTGTCGCGCTCTGCCTCGGTCAGGGTGATATAGTTTTCCGAAATCTCGATGCCACCAAGGTTAAGGAACCTAAGTCGCTCAATAAGGCCGTCAATTTCGTTTTTCAGGTAAGCGTATTCAAACAGCAAGCCCCCGGCAAAGGTCTGAATACCCGCATCACCATATTGGGTAATGGTGTTCTTCAAATAAGTGTCCGGCATCGTAATAGCGTTAAGAGTGGCGATTTTAGCGACGTCAATGTAGTTGCCCACAGCTTCAAGCAGGTCACCCAACCCGTGCCGACCGGTCCAGCCGGAAATTTCCGGCCCGCAGTCGATGATCATAGTCTTACCCTTGCGAAGGGCGCGATCATCGCGGGGGTGGGTGATTGTTAACATCTATACATCTCCAGCTTTTTTTGCATCCCGACGCGGTTACCCAATGCTAGCCTAGGTGGCATTTTTGTCTATTGGAATTGACGCAACATATCTTCGAATAAGCAAAAGAATCGACTTGGCTGTTCAGTAATAATCCAAGCTGCCAATATAGGATTTTGCTTTCGTTTTGATGATCTCGGCTAGCTGTTTCGCCTCTTTGCTATGTTTGACCCCAAGCGGAAATAGCAACCCAAAATCCATATGGATTTGCGGTTCAATCGGGACCATTTTGACCGATGACCCAAACCCCATTGGGACCATCGCATCGGTGATAGCAATCCCCAGCCCCTGCGCCACAAAGTTGCAACACAAAAGCGCCAGCGACGTCTGAATGGATGACCTTGGCTTTATCCCGGCTTGGTCCAGGATTTCAGTTACCTGCTGGCCGAGCAGGGTATTGGGCGTCATTGTGATAAATTTTTCGTCGGCGAGCTCCTCAACCCGCACAGATTTGCGGGACGCTAGCGGGTGGTTGGGATGCATAACGGCAACCACCGGAACACTATAAATCTTTTCAGTCTGAATGCCGGAATGGTGGACAGGCAGCGCACCAAGTCCCAGATCAAACCTTCGGCTGGCGACCCATCTTTCCAGAAAACGCCGGGGCTGCACTTCGAGCGTCACCTCCATGCCATCTCTATTGTTCAGAAACTGGGTGATGGCCGGAACGGCAATACTGTTTGCCATACGGGGCATCGATATGATCCGCATACGTCGAAGGCTGCCGGTCTTGATTTCGCGAACAATTTCGGGAATTTGCTCAATTGAATCGAGTATTCTTTCCGCTTCACGGTAGAACTGCTCGCCTTCGTCGGTGGGAATCAACCGGCGCTTTTCCCGGGAAAACAAGGTAAGGTCCAGCTCTGCTTCCAGCAAAGATAATTGCCTGCTAAGCGCAGATTCACTTATATTCATGGTTTTGGCAGCGGCACTTAATGTCCCGGTTGCCATGATCTGCTTGAAAGCACGAAGGCCTTTAATGTTCATCAATATCCCTTCGATAAATTCGAAGATATGTTGCAGTTATTGCGATAGACAAAAGATAGGCTCAGGCTCAAACTATGTCAATCAGCGCCCCCTCACAGGAGGCGATTGGAATTAATTTGCCCAACGCGACGGGGGCGGAGTCTCGGTTCCTGCCAGCTTTGGTCATATTCAAAAGGGAGTAATGTGATGACAACGATATTTGCGCGTCTGGTAAAATCCACGGCGCTGGCTTTCGCGACAATCACCATGATCTGGTCTGGTGCTGTGCAGGCTCAGGATTATCCGGTAAAACCAGTAAAGTTGATGGTTGGCTGGTCAGCGGGTGGCAGCACGGATGTTTACGCCCGCTCATTGGCAAGTTTTGTAAACGACTATCTTGGCATGCCGATGGTTGTGGTTAACCAGCCCGGTGCATCGGGGATGATCGCAGGCAAGACGGCAATGTCGGCACCCCATGACGGTTATACCCTTTACGTTCAAAGCGGCGGAACATTCGTCGTTCGGATGCGCATTGATGGCGAAAAATCATTGGTGTCTGCCTATGATGACTTTCAACCGCTGGGCAGCATCGGTAAAGTTGTTACCGGCCTGATCGTTCCTGCGGACAGTCCGTTTAATTCTGCAGCCGAGCTGGTCGCATATGCCAAAGAACATCCTGGCGAATTACGCTGGGCAAATCCCGGCAACGGTAGCCTGCACACGCTTAGCGGCAACATATTTCTGCAAGGCAATGATATTACGGCGCAAGGCGTTCCATTCAAAGGCGGTTCAAAAACCCGCAATGCAGTGGCCGGTGGGCAGGTTGATTTTGCCTTTATGGGAATCTCGCTGATGGCGGGCTTTGGTGAAAAGCTCAAAGCGTTGGGAGTTACCGACAGCGAACGTGATGCGGTCTATAAGGATGTTCCAACATTTGGTGAACAGGGTCTGACGCAAATGGGCATTTCCAGCCCGCTGATTATTTGGGGTCAAAAGGATCTTCCAGCTGACATAACCGCCAAATTGGTTGAAGCAATCGCCGGTGCTGCCACAAGCAAAGGCTATGCTAAGATGGTTAAAAAGACCGGTGTTGCCGCGTTCTACGCTACACCAGAAGAGGCGTTGGCGATGGTACATGAACTGGATGAAATCGTAACACCGATCATCGCAGAGTTGTTCAAGTAGGGTCTAGCCAACAAGGCTCAAGCCGGTTCCGGCTGACGGAACCGGCACCAACAGGGTACCAAAATAGACTCCCGCAGAGGTGCGAAAAGATGACACAATCCAGAACTGACCTAATTGCCTCGGTCGCGGTCATCCTGACGGGTATTTTCTTTTTGACCCTTGCACGCCAAATTGAAACTTCAGGCTATCAGACAGCCGCCGAAGCGCTGGTCGGGCCAGCCATGGTACCCACCATAATCGCAGCATTGCTGATCGGGCTTGGTGCTTTGGAGCTGGGCGCAGTGCTACTTCGTCACCGGTCTGGCAAACTGTCGGTCAAAACCGCGGTTGCAAATCCGGATGGCGATGAATTTTCCGAAATTACTGTCGAAGTGATGGTCCGGATTATAGCGACAGTTTGCATCGGGTTTGCCTATGTCTGGCTTTTGTCCGCGACGGGTTACATCATTTCTACTGCCATTACGCTGGCGGCCTTACTGGTCCTGTTTGGCACCCGGTCAGTCGTAAAGGTCGCTCTGATAACCCTCGGCGGGGCGGCTGTATATTATGGTGTTTTCATCTGGCTGATGGGGGTTTACAGCCCCGTTGGCTGGCTCGTTCATCTTGGTTAATAAACAAAAGGCTAACTGATTCATGGATATTATCAACGGGTTCGCCTTTTTGTTTTCCAATCCGATGGCGCTGATGTTCGTGTTTGTCGGCGCATTCACCGGAATAATCGCAGGTGCGATCCCGGGTCTCACTGCGTCGGCGGCAATCGCTATGTTGATGCCGGTGACATTCTATCTGGACCCGTTGTCAGCATTGGCTTTCCTTTATGTCGTCGGTAAATCTGGGCGCTTTGGCGGGTCAATTGCCGCCATTTTGTTCAATACACCGGGCACAACCGCTTCTGCCGCGACCATGCGCGACGGGTATCCTATGACACGTCAGGGTAAGGCGGGCAAAGCCCTGAAAATGGCAACGATTGCATCGGTGTTTGGTGATTTCTTTGGAGATATCGTGCTGATCACCGGCGCTGTTTTTATTGCATCCTATACAGCCAGTTTCGGCCCGCCTGAATATTTCGCGATCTACATGATGGCCTTTGTGGTTATCGGCAGCGTCATCGGTAAATCGATCATCAAAGGCATCCTGTCGACCCTGTTGGGCATCATGGTGTCACTGATCGGACTGGATCCGATCACCGGAGATGTGCGAATGACCATGGGATGGTTTGAAATGGAAAATGGTCTGGCGCTGGTGCCGCTGCTGATCGGCATATTCGTGTTTTCCGAAATTCTGGTGCAGGCCGAGAAGCCCGATGATGGCGTCATTGAAGTCACAGACACTCGGTCTGCTGATCCGGATGCGAACCGCCTGTCATGGGCAGAGATAAAAAGCTGTTTCCCTATTATGCTGCGGTCGTCCGGCATTGGGTCCTTGATCGGCATGATGCCTGGCTTGGGATCGGCGGTCGCTTGTTTTGTAGCCTATGGCGGGGAACGCCGCCGCTCCAAAACACCCGAGAAATGGGGCACCGGTATCATCGAAGGCATCGCTGCACCTGAATCCGCCAACAACGCCGTATCGGGGCCCAGCATGATCCCGTTGCTGACCTTGGGTGTGCCGGGCAGCACCATTGCTGCGATACTGATTGGCGTGTTCATGATCCACGGCATTCAGGTCGGCCCATCAATTTTCCAGACTGATCGCGAGTTGATATTCGGCCTGTTTGCCGCCGGATTGCTGGGCATAGCGCTCTATGGATTGATGGGGTATTTTGGTGGGCCAATAGTCGGGCGCGCAATCGCGTATTTCCCACCGCGCCTGATTTACCCGTTCATCTTTCTCACCGCCTTTATCGCCTCCTATTCGGCGCGGCAAAGCGTGTTTGACATCGGGCTTGCCCTGCTATTTGGCGTTATCGGATATCTGATGCGGCGCGCCGATTTCAGCGCACCGGCATTCATCATCGCCTTTGTTCTTGCCAAGGGCGCAGAAGAGGCCTTTCGTCAGTCCCTGTTGCTGTCCAACAGTGGCATTGGCATATTCCTTGAGCGGCCAGTGGCGATTGCATTCTTGGGGATCGGGTTGGCTGTCATGGTTGGGCGCGGTATTTCCGTTGCACGCCAGAGCCGCCGAACCGGATAGGACAAAGGTGGTGGTGCTATGACAAAGGCCAAGAATACGGGTGTCCCTGAAAACGGGAAATCGCTGGTTGATTCAGAGCTGGTGGGCGAGGCATGGACTCCGGTTCAACCCGGCGCTGATCCTGTCCTGTACGGGCATGTGGATTTCGAGCCCAAAGGTTCTTTCGAAGTTCGCAGCCTGCAGACCTTCACCCTTACCTTTACCGTTGGGCGATTTGGTCTGGACGATAGCGGCGCGATCCGCATTCTGTTTCGTGCCATCGGGGATGCGGGCCGGTTGCAGTCACGCGATCCGAAGGCCGAAAACTATGTAAGCGCCACCGCCAGCAACGGCACGCCGCTACGGGTCAGTTACGTTCCGGGCGGTGTCTCTGCCCGCCCCCGCCGCAAATCGCTGACTGTCAGTGTGGCTGGCGGATATCTGAGCGAAGGCGATACGATCACCGTTGTTTTCGGGGACACCAGTGGTGGGTCGCCCGGAATGCGTTTGCAAACCTTTGTCGAGGATGGTTTCGAGTTCAAAGTGCTGGCCGATGTCTGCGCCGTGGGGCATTATGTGCCAATTCCCAACACTCCGGCAATCGCAATCGTTCCCGGCCCCGCGGTTATTTGGTCTGCAGTGTTAAGCAGCCTGCGCCGCCCCGGTGAAACCTTCATTTTTGGCCTAAAGGCCGAAGATAAATGGGGCAACCCGACCGCACAGGCAACGGGCACATTCCTTTTTGAAACAACGGTGCCGGTCAAAAATCTTCCGACGCGTTACCAATACCGGCTTGGCGAGCGGGCCGTCACCTTTGAAGGGCTCAGCGTCGACGCCCCTGCCGAATTACGCATTACCGTGCGTGACGAAGCCACAGGCGAAATTGTCGCCCGTTCCCACCCGATGATGATCCGCGACGGTCAGTACAGCGGTTATTGGGCCGACCTGCATGGGCAAAGCGGTGAATCCATCGGCATTGGCACCTCGCGCGCCTATTTCGATTTCGCCCGAGATTGCGCCTTTCTGGATGCGACCAGCCATCAGGCCAATGATTTTCAGGTTAATAATGCTTTCTGGCAATTCCTGAATGAGCTGACCGCGCATCACCAGCAGGACGGGCGCTTTGTGACCTTTCCGGGTTATGAGTGGTCGGGCAATACAGCCGTTGGCGGTGATCGCAACGTGTATTTTCGCACCGAAGGGCGCCAGATACGTCGCTCCTCCCACGCGCTGCTGCCCGAGCGGCATGATCTGGACACCGACGCCACTGACGCCAATCAGCTGTTTGAGGCGCTAGCAGATGAGGACTGTGTGATTTTCGCCCATGTCGGCGGCCGCTACGCCGATATAAAAATGGCGCATGATCCAAAACTGGAAACGGCGATGGAAATCCATTCTGCCTGGGGCACATTTGAATGGTTGCTGACTGACAGCTTCAAACTGGGCCACCGCAGCGGAGTCGTTTGCAATAGCGATGGCCACAAAGGGTGCCCCGGCGCTAGCTATCCTGGGGCTGGCACATTCGGGGCCTATGGTGGTCTTACCTGTTTTTATGCCACTGAACTGACCCGCGACGGTCTATTCGACTGCCTGCGGAAACGCCATCATTTTGGCACCACCGGCACAAGGATGCATCTGGATGTTCAGGCAAGTTTCCCGATATCTGGCCAGTTGTTTGATCGAGACCCCAATGCGTTTTCTGATGCCCGTTCGCAAAGTGTTAAACAGGTGATGATGGGCGACATTGTGCAAACGGACGACACCACCGTCACACTGAATGTCGAGGTCGCAACCCAGTCACCAATAGAACGTATCGAAATTCGCAACGGATCAGAATTGCTACACACGGTGCGTGGCTACGACGAAAATGATCTGGGCAATCGAATTCGGGTTATCTGGAGCGGCGCCGAGTATCGCGGTCGGGGTCGCGAAACCAACTGGAAAGGGAGTGTGGTTTTTGCTGGCTCAAAAATCACCAAATTCGAAAAAATCAACGCTTTCAACCATGAGCGCCTTTTGGAGCAACAGGGCGACGATACGATTGTGTTCGATGCCATCACCACCGGAAATTTCGGTGGGTTTGATGTTTGGCTGCAAGGTTCGGGGCTTTTGGTTGTCACCACCAATCACGGATCCATGGCCCCGATGATGGATCAAATCGGGCTGGAAGACACGGTAATGGACGCCGGAGGGCTGGAGCGAAAGGTTCGGGTTTTCCGGTTGCCCGACGAAAACACCACCCTGTCATTGAGTGCCGAGCTTGAGGTTACTCTCAAACCAACTGGCGACAACCCGATCTGGATTTGCGTGACAACACAAGACGGGTTTCAGGCTTGGAGCAGCCCGATTTACATCTACAATTAACGCAGATCACAAGTGCAAATTGCACAGAGGCCGATCTATCAAAACAAGGAACCATGCCATGACCCAGATTGACGAAGAAGCCCTTTACGCAACCATCGTTGGCCATGTCCCCCCTGAAATATCCAAGCGGATCAAGGTCGGGATGAAGGTTGACCCCAAATTAACCACCATGTTCGAAGACATCCGCCTGCACGTGATGAAATCCGATGTTCTGGACGACAAAACCGTTCAGTTGTTGTTGTTTGGAATGATGGCCACACGTCTTGTCGGCCCACCAACCAAGTACCACGCCATTGCCTCGAAAATGGCGGGGGCAACGATGGAAGAGCTAAATGCCGTGGCTGGCCTGACCCTGCTGACTGGCGGAATGCGTTCCTATAACACTGCGGGCGCCGCGATTGCCGATGCATTCGAGGAGGAAATGTCCTGAAACTCAAAACCGCTGTGAACGTGTTTCAATTGGGCCGGAATTTTTGCTGTGATGTTTACTGAAGGCATCACGCTTCTAGGCCTGTTGCCTTTTATTATGGTTCTTATTGGCGCCATCCTGCAAATGACAACCGGTGTTGGTTTGGGCCTGATCGCGGGGCCTTTTCTGCTGTTCGTGATGCCGGCACCGATGGCTATTCAGACGGCCATTCTTTTGAACCTGTTGCTATCAGTCATCATGTTGCCATCCGAGTTTCGCCTGATCGAGCACAGTTCATTAAAACGCCTCGGCACATGGGCCTGCATCGGAATCCCGATTGGTTGTCTGTTTCTGGTCACGGTGGACAGCACAAGCCTAAAACTGTTTAGCGGCATTGTTGTGCTCTTGGCTGCCCTTCAATTGAAGTTCGCGAAACCTAGCATGCATAACTCCGAAGCCTCGGGGCGGATTGTCGGGATTGGTGGTTTAATATCCGGTGCGATGACCGGGGCGCTTGCAATACCGGGTCCGGTTGCCTTATGGGCGCTTTTATCCGCGGGCCTAAACCCGCAAGAAACCCGGGCGACTTTACGTGCCTATTTCGTTATTGCTTATACTTTTGCATTCTTGATTCACTTTTTCCTCACTGGAATCAGCAACACTATGCTTGCTACCAGCCTGATGTTGTCGCCTGCTGTCCTTGGCGGGATGTGCATTGGTTATCTGGTGCGGCACCGGCTTTCTACGGTTTTGTTGAGGCTGTTCCTTGAAGTTATTTTGTTCCTTATGGGTGCATCGCTCGTTATCAAAGCGATAGCAGAATATCAGGGGACTTAACCTGCTAGGAACCGAATGTAGGCTTTCGGGCTACCGCGATGTGGCTCTTTGAGAGTGGATGAATGGCTGCTATGGGCTTATTCTGTTGAAAAACTCCACTTGATTTGATTGCGTTTGACTGATTCAATTTCCTTATTGATACAGGGGATTGCGACTAATGTTGGGACCAAAGCAGGAAGCACAAAGCGCTCTATTTTACGATTTC
>Ga0190303_1000718_pt1 | contig 13715 bp, 12 predicted proteins | sample 48700701_MG_FD_161672 | JGI IMG/M metagenome (GOLD analysis project Ga0190303, IMG submission 161672) | Hydrothermal vent sediment bacterial communities from Southern Trench, Guaymas Basin, Mexico - 4870-07-0-1_MG | ecosystem: Environmental > Aquatic > Marine > Hydrothermal vents > Sediment ...
CAAGAGGCTTTTGATTCTGTTCAGGAAAAAACAAATGAACTGATCGAAAGGTATACTAAGAATGTTGAAGAGAATGACAAACTCTTAGTGGATGAGCGCAGAGCATGGCTTGGTAATATTGAAATTATGCGTGACTACTATTTACAATATATTACCAATGAAAGTGCATATCAGTGTGCGTTGAATGCCTTGGTAGACAAGATACATAAATCACATATAGAAGAGATCACCTTCACTATAGGCAGAAATTACGGTCTTGTGTTGAGTCATTTAGTTGATGTATTAAGAGACTATAAGCCTCCTTATGATGCACTGTTGAGTTTTAAAGATAAAAATGGTGAGGCAGTAGGTAAATTGGATATGCATCGACCCAAACCTCTTGATCTGTAAGTGTAAAAAATAAAGGATAAGTATGATAGATACAATATGGAGCTTTTTAGGCGATATTGCAGAACTTCTTTTGGTGTTACTGTTTATAGGGTTGATCCTACTGTTTATTTATGATCGTTATGTTCAGCGTAAACACCAACTTATTATCAACTATCCTATTATAGGTAGATTTCGTTACTTTTTTGAAGCACTTCGTGAGCCTCTTCGACAGTACTTTGCAGAAGAGACTTTTTATGAATCAAGAGATAAAATAGACTGGGTTTATAAAGCTGCTAAAGATAAACCAAACTACCAGTCATTTTCTGTTGCGCAACCATTTTCAGGTTCACGTTTTGTGGTTAAACACTCAGTGAATGTAAAAAATGATGATGAAGTCTCTAATGATTTCTCGGTGACTTTTGGTGAAAAAAGAGAAATTCCGTTTGTTTCAAAAAGTCCCATAGTGCGTTCTGCAATGAGTGATGGTTCATTAAGTCCTGAGGCAATACGTGCTTTTTCTCTTGGTGCATCTTTGAGTCATTTCCCAGTCAATACAGGTGAAGGTGGTTTGACATCGAATCATCTCTACACACTTCGTCCAGATCTTGACAATGCAGAGTACCTTGATATTGTTGAAGGAACACCTTTTGCTGAAAGTATTTTTAAAATAGTCGATAAAGTTTTGAACAGAACTTATGCGATCAAAGCGTATAGAAGAATATTACTTCATAAAAAAACAGAAAATACGTATATTTACGATAAAGAAAGCCACGTACTTTTTCGTCCAAATTGGAAAGCACCTCTTGAAGTATTTCCAAAGGAAGTGCCAGAGTCTATTCCTGATATAATCTTTCAAATGTCTTCGGGTCTTTACGGTGTTCGTGATGCAGAGGGGAAGTTTGATGAAGAACGTTATGCCAAAGTGATGTCATTTTGCCGTATGACAGAGATCAAGATCGCACAGGGAGCCAAGCAAACCGGAGGAAAGTTGGCTGGGTCAAAAGTATCTGCCGATATTGCTTATTATCGTGGTGTTGAAGAGGGGAAAGATCTTTTTTCTCCCAATCGTTTTCCTTTTGCAGATACAACGGAGCATCTACTTGACTTTATCGGCAGACTTCAGAAGATCTCTAAAAAGCCTGTGGGTGTCAAGATCGTTATTTCCGATGCGAATGTAGTGGATAAGATCTTTGAAGCTGCAGCGAAACGTAAAGAAAAAGGACTGCCTCTTCCTGACTTTATCTCTGTAGACTCTGGAGAAGGAGGGTCAGCTACTGCACCTCTTGAGTTAATGGAGTCTGTTGGGCTTACTACAAGAAATGCTTTGTATGTTGTAGATACAACACTGCGAAGACATGGTTTGAGAGAAGACATAAAGATCATTGCTTCCGGTAAGCTTTTGACTCCTGATGATGTGATCATTACGATGTCAATGGGTGCAGATGCTGTAGGTATTGCCCGTGGCTTTATGATGAGTGGTGGATGTATCAGGGCAAGAATGTGTTCAGGATACGGAAGTCACCAGTGTCCTGTCGGTATGGCAACACAGGACCCGAAAAAACGTGCTTCGTATATTGTTGTGAGAAAAGGGCATGAGATAGGGAATTACCATAAAAACCTTCTCAAAGGTATGAAAACCATGTTGGCGATCATGGGATATACCCATATTTCTCAGCTCAGTAAAAAGAATTTAACCTATAAAAATACTAATGGTGAGATCTTTTTTGATATAGATAAATACTTTAAGAAAAAGTTACATTTCTAAATTGTTGAGGACCTCTTGGGTCTGAAGTACAATTTCCATCTCTTCATTTGTCGGAATAATAAAGAGTTGGATCTTGCTTTTTTCATCAGAGATCGTACGATTGACTGATGAATGAATTTGATTCTTGGTAAGGTCAATACTTACTCCAATGGGATCATATAATCCTTTACAAACCATTTCACGAATTTTTACAGCATGTTCACCTATGCCACCGGTAAAGACAATGGCATCCACATGACCAAGTGCAACAGTATAAGCGCCGATATATTTTTTAATTCTGTAAACATACATATCCAGAGCAAGTGCACTTTTCTCATTGCCCTGTTCAGTAGCTTCGATCACTTCTCTCATGTCATTACTTCCGCAAATACCCTTAAGTCCACTCTCTTTGTTTAACATTCGGTCTATGTCATCTATATGCATATGATTGTTGTTCACAAGATAGGTAAGTATTGCCGGATCAATATCTCCGCAACGGGTTCCCATCATCAGACCTTCTAAAGGGGTCAAACCCATAGAAGTGTCTATGCTTTTCCCCGATCTGATAGCTGTAACAGAGGCACCGTTACCTAAATGCAAGGTGATCAGATTTACAGTATTTAACTCCTTATGAAGCATTTTTGCTGCTTTTTTTGCCACATAGGCATGGGAAGTTCCATGAAAACCGTAACGTCTGATATTTGATGTCTTGCTTAGCTTGTATGGGATAGGGTAGAGGTAGGCATACTCAGGCATACTTTGGTGAAAGGCAGTATCAAAAACAGCAACCTGTTCCAGATCTGGATAATGCTTATGTAAAATTTCTATGGCTTCAAGATTGGCTGGATTATGCAGAGGAGCCAGTGGGATCAGGGAACGAATAGTTTCTATAACATCCTCTGTGATAACGGTGGGTTCTTTGAATGCTTCTCCTCCATGGACTACACGATGTCCTACGGCATCAAGCTCTTCTATGGATGTCAGGACATTTGACTTTTTTAGCATAGATAAAATGGTATTGAGTGCCTGGTGATGATCTGCTATAGAAGCATTATCACTCTCTTTTTTATCAGTATAATTGATCTGAGAGTGACTCTCTATTTCTCCGATGCGTTCAACCAGCACAGAGGCAATACTTTTCTGGTCAATGAAGTATTGGCACTTAATAGAAGAACTTCCGGAATTGAGTACTAAAATTTTCATATTTTCTCTCCCTGCTGTGCCTGAATGGCGGTAATGGCAACAGTATTGACAATATCATCGACCAGACAACCGCGACTGAGATCATTGACCGGAAGACGAAGCCCTTGAAGTACAGGACCAATGGCCAATGCACCAGTAGAGCGTTGTACCGCTTTGTATGTGTTGTTTCCTGTATTGAGATCTGGGAATATAAATACGGTAGCTTTTCCTGCTACCTTGGAGTCCGGGAGTTTCTTTTTTGCCACTTTTTCATCTATGGCAGCATCATATTGGATGGGACCTTCTATGAGATAGTCCGGTCGCATGGCCTGTGCCAATTTTGTTGCTTCTCTGACTTTCTCTACCTCTGGTCCGGTTCCGGATGCACCGGTTGAGTAGGAGAGTAATGCTACTTTGGGTTCAATGCCGAACGCTTTAGCTGTATCTGCAGAAGAGATGGCAATTTGCGCCAACTGTGCTGCTGTCGGATCCATATTGACCGCACAGTCACCATAGACCAGTACCTTGGTATCAAGACACATGAAGAATATACTTGAAACAATGGAAATATCAGCTTTTGTTTTAATGATCTGCAGAGCAGGTCGAACCGTGTCGGCAGTGGTATGTGTTGCTCCTGATACCATACCGTCTGCCAACCCTTCCTGCACCATCATGGTAGCAAAGTAGTTTACATGTGTCATCGCATCTCTGGCGACTGCAAGTGTTAAACCTTTCTCTTTTCTCATTTCATAAAAGCTTTGTGAAAACTTCTCTGTGAGCGGACTCTCTTCAGGGTCAATGATCTCTGCCTTGCTTATGTCCAGATCAATTTTCATACATTGCTTTTCAATGATATTTCGATCACCCAGAAGAATAATATCAACGATGTCTCTGCGAATTAAGATTTCAGTGGCTCTAAGTATACGCTCATCCTCACTCTCGGGGAGTACGATCTTTTGCCGCTTGGATTGGGCTTGTTCAAAAAGTTTGTATTGGAACATGATAGGTGTCAATGTAGTGTTTGAACTTGACATAAATCGTTCACCCAGTTTTTCTTTGTCTATGGCGGCGGAGAATAAGCCTTTGGCAAGTGTTATCTTTCGTGTATTCTCTGCTGTAATATTTGCAGGTACTTTTTCAAGGGCGATAGCAGTCTCATAACTGTCAGACTCCACGGTAAATATGGGAATGACAGTTTCAGGAAAGTCTGCAAGCAGTTTCATGATCGATGGTGAGAGTGATACTCCTCCACTGAGGATGATACCTATGATATTTGTATGATTCTTAGCATAAAATGAGAGTAGAGAGATAATGATAATATCGATACGGTCTCCAGGAACTATGACAATATCACCATTGTCCATATGAGAAAGGTAATTTTCAACACCCATAGCGGCAATTTTATTGCCATACACAGTATGTTGTAACTGCTCCTGATCTCCCATGATCATTTTGGCTTCAAGTAATTTTGTAATTTGATCCAGCGTTGGACTGTTTAACTCTTTAACTTCAGGGAGTATGTAAATTTGTTCATCTATCTGTTCTGTGCTGATACGCTTTTTTATGTTTTCTACTATATCTTCATTTGCTCTGTTGATGAATGTAGCCAAATGCGTACAACCCTCTTCAGAGATCATTTCTCTTATAAATTGTACTTCATTGACTATTTTGTTGCTTGATTTTCCTTTGGCTTTTATGACAGGAACCAAAACCGTATTTAAGTTCTTGGCTATTTCTATATTGATATCAAAATCAAATACAGAAGTAGATTCATTATTCGAGTATCCTTCTATGACAACAAAGTCATACGTTTTGTGCAGTTTGTTTACTTTACGGATCAACGCTTCATGAAGTTGCTCTTCTCTATGGTTTCCATAAGCTTCTGTATATTCACTTATGGTAAAGCCGCAACACTCTTCATAGCGCATGTCAAGTTCAAAATGTTTGAGCATGAAGTCAATGCCATTGTCTGTTTTATCACCATCATGAATGATAGGACGGAAAAAAGCAACTCTTTCAAAGTGTCCTTTCAGCATTTCCATAAATCCTATAGTTATGATCAGAGAACCTGCACGTGGTTCAGCTGAAGCGATGTATATACTCATATGATCCATCTTTGCCCTTTTGTGTGTTACTTTTTTTTATGCTTTTAACATAATAACTAAAATGGTATAATATATCATTACATCTACAGGACTACAATGCACTCATATATTGGAATACATCAATTTACACCCCTTGCCAGATATAAAGCTTTAGATACAGAGATACCTTTTATTGAACGTTCAATGTCAGATCAGAATGCGGCACATTTGCTTGGAGCAGAAGCACTTCCTGCTTTTAAAGAGAATATTCTTAAATGTATGGAAGTGTATTATCAACTTATGGGCATTACAGATGAGGTGATAGCCGGTGAAGGGAAAGTGGAACCCCGCGGCGTACTTCCCCGTTATACGGAAAGCCTTATAAGATATTTCCAAAATATGCAGCAGCATGACCCGTCTAACAAAGAGATCAGAATTCTGGAATATTCCGGTGTAAACACCATTAAGATCCGTTATAAATATACTCACAGCGTGATCAAAAAACTGATAAAACTGGGACTAAGTAAACCTGAGATCTTTGATGATCCTTTGAAGATCTTCCTCAATGGGGGTGCTTTGCATGATCTTATAGGTTTGCAGTTCATCTGCTCAAGTCCTTATGAAAAAGTCTGGGTGGCACGTGCGATGTACAATTTCTTTGAATATGACTATCGTACCGATGACCACCTTGAATATGGTTTTTATACTGTACAGCGTGAAAGTGGTTACAGAGGTTTACACTGTGACCATGCTCTTTTTGAGCCTCGTTTTGATGCAGATTTTTCTGAAATACCCGCTGCTGATGTTTATAATCCTGAAGAAATATTCTCAGAGATCGATGAAAATGATGGTGATCTGAAAGTCTTAAACAAACTCAAAAAGTATTTTAATGTAGAGATACAGCTCCATACTGTTTTTGAAAATCTCTGGTCGAGTATGGAACACCGTAATTCTTACAATGTTCAGGCAAAAGGGGCAGGGCGTTCTCCTGCCATCACTGCTCAGTGGAAGTTGCTTTCAGACAATATGCAAAATCTTGAAATGCAGTTTGAAAGACTGCAAATTGACACCGAGCAGGCACGATTTAAAGAGCCGCTTAGAGAAGGGTATGCGTTTATTAAATATATTTTTAAAGAGCTTAACAGCGATGAAAATAACATTTATCAGAGATATCTGAAGATCGCTAAAAATTTGGAAAACCTGGAAACTCTTTTTACCTCACGTGAAATTTCCAGACAAGATTATGTGGAGCAGATCTTTAAAGAATCAAAACAGATAGATGCTTTTATTCTGACACTGAACGACTCGACTTTACAGGTACTTTTTAAAATGCTTGCTGGATATATACATTATGCTTTGGCCAATCACCGGGAATTTTTTAATTCCTATGATTTGCATCAGTTTGTAAAGCAATCTATGCAGTACCATAAAGATATCCATCTCTTTATGCTTGCTCACACAGAAATATATAAAGGTAAGACCATTCATATCATTGCTATGTTACGTTATTTGAAACTGGCACAGAAATATGGATATGGCTTAATAGATATTAAAGATGTGACCTATACTTACAGTACTGAACCTATTATAGGTTACACAGAGGGATTAAGCTTTTTTGAAAATGCCATTACTTCGATGAATAGATTGAGTGAAGATGACATTGCAGGCTTACGATACGACAGTGCAGCGTATATTAAAGTGATCTACAGATTTGAAATGATGTCACAGGAGTGGGAGTTGTTTAAAAGTGATGCAGATACGGAACAGGGCAAATCACTTGTCAAAGAGATAGAGCTCTTTAGAAAAAAATTCATTCATGCCTCTTTGCTTACACAACTTGAAACCTTACTGGAAACCGATAAAATTACCAATGTCAGCTTTATTGTCAGGTTTTACGCACTCCTGGTATGGCATAACATTTGCCAGCCTATAGAGGCACTCAGACAGATCATTAAATACTCTGCCTATGACAAAATAAAAACTTCAGATATACTCTATTATGAGTTGGCAGCCTATAAGTTTCTTGTAGTAAACTGTTGTGAAAAGATCGATGATTGTTCTGTTGACACAGATATAAAAACACATGCAAAAAATAAAATAAAATATTACAAAAATTACCACAGAAACAACATGATACAGCAGCTTTTCCGTATATACAAAGAGGAGTCTATTTATGATTTTCATAAAGTCAGGGTACATTTTGAAAAACTTACACAAACCACATTTAAAATAGACCATTTTAGTGATAAAATAGATGATAATAGTATTCGAGATACTTTAAAATAAAATTGGAGTGCAAAATGTATGAAATTGCAAGTGTTTTTCTGTTATTGGCTATGTCACTGACAATGATAAGGTTTCTTAAGGGGCCGACATTAAGTGATCGTGTGGTTGCTTTTGATGTGCTGGGGATCATGGCACTCTCTCTGCTTGTACTTCTCGCGCTCTATTTTAAAAGAAGCATCTATCTTGATATTGCTTTGGTCCTTGGAGCCATAGGGTTTTTGGGTACCACAATATTTGGCCGATATATTGAAAAAGGAATATAGATAATGACTTTTTTTGGATTTTTCTTTATTTTTTTAGGTTTGATAGCTTTTATTATTTCTTCGATCGGTCTGCTTCGTATGCCGGATCTTTATACGCGAATACATGCCGGAGCAAAATCACCGACCATGGCAACCATTCTTATTATTATCGGTGGAATATTTTTAGAACCTGCCTGGACACCAAAACTCATCTTGCTTGCAGTCTTTGTTTTGGCAACCAATCCACTCTCTTCTTCTGTGATCGCAAGAGCATCACATAAAGTTAATACTCCTTATATCAACACGAACGACATTGATGAGTTAAAAAATTTTAAGGAGGAAAAGAAATGACCGGTCTTATTATTTTATTTGCTTTCTTTGCCGTGATCATTGTAGCTTTTGCGGCTGTGATCCAAAAACGTCTTCCAGATGCGATCATACTTTTTATGGGTGTGGGACTTGGAACAGTGGTACTCTTTTTTGTTATGCAGGCACCGGACGTTGCCATGACAGAAGCGGTTATAGGGGCAGGTATCTCCTCTTTGATCTTTCTGATGGCTTTGAAACACTTTAAGGAGCCGGTATGAATTTCAAAAGAGATATTTCAACCAGAACTTACAGTGGTTTTGCACTGAGTGCATTGCTGGTACTGACCATACTGAATGTAATGTTACAAAATATTCCTGCCCACATAGAACGTGCAGGTGACCAGCTTTTGGCACTGAATGCCCAAGAGGGTGTAGCCAACGCCGTGACTTCTGTGGTAGTCTATTTTCGTGGTTTTGATACACTCGGAGAGATCGCGGTACTTTTTATTGCTGCGTTGGGTATTGGACTGATGCTCTCTGAGCATACAAAAGATCCGCATCATGAAGAGAGCTCTTTCATCCTTCAAAAAGCGTCCAAACTGCTTTTCCCTATTATCATGCTTTTTGGAGTGTATGTGATGATCTATGGACACTTAAGTCCCGGAGGTGGTTTTCAGGGAGGTGTGATCATCGCTTCGGGTGTACTGCTGCTGCTTATTTCAGACCAGAACTTTGAAGTACCACATGCTGTTATTTCCGCACTGGAAACTTTTGCGGGTATCTCTTATGTACTTATAGGACTCATCGGTCTGCTTGTGATGGATAAATTTCTTGGAAACTTTTTACCGCATGATGTCTCAGAGATGGGAATGTTACTCTCAGGCGGGATCATCCCTCTGGTTTACATTGTGGTAGGGGTAAAAGTCGGCAGTGAAATGTCTTTGATCGTGCAGAACCTGCTGAAAAGGAGTGAAGATGTTTGAGACATTTATAAGCTATCTCAATCAGGATGCTACGATCCAGGCTATGGTTGACATCGGTTCTATGGCACTCTTTTTCATAGGTCTTTTTGGACTTTTGACCCATAGACATATTTTGCGTATCTTTATCTCTGTTTCTATTATGGAGTTTGCTATCTTTCTCTTTTTTATTGGAAATACCTTTGACAAAACATTTACTGCACCGATCCTGGGAGATGGTCATGTTGCTTTTGTTGCCATGAATGACCCCATTCCCCATGCGCTGGTACTTACGGCGATCGTCATTGGTATGGCGGTCTTTGCTTTGGGTGTCTCTTTTGCCATTGAGTATTACAAACTCACCGGCAGAACAGATATTAACGACATGAATGAAATGAGTGAATCATGAGTTCTATCTATTTTGTTGCACTGCCTTTGCTTTTTGGATTTGCCACACCACTCTTAGGGAAACTGGGGAAGAACGGTATTGCTTATGTATCTACCTTGATGCAGGTGGCACTGTTCATCTTGGCACTCTCTTTACTTCTTTCGACATCATGGTCTGTTGAGGTCATCTCCATTGCACCGCCACTGGGTATCTCTTTTGTCTTGAATAAAGCGTCACTTTTCTTTGTGACACTCTTTACCTTCATGATGATGCTCTTCTCTTTTTACTATCTTGATCTGAGAAAAAGTGATCCTTATGCGCATGAGGGTAAATTTTTCATTCTACTCAATATGCTTTTGGCATCGAGTATAGGTCTGGTGCTTAGTTCGGATATTTTTAACATTTATGTCTTTTTTGAAATTGCAGGATTGTCGGCTTACATTTTGTCGGCTTACAAAAAAACACCCAAAGCCCTTGAAGCAGGGTTGAAGTATCTGGTCACAGGTATGATGGCTTCTGTATTCCTGCTGTTAGCCATTACTTTTATCTATATACATCTTGGCTCACTCAACCTTGCTGTTCTCTCAGAGAGCTTCAACACTTTACCTTACAACATCAAAGTGTTGATCTCTGTGTTCTTACTCATAGGTTTTGGTTTTAAAGTGGAGATCTTTCCTTTGAACTTCTGGGTCACTGATGTCTATGAAGGTTCTTCTTCTCCTGTTAATGCTTTGTTCTCCTCTATTGTGGTCAAAGCATATCTGTTTGTCTTTTTCCATATTCTGTACCTCTTTATGCCTGATTCAGAGTTTGGTACTTTCCTTATTTACCTGGGTGCACTCTCTATGCTGGTTGCAGAGATCGTTGCTTTGAAACAGACTAATCTTAAGAGGGTATTCGCTTACTCCTCTTTGGGGCAGGTCGGGTTCATCTTTGCAGTGATGGCGTCTGAAAACCCTTCTGCGGTCACCGCAGCCTTTTTCATCATTTTGGCACACTCTGTGGCAAAAATGATGATCTTCCTCTCTATCACCTCTATAGAAAGAGAACATCAAAGTGTAGAGATAGAGACACTCAAAGAGCTCAATTCACCGTTTATTAAAGTGATGATGATACTTGCTATGTTATCACTTTTAGGTATACCGCTTTTTGCCGGTTTCATAGGGAAATTTCTGGCACTGAAAGATTTTGCAGTGAACAGTGCGTATGTAGTAGTGGTAGTCATCGTGATCGCCTCACTGATAGAGAGTATCTATTACTTTAAAATTGCCGGAAACCTTTTTTATAAAGGAGAGAAGAGCAAAGGGGAAAAGAGCAAAGGCAAAAAGAGAGAAAAACTTACTTTAACTCTGATGCAAAAAGCTGTGTTTACAGTGCTTGCTCTGGTATTGCTGCTAGTAGGTATTGCCCCTTGGCTCTTCTCAGGCTTTATATCTGAAGCTTCACAGGTGATGTTGGATTCTACTACCTATGCCACTACGCTTATGGGAGGTTTGAAATGAAAATTCTAACGATGATATTCCCACTTCTTACTGTTTTGGCTGTTTTCATGATCGTCGGATCACAGGGAGCCTGGCAGATGGATCTGGGTCTTTTTGGATTAACAGATATTAGCGTAGGATTAAAAGCAAGTTCTTTGGCGAACTTTTTTGCTGTGTTGATCGCTTTTTCACTTTTGACAGTCTCTTTTCTGTCAGATAAATATAAACTCTCTAAAACTTTTTACTTTTTACTCTATCTGCTTACCTGGTCACTGCTGTTGATCGTCTATGCTTCTGATTATCTGCTTTTCTTTATTGGTTGGGAAGTGATGAGTATTACCACCTATCTCTTACTCTCCTACACCCTAAGCACCAAAGCACTCATCAAATTCATTGTCTTTGCTATGGCTTCAGCCATGAGTCTTTTAGCAGCTATAGTGATTTTGTACTCAGGTGCACATAGTTTCCTTTATGTCGATGCACATCAGGGTTATATAGCACTCTCTGAGAGTTTGAAAGTGATCTTTATAGTCTTGATGCTCTTTGCTCTGTTTGTGAAAATAGGGGTCATTGGTTTCCATTATTGGCTTGTGGACAGTTACTCTGAATCTCATGATTACTTTACACCGTTCCTCTCTGCAATACTTTCAAAAATGGCAATTTACGCACTGATCATTCTTTTGGTCTATGTGGTGGACATAGGCACAATGCCAAATAGCTGGATAGCGTATACTCTTGCTGTTCTTGGATTGCTCTCTTCTCTCATTGCGACATTCAAAGCAGTCAATGAAGACAGTATGAAACGTTTGCTTGCCTACTCTTCCATTGCTCAGTTGGGGTACATCGTTACGGTACTTTCTTTTGCAGACGGCATGAGCGGTGCTTTATACCATTCACTGATCCACACTCTGGTCAAGCTACTGCTTTTCATCAATGTTGCAGGGATCATTTATGTAACTTCAAGATCAAAATTCTCTGAACTGGGAGGATTGATCTACCGTATGCCTCAGTCATTTGTGATGCTTCTCATCGGGATCATTGTACTGGCAGGTATGCCTCCGCTGGGAGGGTTTGCATCCAAATATCTCATCTATAATACACTCCTGGAAGAGGGAAATCTTTTGATACTCTCTGCCATGATGTTCGCTTCGGCAGCAGCATTTTTGTATATCTATAAACTGATATACGGGATCTATCTTGGACATCCGACATCCAAAAAACTTGAATCTGTCAAAGAGGTACCGTTTGCATTCCTGCTTCCTCAATATATTATTTCAGCTGTGTTGGTAGTATTGGGAACTTTCCCGGGGATCATCACACCTATGCTCAACAGCATACTGACAGAACTCAATCTTAAAGCCCTGCCTGTTGATTCAGCTATGGTCTTGAGTACACAAACAGGCTCGTACAACGGACTGGTTGTCATAGCAGGTTTTGTACTTGTTTTCATTGCAGTACTCTTACTGCTTCTTTCTCTCTCTTCAAAAGTAAGAGAAGCAAAAGACCGTTTTGACATTGCCTATTGTGGAGAAGTACCTACGGAAGCGACTCATTTGCATTATGGTTTTTCTATGGGTAAAGAGCTTCGAAGGGTAGGGTTCATTGGGACCATACTGAAAAACTCTTCAAGTCATTTGTATGAGTTCTTTGCCAAACAGCTTTTTTCTTTTGCACAAATTGCAAGAAAGCTCTATTCCGGAAACCTCTCAATGAATTTTAATATTGCGGCTATTTTTGTCTTAGCCCTCTTATGGTGGAGTTTAAAATGATAGTTTTTGATCTACTCGGAATGTTAGTCGCAGCCTATATTGTCGGTTTTATCTATTACGGTCTTTACCGTAATATTACTGCCAGATTTCAAAGACGTATTGGACCAACCGTATTTCAGTCATTTTTTGACAGTATTAAATTCTTTTCCAAAGAAGATAGTATCTCTCACGGTTGGATGTTCTACCTCGGACCGGTCATCATGACCACAGGTGCCGTTATGACACTCTTTTTCATTCCGTTCTTTTACCAAAGTGAACATTTCAGCGGATTGAGCCAGTATGGAAACCTCTTTGTAGTACTCTACCTGATGATGCTTGGGCCTCTTGGAAATGCAATGGGTGTTGGTGTCAGCGGGAGTCCTTTTGCAGCTATGGGGATCACCCGTGGTTTGACACGTCTTTTTGCTATGGAGCTGCCTTTTTACATTGCGGTGATTGCCCTGATGAGCATTAACCACTCTGCAGACATCGCCACGATCGCAGCCAATCAGACGACTATTAATGCTTTTTCCTATCCACTTCTTTTTATTGCAGCTATGTTTTCATTTGTTGCAATGATGGGACAGTCTCCTTTTGATGTGGTTGGTGCACCGGTTGAAGTCTATTCCGGGCCTGCTGCGGAGTTTTCCGGTAAGTTTTTGGCACTCTTGATGAGTCAGTCTTCCATCATGAGTTTTGCCAAACTGGTCCTAATGGTCAATCTTTTTCTTGGTGGGGCAGAGGGATTCCCTGAACTGCTGGGAAAAACCTTTGTGCTCTTTTTGTTCGTCATTGCTTTTGGTGCCATGTACGGACGTTTTAAAACACCACAGTCAGTGGATTTTTTAGTCAAGGTACCAACAGCCATAGCTGTCGTTGGACTGCTTTTGGCAACGCTTGGAGGTCAGTAATATGCAAGAAGGA
>Ga0190303_1000719_pt1 | contig 13709 bp, 11 predicted proteins | sample 48700701_MG_FD_161672 | JGI IMG/M metagenome (GOLD analysis project Ga0190303, IMG submission 161672) | Hydrothermal vent sediment bacterial communities from Southern Trench, Guaymas Basin, Mexico - 4870-07-0-1_MG | ecosystem: Environmental > Aquatic > Marine > Hydrothermal vents > Sediment ...
TTACCAATTTAGTCGCTAGTCTTATCGCTTATTCTTTTCAAGAAAAGAAACCTAGTATTAAATTTGAAACAGAAAATACAACGCAATTAGCTCTTTTTTGCTAAATCCTTAAGTCGAACTCAGGTTTTGAATAAAATTTAAAATTTCTGAACGCTCGTTTTCAAAACCATTATTTATATAGTTTTCATGGCTTTTGGTAGTGTTTAAAACTTGGCCACCAATAACTACAAACTTAAAGTTAGCATTACTACTTGCCAATGCGTTTTTTAACCAACTAAGTTGTTGTTTGCCTAAAATGGTTTTATTGTTAGATTTTAATCTGTCTGAATTTCTATAAAAACGATTGTCTAATAAAAAGAAATCGGCATCGTTCCAACTAAAAAATGAGATTGCTCCTTTAATATCTCCCACACCAAACGATGGGTTCCCCCAAAAATTCTCAAAAAATTGGAGAGACATATTTTTGTTCCAAAAACTACCATCAGAGTTATCAGCACCAAAATCGTGGTCGTCTAAAATAGCATAATTTGAAGTTGAAGCGAGTAAAGCTTGTAATTCTGGTAACGACCTATCTTTAGTATATCTTTGATTAAACCCCGTTTTGCTATTCCATTCGTCTTGTCTTAAATACAAGTTGTCACCGCCCCAAAGCATAAAATCGAGTTGTTTTTTTCTAATGCTTTCAAAAATTTGATAATTACTTCCGTAAGGTTTTCCAGGTCTATCAAACTCTGGGTCGTTTGTGTAAGCACAGCTTCCGAAGGCAAATTTAAAATTTGGAGCATCTTTTCTCCATCGCCATACTTCTTGAGTTTTGAATGTTAATTTGTAATCAAGAACAATCTTTTTATTGTTGATGTATAATTCATACAAATAAGATGTACCGGGTTTTACCTTATCTAAAATTATTTTTGCGGTAAAAGAGCGCTCTTTTCGAGTTTTTAAGGTGCTTGACCATTGTGATTTTTGAGGTTGTGAAATTGGCCAGTACTTAAACTTAACTTCAGCAGTATTTGTTGTTTGTACCCAAAGCAATACTTCTTGCTTTTCAGCATAACCAACCATTGGGCCAGATTGTAATAATGATGTTTGGGAGAAGGTAAATGCGTAAGTAAAAAAGAACAGTGTAATAATTAGAACAACCTTTTTCATAGTTAAATATAATTGTTAAAATTTAGGGACTAAAACCCAAGCATTAGTTTTGCAATAAAAAAGAATAAGAAAATTCCAAAAATATCATTACTTGTTGTTATAAAAGGCCCCGTTGCAATTGCAGGGTCTATACCACGCTTGTCTAAAATTATAGGTACAAAAGTTCCTACTAACGAAGCAATAATAATTACACATAACATTGAGATTGCAATTGTAAAACTAAACACTAAGTCCATATTGGTAATAAAACCAAATAATATAATAAGTACACCTAAAACTACACCACTAATTAAACTTAAGCTCACTTCTTTTAAAAGGCGGCTAAATAAACTTCCTTTGATAATATCGTTTGCTAAACCTTGAACTACAATTGCACTTGATTGTACTCCAACATTTCCAGCCATTGCAGCTATTAAAGGTGTAAAAAAGAATAATTCTTTGTACTTATTTAAGGCGTCTTCATAACCTTCCATAATAAAAACACTCCCAATACCACCAAATAAACCTAAAATTAGCCAAGGTAAACGAGCTCTTGTCAATTCCCAAATAGTATCATCAGCCTCTACATCATCAACAATACCTGCCGCTAATTGGTAATCTTTTTCTGCTTCTTCTTTTATAACATCAACAATATCATCAATGGTAATTCTACCCACTAAACGACCTAATTCATCAATAACTGGAATGGCTTCCAAATCGTATTTTTGCATGATTTTGGCAACTTCTTCAACATCTTCATTTACATTTACAGCATCTACTTTTTTAATAAAAATATCTTTTATAGGTGATCTGGTTGAAGTTGTTAGCAAATCTTTTAATGAAAGTCTACCTCTTAAAACATCATTATCATCAACTACGTAAATTGAATGTACACGTGTAACTTCTTCGGCCTGTGCTCGCATTTCTTTAACGCAAGTAAGTACATTCCAGTTTTCATTTACTTTTACTAACTCTTTTGCCATTAAACCACCAGCAGTATCTTCATCGTAGCGTAAAAGTTCAACAATTTCTTTAGCGTGTTCTACGTCTTCAAGGTGAGAAATTACTTCTTCTTTTTGTTCTTCTGGAAGTTCAGCAATAATATCTGCAGCATCATCGGTATCTAATTCATCTATTTCACCAGCAATTTCTTTTGAAGAAAGTTTTTTTAATATTTTTTCACGAGTATCTTCATCTAGTTCAGCAAGTGCATCTGATGTTTTTTCGCTTTCTAATAATTTTATTAAATAGGTAGCTTGATAAGAATTTAATTCTTCAATAATTTCAGCAATATCTGCATAATGTACCTCTTCTAATAAACTTAACAGCGCATCATTTTTTTGTTCAGCAATTAATTGTTGAATTTCTAGAATATATTCTTTGGTGATTTCAAACGACATCTTTTTCTATTTTAGAGGTAAGATTGATAAACTCTTGAACAGATAATTGTTCTGGACGTTTCGCAAAGATAGTATCTTCTCTTAAACTATCCGATAAATTCAATGTTTTTAAACTATTTCTAAGTGTTTTTCTGCGTTGTTGAAAAGCCGTTTTCACTACTTTATAAAATAGTTTTTCATCAACTGGGAGTGTGTAATTTTCTTTTCGGGTTAATCTAAGAACTCCAGAATCTACTTTTGGAGGTGGATTAAAAACGGTTGGAGGAACGGTAAATAAATATTCAACATCATAAAAAGCCTGCGTAAGAACCGATAAAATTCCATACACTTTACTACCTGCTTTTTCGGCAATTCTTTTGGCAACTTCTTTTTGAAACATCCCCGCAAATTCAGGAATTTGATGACGATTCTCCAAGGTTTTAAAAACTATTTGTGTTGAAATATTATATGGAAAGTTTCCAATAATTGCAACTTGCTCTTTTCCAAAATGCTCAGTTAAATCAATTTTTAAAAAATCTTTAGAAATAACTCTATCAGCTAAATTTAAATAATGGGCTTTTAAATATTCTACAGATTCTGTATCAATTTCTATAACATGCGTTGTGAAATCTTTTTTGAGTAGATATTTTGTTAAAACACCCATTCCAGGGCCAATTTCTAGTGCGTTTTTATAGTTTTTACCAATTAAACTATCTGCAATTTGTTGTGCAATAAGTTCATCATTTAAAAAATGCTGTCCAAGGTGTTTTTTTGCTCTTACACTCATAAATTAGTTTTTTAAACTCATACTAAATTGTTCACTAATTATTTTTAGCTCGGTTCTAAAAGCTACTGTTTTATCATTAAACAACTCCATAGCTTCTTCACGTAATTTAGTTGCATCCTCTTTATAGTATTCATGCAAAGTTTCTAAACTATCAGTTGTGTATTGTACAGAATAGGTAACGCCTCCCATTTCTTCATCTATTAAAACCTGACTCATTTTAGCGCTTATAAATTTCCCAGTTTCAAGCATATTTGGGATGTGTTTTTCTTTCATCCATTGTAGCCATTCTTTTTGAATAGATTCATGAACATTGGTTGTTACGTTGTATATATACATTTTTTCGTATTAAAATTTTAAAATTGAACATATCTAAAGGCTCAATTTTTCACTATTAATTTATGTTGTCTCCTCTTAGTTTTCTATATTTTTTACGAGCGTCTACTAAATAAATACTAGATGGATACTCAAATATAATTTTTTGATAGTACTCTTTTGCTTTTTCAATGTTATTTAACTTATTTAAATATAATTCAGCTAAATAATAATGTGCGTCATCAGCTAAAATATCTTCAGTATTTATTTTTATTAGCTGAAGATAATTGTTTTCAGCACTATTAAATTGATTTATTTTTTCAAATAATTTCGCTTGTTTAAAAAGGGTTTCATCCTCAATTGGGTGTCCTTTATACGTATTTAAAACAACTTGTAAGGTGTCTATTGCTTGCAGGTTTTTATTTTGAAATGATAATAACTCGGCCTTTGCATAGGTTTTTAATGCAATTTTCAAACTGTCTTTTACTGCGTTGTCGGTAATTAACAAATTTAAGTCTAATGCATCGTTTGCAATTAATTGCGAAGTTGAATTTTTTAACACTTTCAATTGAGATTGTGCCCATTTAAAATCACCTTTAAAATAGGAAGTTTGTGCAATTTTAAATCGTGCATTTTGTCCAATAGTGTGGTTTTTCAACTCATTTTGTACTTGTGTATAATAAATTAAAGCACTACTAAATTTATTGGTAAACACTAAAATATCAGCCAATTTTGTTTTCAAATGTCCTTTTTGAAATGTGTTTATAGGTAGCTTTAGTGCTTCTTTTAAAATAGTAATTGCCTTTTTTGAATCATTTTTTTTGAAGGCTAAAAATTCGGCATAAATTATTTGAATAGTTACGGTTTTACTATTTTTTCCGTACTGATTAAAGAGTTGTTGGAATTGATAATCTATTACATCAATTGATGCATTTGTTTTTACATCAATTTCTAGCAAATATAATTTTGCTATTAATTCAGTTTCTAAAACGGTGGTATTTTCTAAAATATAGTTAAAACAAGTTTCACTTATTTCGTAATCGTTATCTTTAAATGAGATTTTACCAATATCAATAATGTGGTTTAAATTACCTGAGTTTCTTTTAAAAAGTGCTTTTTCTTGTACAAGCGCTTTATGGTACTCTTTTTGCTGCATAAAAAGCCAACTTAACAATTCATTCCAAACATTTTTAGGGTTATTTTGAAGTCGCTTTAAAAGCAACCGTTTTAATGAAATATTATGTTTGTTTTCAGCATCTTCAGAAATAAATTTACCAATATAATTTTTTACAGAAGGCAAGTAATTCTCACTTTTAGCTACTAGTTTTAAATACGTATTAAACATACTTTTTATAGCGCCTTTTTCACTATATATAAAAGCAATTTGAAAATTGTAATTGGCATTTGGGTTTAATTCCATTGTTTTTTTATAAGCAAGCAATGCATTATCTAGCAGATGATTATCTTGAAATGTTTTACCAATCAAATAACCCAAATTAGGTTTTGCTTCAATTGTTCTAATTGCTTTATTATAAAAAAAAGTAGCTTTTCCTTGTTGATGTTGTAGTTGAAAACTGTAACCCATTTCAACATATAAATATTCTTGATTTGGGAAGTTATTTAATTGTTTAGTTGCAACCGTTATTATTTTTTCGAAATTTTGTAGTTGTAAATAACAGTCAATTAAGCTCTTTAAATACGTGGTATTGTAAGCGTGTTTTTTATGTAAATCTTCATAGATAGCAGCAGATTTTTCATACTCACCATTTCTAAAATATTGTAATGCTAACTGAGGTTCCTGAGCATAAATTTGCAAAGAAAAAAGGCATAAAAATATAGATAGAATTTTTTTCATTTACTGTTTTTTATTCAATCAAAGATAACCAAACAAGTGTTAAAGTTTTTATAAAACTAGTGCATTCTGCAAACACCTTTGTAACATTTTGGCACGGAAGTTGTCTGTATACTAAAAGAACAACTAAATTTTATATGATGAAAGAACTAATCAAACAATACGAAACTGCAAAAAACAAAGCTTTTAAATTTATGAGTAAAGGACAATTAAGCGCATATGTTGATGCTTTAGTTGAAATGAATCACTATAAAAGATTAATGCTTACAGTAAGTGCTAATTAATTAGATCGAAACCACAATAAGGCACTAAAACTTTAGGAATTTTAATTCCTTCAGGTATTTGGCAATTTTCTAATAAACCTGCTAAAATACGTGGTAAAGCCAAAGAGCTACCATTAAGGGTGTGTGCTAATTCACTTTTACCTTCACTATTTTTAAAACGAAGTTTTAATCGGTTTGCTTGAAATGTTTCAAAATTTGAAACTGAACTTACTTCTAACCAGCGATTTTGAGCGGTTGAAAACACTTCAAAATCGTACGTTAAAGCAGCTGTAAAACCTATATCACCACCACATAAACGTAAAATACGATACGGTAAATTTAATTCTTGTAAAATTCCTTTCACGTGATGTACCATACTATCTAAAGCTTCATACGATTTACTTGGATGTTCAATTCTTACAATTTCAACTTTATCAAATTGATGTAATCTATTTAATCCACGAACGTGCGCACCGTATGAACCAGCCTCACGTCTAAAACAAGGTGTGTAAGCAGTTTTACAAATAGGAAATTCATCTTCTTTTAAAATTACATCTCTAAAAATATTAGTTATAGGAACTTCAGCAGTTGGTATTAAATATAAATTATCTTGCGCATCATGGTACATTTGCCCTTCTTTATCTGGTAATTGTCCTGTACCAAAACCAGAAGCTTCGTTTACCATTAAAGGAACTTGTACTTCATCATAGCCTGCAGCTGTATTTTTATCTAAAAAATAATTGATTAAAGCACGTTGTAATTTTGCTCCTTTTCCTTTATACACAGGAAAACCAGCACCGGTAATTTTGTTACCAAGTTCAAAGTCAATAATATCATATTTTTTAGCGAGTTCCCAATGTGGCATCGCGCCCTCATGTAATGTTGGTATTTCACCTTCTTCAAATATAGTTTTGTTATCGTCTTCCGTTGAACCTGCTGGTACAATTTCATTAGGGATGTTAGGAATTAAATATAATAATTCCTGCAATTCATTCGCTTTATTTTGAAGGCTTTCGGTTAAGTCTTTTGATTTTTCTTTTAATTGAACAGTTTTTTGCTTTAAAATTTCTGCTTTTTGGCGTTCACCCGATTTAAATAACTGTCCAATATCTTTTGATAATTTGTTTGATTCAGCTAAAACAGCATCTAATTCTGTTTGAATTGCTCTTCTTTCTTCATCAGCCGAAATAGTTTTAGCAACCAATTCCTCTGCATTTTTTACATTTCTTTTTGCTAAACCTTTTAAAACAGTTTCTTTGTTTTCTCTAATAAACGCAACTTGTAACATTGTTATCTTCCTTAAGATTGAAAGGCAAATTTAACAAATTGAAGTGAAAAGAAGCTAATTAGTTGTATTTGATTTTAAAGAAACCGTTTCGCTAATTTTTGAAATAATTTGCGGCACCTCAGTTATTTTAAATTCAAAATCTATTTTTAAGGTGTTTTTGGTTACGTTAGAAATTTTGAAGGTTCCATTTTTAATAGAGTAATAACCTGTTGCGCCTTTGCAAAAACATAAACGACCAAAATATAATTTCGCAGTTTGAAGCGCTTTATTAGTCAATGAAATTTCAGTGATAGTTTTGTTTAATTCAGCATATACAATTTCAGTATAATTACTGTCTTGTGTGTTAGGTATAAGGTTTCTAGAATATGTATATTTAAAAATGGTGTTAGTTCCTTCTGAAATTACCGGATATGAATGTCCAAACTCATCAGTTTTAAAAACTAGCTTTTTGTGTGAAATAAATTCAATAGTACAAACACCATTATCTGGGCAATTAACGGTTTTGGTTGTAACATCTTTTAAAACTGTAAAAGTTGCAGTTTTAGCTGTTTTACAGGAGGTAAAGAGTATGATAATAAGTAGTGCTAAATTTTTCATAAGTTGAATTTACAACAATTATAAATCAAGAAGTAAGCCATTTATAATTTCTAATGAATTTTCTTTATCTTTTTGCAATTGTTTTTTCAATGTATCAACCGAATCAAACTTTTGCTCCTCTCTCAAAAATTGTAACATCTCAACTTGAATTGTTTCGTTGTATAAATTTTTCTTAAAATCAAAAAAGTGAATTTCTATAGTTTGATTTTTTCCACTTACCGTTGGGCGATATCCAATATTCATCATCCCAAAAACGGGAATATTATCAATTTCAGATTTCACAACATAAGCACCTGTTTTTGGTAGTAGTTTGTAAGCTTCCTTTATGTGTAAATTAGCGGTTGGAAAACCTATTTGTTCTCCTAAATTTCGTCCTTTTACAACTTTCCCAGTTAGCAAATAATTTTGACCTAAATAGTTGTTAGCTTTTTTTATTTTACCATTTTCAATAGCATTTCTAATGGTTGTTGAACTTACAGCAGCATTATCAATATCTTGTTGCGAAATTTTTTCTACTTCAAAATTGGCTTCTTTGCCTAATGCTTTAAGCTGTTCAAAACTACCATCTCTATTTTTTCCGAATTGATGGTCGTACCCAATTACTAATTTTGCAACATTCAGTTTGTCAACTAAAATTGTTTTTACAAATTCTTCGGCAGTTTGTTTAGCAAATGTTTCTGTAAATTCATAAATCACTAAGATTTCTAAACCAGTTTTTTCTAGTAATTGAATTCGTTCCTCAATCGTATTAATGAGTTTTATATCGGCATTTTTTTGCAACACCATTCTTGGATGTGGAAAAAAAGTTACTAAAACGGAGGTAGCGTTATTTAGTTTTGAACTTTCAACTAAGTTTTTAATCACTTTTTGATGCCCAATATGCACACCGTCAAAAGTACCAAGGGTAACAAACGTTTTTTTAGTTGATTTATAGTTAGATAAATTGGTGATAATTTTCAAAACTAGAGTGCTATTTAGTTACAAAAGAGTATGCAAAAATACTTTAATTAATTTAACAAATGGTTAATTATTAATTGTGATTATAGATAACTATAAAATTAAGTTATATTTGTTTGCTATAACCTATAATTGTTTAAGACTATGAAACAACATTACAATAGATATTTAGTTGCTGTATTTTTTATGCTTTTTTTAGCAAGTAATGTACAGGCTCAAAACAATGATGAATTATGGTCTAGGATTTCAGGAAAAGAGATTTCAAAAGAGAAAAAAGTACTACGCACGGTAGAGCCAACTAATTTTAAAGTGTACCAACTTAATTTAAACTCACTTAAAAATAAGCTTGTAAATGCTCCAAATCGAAACGGAAACGTAACTAAATCTAGCCATATTATAAGTTTTCCTTCTGAAAAAGGCGTGTTAGAAAATTATGAAGTCTTTGAAACTACAATTATGGAAGAGGCACTTCAAAAAAAATACCCGAACATAAAAGCATATATAGGGAAAAGTGTTGAAAACCCAGGAGATATTATTAGGTTTAGTATCACTTCTTCAGGGTTACATGCCATGCTACTTCCTCAAAAAGGTGATATTACTTTAATAGACCCCTATACATTAGACAAAGCTGCTTATTTAATGTACAATAAGAAAGATTATGCAAAGCCTACTAATTTTGAATGTAAAGTTGAAGATTCTGAATTTGTAACTTCAAATACAAGCGATAATAACAGTGCTAAAGCAAACAATGCAAACGATGGAAAGCTACGAACTTTTAGATTGGCAATAGCCGCTACAGGTGAATATTCTCAATACCATTTAACCAATAGAGGTATAAGCGCAACAGCAACTGATGCAATAAAAAAAGAAGCCGTTCTTTCGGCTATTATAACAACAATAGATAGAGTTAATTCTGTTTTTGAAAGAGATGTAGCCTTAACCATGCTATTGGTTGATAATACTGATATTATATTTTTAGATGGCGCTACAGATCCATTTACAAATGACGATGGTGGTATTTTAATTAACGAAAGCCAAACACAAATTGATGCAATTATAGGTACTTCAAATTACGATATAGGACACACGTTTAGTACAGGGGGTGGCGGTTTAGCCTCTTTAAACTCTCCTTGCACATCTAGTAAAGCAAGAGGAATTACAGGTTTAGCAGAACCTATAGGAGATTATTACGCCATAGATTTTGTTGCTCATGAAATGGGTCACCAGTTTGGAGCAACACATACATTTAACAATTCATGTAATAATAACAGAACAGCATCTACTGCTGTTGAACCAGGAAGTGGTTCTACAATTATGTCGTATGCGGGGATTTGCGCACCAAATATTCAAAACACAGTAGACCCTTATTTTCATTTAGTAAGTATACGTCAAATGTGGGCTAATATTACTTCAGGAAATAGCACTTGTGGCGCTACAAATCCTGCTCAAACGGTAGTAAATGTACCTGTATTAACTGATTTAATAAATTATACCATTCCAATTTCTACACCATTTGTATTAACCGCAGCAGCAACAGATGCCGATGGTGATGCACTAACATATTCTTGGGAACAATTAGATACAGAGATAGCAACCCAACCCCCAGTTGCCAACGCAACAGGTGGACCAGCATTTAGAGCAATGGCTGCAACAAGTGAAGCAATACGTTATTTTCCAGATTATAATACAGTTGTAGCTGGTAATTTATCAAGTACTTGGGAAGTGTTACCTTCAGTAGCAAGAACGATGCAATTTGGAGTTACAGTAAGAGATGAGAATGTAATTGCAGCACAAACAGCCAGTAAAGAAACCACCATTACTTTTGATGCTACTGCTGGCCCTTTTGAAGTAACGTATCCTGCAGCTGCAGATATTCTTTGGAGAGATGGTACAACAGAAACAGTCACATGGGCAGTTGCAAACACCAACGTTTTAAGTGGTGCAGCAACTGTAGATATATTATTATCTACAGATGGAGGAGCTACATTCCCAACAACATTAGCTTCAAACACACCAAATGATGGAAGTGAGGATATTTTAGTACCAAATATTGGATCGCCAAATTGTAGAATTATGATACAGCCAACCAATCATATCTTTTATGCAATGAACCTACAATCTTTCGCCATAAATTACTTAACAGAAACTACATGCACAACCTATTCTGCAACTCCAAATATGAGTATTACAGATAATAATATTATTAATGAGATTATGGTTTTTGACGAAACGAGTATTACAGTGCCAACAACAGGAGTTGTTTCTGATGTAAATGTAACAGTTGGAGTTACGCATACTTGGTTAGGAGATTTGAGAATTGAACTTAAAAACCCAAACGGAACCCAACTTGTATTATTTGATAGAAGTTGTGGGCCTAATGATCATATGAACGTTACCTTTGATGATGCTGGAGCAGCACTTGTTTGCGCAACACCTACAACAGGAACGTATATGCCTTCAAACTTATTAAGTGCATTTAATGGGGAAGTAAGTAATGGTACTTGGACTATAGGTATTAATGACAATGTAGGTGGAGACACAGGCACGCTAAATTCTTGGTCTATAGAAATATGCTCTACTGTTGAAACATCATTGGCAGTCGGTAAATTTGAGTTTGACCAGTTTAAAGTATACCCAAACCCATCTAATGGACAAGTAACAATCTCTTTTAAGTCAAATTCTAGTGAAGATGTGCAAGTTAATTTATATGATTTAACAGGCAGATTAATTTCAGCGACAACCTATGCTAGCTATAGTACAGTATTTAATGAAGTTGTAAACTTTGGAAGTATTTCTACAGGTATGTATTTGTTAAAAGTAACAAAAGGAGCTAATAGCTCATTTAAGCAAGTAGCAATTTATAGATAAATAAGATAGTTTATTTACAAAGATAAGTTAATACGCTCTAAACTAGATGAAAGTGTAATTATTACCTTTAATAAGATGCTTTTGTATAAAAATAAGTACATTTGAAAACTGAAAACTGAAAACTGAAAACTGAAAACTGAAAACTAAAAACTAAAAACTAAAAACTAAAACCCAAACACTATGAAACATTTAAAAATTGCCAGTTACCTACTAATTATGGTCGCTTTTTTTACAAGTTGTGAAGAAGAAACAATGCTTATTTCAGATACAGCTGAAACTACACTAACTAAAGAAAGTATAATAAATCCATCAGATGGTGGTGAATTCTATTATTCAGCTGAAGATTTTGATTGTAACAATTTACCAACTCAAAATTTTGAATATGATACTAGTGATAGCTACCGTTATTTTCCTAGCCCATTAGATAGTGAGTCTGATAATGACGTTTTTGTACCAGGAGATATATTACCAGGCATCTCTTTTGAGTCAAGTTATGGATTTGTTATAAATAATTATGCGGGTTGGTCAAATGTTTTAATGAGCAACTACTATTTTACAAAATCTGAAGACAATATGTACGGTAGTGATATAGTAGTCAACTTTACAACAGAAACAGTATATGATGTGAGTATGAACCTGTATGGGCAATTTAACGCTCCTGTTGGTAGTGCATATGTGGAAGTATATGGATTCGATAACTACCTTGGAGGTAGAAGTGTTGATATTGATATAGTTAATGGGGGTTATATCGCATTTAACTCTTTTGAGGAGCCTATAGCTCAAATTATTATTAGAGGTAACGCTATGCCAAAAGGAGATTCTTCAGATTTGATGCCCTTTATAGTTGGTATTTGGTCAATTTCTTTTGGAGAATGTAGCGGTGATTCTGATGATGATGGTTGTTTAGACGAAGATGATGCGTACCCAAATTCTAATATGAGTGAAACATTGAGTCTTGGTGAAAACTCTTATGAAGACATAGACAATGTAAAAGTAGATTGCGGTACTTTTATGCAAGACCAAATAGATAACTTAATTAATCAAATTAATGACGGTTATAACGGTAATGCTGCTAAAAGCCAAGGAGGAGAAGATAATTATGAAGAATTACACGAAGCTTTTACAACCAAATTAGCACATATCACCTATTATTGGAGAATCAACAAATTAATTACTGCAGGTGAAAGAGCCACCATTTCTAGCGATGCTTGGAGTGCAGAGATTCCTTATAACGATGTAGAATAAGAAATTAAAAACTCTTTTTTTAACAGAGAATTAAATTATTAAAAGCCACTTTCTAATAAAGAGAGTGGCTTTTTTAGTTATTCCTATATTTGTTTAGGATGAATAAAATTAACTTTACTCAATTTTTTTTTATTAAATTAGCTTTTTAATTTATATAATATACCAAACACTATGAAACATTTAAAATTTGCGAGTTATTTATTACTTGCAGTAGCTTTTTTAACAAGCTGTGAAGAAGAAATAATGATTATTTCAGATACAGCTGAAACCACAACTAAAGAAAGTTTAATGACACCACCAGGCTTTGGAAATCTTAACTTTTTTTATAAAGCTAATGATTTCGATTGCAACAATTTAACAACCCAAAATTTTGGAGCCGCTTATGATGATGACCACTGGTTTCCAAGCCCATTAGATGCAACATCTGATAATATGGTGTTTTCACCAGGAGATATGTTACCAGGCATCTCTTTCGAATCAAATTATGGGTTTGTTATAGATGATAGTTATCAAGAATGGCCAAATGTTTTAATGACTGGCTACTATTTTACCAAATCTGAAGACTATACACCCAATAACATTACCGTTCATTTTACTAGCAATACAGTATACGATGTAAGTATGATGTTGTATGGTAATAACTATGCTTTCGTTACATTTTTTGGAGCTGATGAAAATTACCTTGGAGCTACACCTTTTTTAGTTGGCTATCAAGGAAGTTATTTGGCAGTACGATCTTTAGAAGAGCCTATCGCTAAAATTGTTATTGAACTTGACTATGCAAAAGGGAATACTAGTTATTACCCAGTTGGTATTGGATCCATTTCATTTGGAGAATGTAATGATTATGACGGTGATGGTTGTTTTAACGAAGATGATGCCTACCCACATTCTAATTTAGCTGAAACACTTAGCATTGGAGAAAACAATTATTACGATATAGACAATGTAAAAGTAGATTGTGGTACTTTTATGCAAGACCAAATAGATGATTTAATAAATCAAATTAATGACGGTTATAATGGCAATG
>Ga0190303_1000720_pt1 | contig 13709 bp, 12 predicted proteins | sample 48700701_MG_FD_161672 | JGI IMG/M metagenome (GOLD analysis project Ga0190303, IMG submission 161672) | Hydrothermal vent sediment bacterial communities from Southern Trench, Guaymas Basin, Mexico - 4870-07-0-1_MG | ecosystem: Environmental > Aquatic > Marine > Hydrothermal vents > Sediment ...
TACTGCATACCCTCAACTCAAGCAACTCGCCTGGCAAATACACAGCCTTGACAAATTGACACCCCAGGAAGCATTGGGCATATATGAGCGTAACTGGAGGCATCTGGATTTAGAGGCTATGGAACCGCATGAACGACATCTGATTGACGCCCTGCGCAGAATTTTCACCCACGAGGTACATAATGTTTGAGCGGCCGCATCATCAACGTATTGCTCAAGTGCTGCTGGCATTAAATGGGCCGCTGCTTCGAGAATACAGCTGCCTTTTTGGCGGAGGGACGGCAGTTGCCCTTCTCTATGGAGAGTTTCGCGAATCAGTTGATATCGATTTTTTGGTATCTGAGGTTAGCTGTTATCGACAATTACGCTTACTGCTGACAGAATCTCAAGCTGGCATTGCCGCCATCCTGCGAAAAAATATCCGCTCCCTGACCCAGATCCGGGATATACGAGCCGACCAGTACGGCATCAGAACCATGCTGCTGGTCGCTGATCAACAAATTAAATTTGAAATCATTCTCGAAGGCCGGATTAAACTCGATACTCCGGAAAAGAATGATGAGCTTTGCGGAATTGCGACCTTGTCACAACTTGATATGGTAACCAGCAAATTATTAGCTAATTCCGATCATTGGGCTGACGACGGAGCCTTCAACCGCGACCTGATTGATCTGGCCATGATGCAACCTTCAATAAACTTGTTTCGTAAAGCTGTAACAAAAGCGGAGCAAGCATACGGCAAGGCCATAATTAAAGATATTGATAAAGCGATAACCAAACTGCAGACACGCCCCGACTGGCTGGATCGCTGCATGAAAGCAATGGCAATCAACACCCCAAAAGCTCTCCTCTGGAAAAATATCAGCACCCTAAAACACTTCCTCCCCAATTAAAAGCTCTAGTTAAAAACAGGTCTCAGGTCTCAAGCTTGGAAAGGGCTTGTTTTATGGCTTTGTAGATGGGTGGGTACTCTTTTAAGATGGCTTGGTAATGGTGAAGAGTGCTGCGGACACTGACAATAACCTGCTCAATGATTTCAGCTGGTTTATTGATACCCACCCTTTTCCCAAAACGGGTCAATTCAGAGCGGTCTGGAAAAGATTTTTTTTGACCATTCATTTTTAAGGCCGGAGTATCATTTTCCAGATAAGGCAATGTCGAAACTATGTCATAGGCAGGCGACAAGCCGATGGTCTCCGGTTTTCTTATGTCCTCATAGATAAGAGAAAAATTCTTTTTATGAGCATCCCCATTGCCAACGGCTGCTGAGAGTACCAGCATCCGAAAAAATAATTCCAGATCTTTCCGAGGAGAGGCACAGTACATATTGATAACATTAGCAAGAGACTCATAGGATCCGGTATATTTGTCATTTGCCCTTTCACCCAAGAGTACGGAAAAATCTTCAACCCCAAGGCGATCACCATTCTCTAAAAGATCAAAACGATGCATGACAAACAAAGAATGGTCATCAGAGAGATAAAAACCGGGTACGTTTAAACCGCAATTTTTTGCGGCAGTCATGCAGAAAAACTCATTCACCGCAAGACCGGGATACCCATCAAGACCGCTCTTAATTATTAATCCGGGCGTTTGAAAGATTGCCCGGTCATCACCGACTAAAACTTTGGGTTGGACCCCGCTGACCGAGGTTTGCAAAAGGTATTTATTGACCAGTTCTTCAAATAGGGACTCTCTCCCCTGCCACTGTAATATTTCCGTCAGGTTCTCTTTTCCGGCAACCTCGAAGGGGAAATGATCCGAATGATACTGCAACCTGCCTATACCATTATCTCGTTGCAGCGCAAGAAACAACATTTCATCAATTCGAATATGTTTTCGCAACCGCTCCACAATCCGTTCTCGCACAAAACCCTCGGGTAGGTTCTGTTCGAATATCGGGTGGAGCGCACCGCGGCTATAACTTTGCAGACGAACCGGCATGCTCAGGGAAAGCTGACAATCAGGCTTAGCGGCATGATCATAAGCAAATGAAAAACGATGGGTTTTTTCAAGGGTGCCGCTATTACCTTCCGGCACACTGATGGTTACTCTATTTACCCTCTCACTCATCGGACAATTCATCCAGGGTAGGAAAACGTGCAGGTTCAATGCTCAGGCGCAATCCCATGGCCCTTAAGATATCCAGGGTTTGCCGCAACGAGCCTTTATAAACACCCCTTTCAAGTTCCCCGACAACCTGTCGTCGAACCGAAGCAAGCTCGGCAACATCAGCCTGCAACAAACCACGCAACTTTCGGGCCTCTCGAACTTTTGCACCAAGAGATGCCATGTCATCAAGCAATTCCATGTTCATTATTATATACATTTTTATCTAATTTGCAAGATTTGTTTGCAAAAACAGACATTTTGTCTTTTAATTGCTTTTAATTGGGGACAGCCACCGATTTATTTACCGAATTAATCGGTGGCTGTCCCCAATTAAAAGACAAAAATAATATCAATCTAAGCGACGAGGCCTTCCGGGCGTGCCTCGATCTAGGGATCTGTTTAGTTTCTTTTCCAGGTCTTTAATAAATGACTCTGAACCGATTGGCCTCCCCCCTGACTCTTCCTTCCGTATTCTAGATAAATCGTCATCTGCATCTTTGTTATCCAGATAATCACGCCAACTGTCTATCAGATCATGTAAAGTACGGTCATTTTTTATCAACGGATCAATCTTTTTTTCGCCAGTATGATATGATGCACTTGAATACTCATACTCCCAAGGCAATCTAACCATTTTTGCTCTTACCGGGTTGCGCTCAACATACCTAACCGCTGCGAGCAAATATCGTTCATCCAGAGGGCTTGAACTGAACCTCCCCTGCCATAAATGCCCTTGCCATTTTTCTCTGAGGTTAATCATTCTCGTATAGCGTACGTGAGCATCGGAAAAGCATTTCGCCAGAGAATTATCCTGGGCAGGCACCGCAATGAAATGTACATGATTAGACATCAGACACCATGACCAGATATCGACACCATGCTTCGCGCAGGCCTTGCTGATGAGATCTATATAGAGGTTTTTATCAGCATCACTGAAAAAGACATCCTGGCGCCGGTTGCCGCGCTGGACGATATGATGAGGTACGCCCGGAACTACGATTCTTGCTAATCTTGCCATAATTGAACCATTTAACGTGCTCCAGCCAGTATGTCAACCTTTTAATTGGGGACAGCCACCGATTAATTTACCGAATAAATCGGTGGCTGTCCCCAATTAAAAGGCTAGTCGAAAGTGTAGGTCAGGTTTTTGACTTTGAAGTGGTGGGTTGGATCTTCGTACAGAAGGAGAGAGGTTGGGCCGTGAACTTTGAGCTCTTTGCCATCCCGATAAAGGAGGCTGGCGCGAAAATGTCCGGAGACATAAACCAGGTTATTATCAACCCGCAGGGATTGCGGTTGGATGGTGTATGAAGCCTTTTGCAAAAGACCGAAAAGTTGATGGTATTTGGAAGATATCTGTTTGAAAGAAGTATCGTTTTCTCTTGCATCATCAGTGAAGAGAGCGGCGAACTCGTTAAAATTCAGCATTTCATAGGTATCGGTATAGGCGGCGAGAAAGATGTTGACCCGCTCCCGCAAAAGCGGAAGCCGGTGGGCCGGTACCGGCTGCGGCCGGGATTTAACCGCGGCGGTGCCGGAACTTTGACCAAGACTTTTCAGCATGGCTCGATTGCGGTAGCTGCGGGTGGCTGAAAAGGTAACTATAAGCAGGCCGGCGGCAATCGCTGTAATCAGAAAGAAGGCTTTACGTTTCGGTTGCCGCCGCTTCGCAACCCGCGGCCGGAGCTCGTGCTGCCAGGGAATGTTCCCGGCCTGGTCTACATCCGCATTCAGGCTTTCTTGCGCCTGCGTAATTTTCTTGTAGGCCCGGCAGATGGCGATGAATTTTTCGCCATTATCATTATCCCCGGAAGCCCCGGCGGCGGCACTGTCGGGATGATAACGAAAACTGAGTTTATGATAAGCACTTTTAACCTCCGCGATGGAAGCCAGCGGGGTTAAGCCGAGGAGACTGTATTGTTCATCCTGCGCGAGTCCGGGCTGAAATATCGACAGCAGGCGCTCGCACTCATTTTGCAAAACCCGCGGCGTGATGCGAAAATCACGGCATTTCTGCTCAAACCATGTCCGGGCCGCGGCATCCGGGGTCTCCTTGAAATCAACTACCTTCTGACACGCGAGCAACATGCCGAAATTGTCGGCCACAAAAGCGATGAGATTTTCAGTTGAAGTGCGGCGGGAAACTTTTTCAATAAGTCGGCTAATGTTTTCACGCTGCTCAGTCATTCATCAATCCGTCGGCGCTGATTTTGAGGTTGCTGATCCAGATATCACCGGCAATCCGGCAGTTTATATCGTTACTTTTATTGCGTTGCAGACGCACATAAACCTGCTGACATCCGGGCGGCACGATGAACTTGAGGCTAAACCGGGTTGGAGTTTGGGCGGCGGCAAACATCGGGGTTCGGGCCCTAAGCTGCCGGGCGTTAACTCCGACAACCTCAAAATAAGGCCGCTGGTCGGTGGTCAACCCTGCACAGCCGACTTCACCCGTCAGGGTATAAGCGGTACCTGAATTCTCCGCCGGTTTATTTGTCACCGGGATAAAATATTGAACCAGATGATGGTAGTTGACATTCTCCAGGCCCGTAAAATTAAGATGAAAGGCACTGTTTTCATTTTTTGTTTTCGCACTCAATTCCCAGCTGCTGCCGGCCGCCTTGCCAATCCGCCAGCCGAAAGCGGTTTGCAGCGGCGAAGTGCTGAAATTACCGTTGTAGAGGATGGTATCGGTTGGCAGCACCTCCTGCCAGATTCCGTAAGCGCGCTGGAGATCACCCTGGTGCCGTAAAAGTTCAATAAAACGAAGTTTATAACGGAGCTCAAGTTCCCGGCTGTCACGCACTCCGGGCCAGTAGATGAGTGCCGATTCCAAACGTTCAGGATGAAGCGAGAAACGAAACAGATGGAGAAGGTTGTGCGCCCCGATCTTTTCCAGACGGGTTTCGGCATCGGGCCAGAGGGATGCGGCCAGATCGAGCGCCTGCTGCCGGTGTTGTGGAAGTTCGGCCACGACATAGTCAAGATCCCGGGCCAGCATTTCGCGCTCACCGAACTGGTAGGCAAGCATGGTTTTCCGCCAGCGCCAGAAGGAGACATCCACCATCAGGCCGTCGATATAAGTGAGAATTTTCCCGGCGTCGCTTCTCTTCCCCAGAGACAATTCAAGTTCACTCAAGGTTATCCAGGCCGGGATATAGAGCGGATTAAGGGTTAAGGCTCTCTGCAACAGACGCAGAACTCTGTCACTCCGGCCCTGAGAGAGAGCGGTATCCTGAGCGGCCGCGGTCAGGTATTCGGGGCTGATCTGCTGCTGCCAGAGGGTTGAATGCGGCCGCGGCCGGCTGAATTTACTCTGTTCAAACAGAGCAATTTTCAACTGCAACAGGCCGCAGACAAGCAGAACCATAAAGAGAGCCGCGCGGCTTATGTTGGACTGCGCAAGTTTCATAATCACTACGATATTTCTTTCTGGTTACCGTATTCATAATTATAGGAGTAATACTTGTAGCCGCTGTAAGAGCTGTAGCCTTTTTTCTGACCGGTCTTATTTATGATCGCACCTAAAATATTACCCCCGATATTAAGCAGTGATTTGCGGAAGTGGCTGACACCTTCGCGCGGCGTATCCCCTTCAACCGCGACCAGAATAATGCCGTCAACCATATTTGCCATAACCAGAAGTTCGGCAAAACCCTGGTAAGGGGGGCTGTCGATAACCACATGGTCGTAGTATTTACAGCAGACTTTGAGCAGTTCCCGCATGCGCCGGGAACTGACAAGCTCGGCTGGATTGGGCGGCAGGGGACCGCTGCTGATGAAATCCAGACCTTCATAATCGGTCTTATGGATAACATCCTGAAGCTTTTCCAGACCGGTAAGCAGGCTCGACAAACCTTTACTCCGATCCACGCCATGGTAAACTTTATGAAGGCTGGGTTTACGCAAATCGGCATCAATCAACAAACAATTCTTCCCGGAGGAGAGAAACGAGAGCGCGATGTTACTCGAGATCGTACTTTTTCCGGCCCCGGGCAGGATAGAAGTGACAAGAATACTTTTCGGGGGGCTGCCGGAGGCCGAAAGATCAATCGATGTCATGGCCGTGCGGATGGATTCTGAGAGCGGGATCCGAGGTTCATTGAAATATTTGAGCCCCATGTTTTCAAAGGAGATATTCTTACCCTTCACAAAAGGGATCAGGCCGAGAATCGGAATGTGATAGCGAAACACCATTTCATCCGGATTTTTGATCGTGTTGTCCATATATTCAAGCATGAAGGCGGCCCCGACCCCGGCAATGAGACCAAAGATAAGACCCAGCATAAAATTGCGGGAAACCCGGGGTTTATAGGGATATAACGGTATCCGGGCGGCATCGATAATCTGGATATTAGTAGCCGTGGCCCCAACTGTGGCTTCGATCTCTTTCGCCCGCTGCAGAAGACTCTCATAGATAGATTTATTGGTTTCGACCTCGCGGGCTAAAATCTTATACTGGGTCGCTTTTTCACCTAAATTAATGGCTCTCTGTTTCTGCTCCTCGGCATTTTCCTCGAGATAGAGTTGAGTTTTCAGAGCCGTCTCATAATCATTTTTAATGGCCGCGACAACCTTCTCTTTTTCCTTATCTATCTGCCCCATAAGTTTATCTGTGCGGGCTTTCAGTTGTCTCATTTTAGGGTGGCCGGGCTTGAAAATCGTACTCAGATCCTCGTACTCAGACTCCAGAATACTATGTTGCTGCTGCAGCTCCTGGATCAACATATTATTGAGAATCTGGTTCAAGTTGCTGCGGTCGCCGCTGATTGCCTGTTGATAGATAGCCTCTTTCGAAAGCCTGACGGCCCGGGCCGTGGCCAGAGCCGCGTTAAGTTCCTCCAGCTGTTTCATGACCATGTTTGATTTAGGATCAAGCGAGACGATACCGATCCTACGGGAGAATACGGTAAGCTGTTTTTCCGAAGCCTCCAGTTTTATCTGTGATTCTTCTATCTTTAAGGCCAGAAACTTACTCGCATTTTTTGAGAGTTCAAGGCGGCTGTCCATCTGCATATTGATAAATTCATCCAGCGTCGCATTAACGATTCGAGCCGCCAACGCTGCATCCGGAGATGAAAAACTGACTTCTAAAAGTTCACTCTCAGGTACCTGACTCACCCTGAGGCCACCCTTGAATTTACCCAGCAAACCGTTCTGCCGGATCCGGGCCTGAGCTTCCGCGCTTAATACCGGCTTCTCATCCTTGTCATCCTTAAAGCGGATGAAATCCCGGACCATGGCGATCATCTCCATCATCTGAGAAAAAATCCCCGCTTCTTCCTCTGCCACCTCTTCATCATTGCTACCGGAGACCTTTTTGCCGCTGAAAACCGGGTCTTCAGCCAGGTTTAAAACCTTGATGACCCGGCCCGCGACCTGCTCGCTCTGCATCAGCTGGATCTGGGTCTTCTGAAAATCAATACTATAACTGAAACGCTGGCTCTCCAGGCCGGCAAAACTGGTCAGGTGTGCCTCCTGGCTGGAAACCTTGACCACGCTTTTGGCCATAAAGAGGGGCGTGCGGGTCAAAGTAAAGATGGCCACCGCCGAAAAGATGATCAGTAAAAGCGAGATTACGGTCCATTTGCGACGGACGATAACCTCGATATAATCCCGCAGATGGATCTCCTCTTCCAAAGGCGGCAAAAGTTCACGGACTTCGGTCGAAGGGAGATTACGGGGATTTATCCGGGCTGCCGGGTCAGGGTTGGCCAGCGGGTAGCCGCCTTTATCTTCGATTTCAATATTGTCAAAATCATCATTAATGGACATATATATCTCTGCTACGGGCGTTGCCCGCAAATAAAAATTCTAATTTTTCAAGACACCCTTTAACCGCTGCGATGCTCTGTGACACAAACAGCTTACTTTAAGCAAGCAGTTTCCCGGGATTTACCGCGGCGATCCGTCGTAAAATTTCCGGTGAGATAAGCTGTTGCAACGCGTTCCACTCCGATCCGTCCGGCGGCCGGCGGTGGTGGGCGGAATGGGCATCGGAAGCGAGATAATCAACCACCTCCCACGCCAGCAGCTGGTTTGCCAATTTTTGTGCCGGCTGGCCGAAGCGGCCAAACAGGCTGCCGCAGTTAATCTGCACTGCGATCCCTAAGCCATGAGCCTGACGCAGGTCTTCTGGATGGAGTTGAAAATATTCGCACCGTTCCGGATGGGCCAGAATTACTTTTTTATCCTGCTCCATAAACTCGGCCAGAGGCTCCAGAGGGTTTAAGTCTGAAATCTCAAAGGGCGGCTCAAGCAGATAGGTGCGGCTCCGGCCTAAAGGCAGATAATCTCCCTGCGCGAGCCTTTGGCCCATATTTTTCTGGATCGCGATCTCCATACCGGGGATAATTTCAAATTGAATTCCATGATCGGATAAAGCTTTCTGGAGTTTGTCGATTAAGGCCAGAATCTTTCGCGGGCGGGCCGTCCAGATAGTTCCCGGAAGAAAATGAGGCGTGGCAACCACCCTTTTAATACCGACATCGGTATAGCAGCACACCAGATCAAGACATTGCGCCGTATTTTTCGGGCCATCATCAAGACCGGGCAGGATGTGACAGTGAATATCGATAAAATCAGCCAGTTCCATTTTTATTCAATCATTTTTTCCGGTTTTTTATCAAGTTCCGCAACCAGCAGGGCCAGCAGGGTAACGCAGTAGACGCAGTTGGCCGGCAACTGCCAGCCGAAATCGGTGAGACCGTGGATAAAGAAACCGCAGATGCCGGCAAAAGCGGCGATACCGACAATCGCCTCTCGGCGTTGTTTCAGGCGGCGGCCGTACGCCAGTAAACCACTTAAAAGGCAGCCGCAGAAGAGAAGCATCGCCGGCCAGCCGAGTTCAATCGCAAATTCCAGGAATTCATTATGGGCCCGCTCAAAGATGATGAATGCCGATTCGTTTTTCAGGTAGATCGGTGAAAGCTTGACATAGGATTCAAGACCAATTCCGGTCAGCGGATGGTCTAAAAGCATCGGCAGACTCATGCACCAGATAGAAAAACGACCCTCGACACCAGACTTAAAATCGCTGAAGCGGAGCAGCAGCTCACCGTATCCACCCAGCAGAGCCCCGTAGAAAACGAGGAAAATTATGAGCAGAAACAGCGCCCGGACTTTATTCCGGCGGCTGAATGGCATCGTCACAGCAAGCATCGCCGCGATACCCAGAAAAGCGATTATACCCCCGCGTGAGAGAGAAAAAAGAACCGCCAGAATAATCATGCCGGCGGCAAAGAGAAAAAGCGCCGGGGGCCGTTTTTTGATATTCAAAGCCGCCATCGCCATAGCCAGAGGCCAGCCCATATTAAGAAATGTTGCGTATTGATTGCGATAGATAATTGTGCCCCGGGCGACCCCGGACGCACCCAGCGAACTCGGTAGCCAGAGGACACCGAGACTGCTGTTCATCACCTGGAGAAGGCCGTAAAGCGCCTCGAAAAAAGCGACCCCCACGATCACCGTAATCACCTGCAGCATAAATTCCGAATTGCGGTACAGAAGTTTTCGAAGACTGAAGAAATAGAGCAGAAGTGCAAGATAGAAAAGACCTTGTTTGAAGGTCAGAAGGCCGCTGTAACTGAGTGGCGCAAATTTGATCCCGGCGCCCGCCAGGGTATTGACAACCTCAAGATTCCGGGCCCGCACCGGTGAAAGCCAGTGCAGCATCCCTAAAGGCAGAGGAATTGCGGTAAAGACGATATAAATCAGCAACAGCACTATCGCCAGGAGCCAGATATTATTTCTCCGGACGACAGGTTCTGAAATCGGCACTGGGGCCGGAACCCGTTTCTCCCGAGAAAAATGCCGCCGCCGGGAGGTTTTAAGATTTGGATTAGAGCCGACGAAAATCCACCAGCCGCCGGCCCCGAGCAGGATAAAAAGCGTGTAAAGCCCCTGGATAAAAGGGTGGGTTGCCCCGAAAATAAGCGGCATTGTCAAAAGCAGGAAAAGAACCGAACGCCGGGAAATAATCTCCAGCGGCAGGGTTGAGTCCAGAGTTGAGGGGCTCATTGGAACCATCTATTTTACAGGTGTTTTGTAATTGAAGCCGGTGCCCATAAAGCCGAGGCTGAAACCGGAGCCTGAGAAAAATGCACCCGAACCACTTATTTCGACATAGACAATATCATTATCCTGAAGATAAATCGTATCCCCCTGCCCTCCCTGCAGCTCACTGTATGTCAGGCGTATTATTTCACGTTGTCCATTACTGACGTAGCGCACCAGTTTGATCTCATCCTCTTCCGCGTAATTAGTCAGGCCCCCGGCCAGGGCGATCGCTTCGGTAATAGTCAGACCACTCTTCACCGGATAGATACCGGGCTTGCGCACGGCCCCGTCGACAAAACAGTGCCCGGCCTTCGGAATGAAAAGTTCATCCCCTCCGAGAATAACAATATTCAGATCCATGTTACCTTTGCGAACCATAGCATCGAGATCAATCATATAATTTACAGTTTTGCCGGTTTCCGAATCTTCCCGTGAGATATAAGCCACCTCGCCCGCTTCCGGGGTAAGACCGCCGGCCATGGCGAGGACATCAAGCAGATGTTTCTTGTTCAGGCAATCAAAACTGCCGGGATTATTCACCGCCCCGACAACCGTTATCTGACGACTGACATGTTCCTTTATGTAAACACTGACATGAGGATCATGAAGATATTTCCGGCGCAGGATATCTTCTATTTTCTTTTCCGCTTCGACTGCAGTTAATCTAAAGACGTTTATGGCACCCAGCATCGGCAGGGTAACCGTGCCTCGGGAACTAACCCGGACTTCAGCGTTCATATCCTTGTCTTCAAAAACCGTAACCCCAAGCAGATCACCGGGTCCGAGACGATAATCAAACGCTTCCGGACTGCAAAGAGTCGCGGCGGAAAAGTATTTCCGGTGCAGACGTTCATCCTCTTTTGCCTGAGTCTCTTTGTACGTCCGCTGAAACTCTTCCACCGTGGTGGTTTCCTCAAACCTCTCACTGGCGCAACCAGCCAATAGAAAACCGGCCAAAAACAGCAGCAGCAGAATAAAAAGAAAAAATTTATGTCGGGACAGAGTCATACGGGGTCTTCCTGTAATGGAGAAAAAGCGCGGGTCACAATAAAGGGAACCTCGAAAAATTGCCTTTTTATCCGATTCCTGCGTTAGGCTCAAATTTTAATCCTCGAAATATTAAGTATATTCCTGCGGTTAAAATCTTCGCCTGCCTTGTACTCGAATAAAAATTCTAATTTTTCAAGACACCCAAAACTTATAAAAAATCTGACATTAATAAAAAAAGAGCCGCCGACATTGATGAGCCGACAACTCTTGAGTTTAAACAGTTGAGATTGTACGGAAATCCGGTTTCACAACACCTCGAAAAAAGCCAGGCTTTTCAAGATATACTTGAATTACCTTTTTATTGTGCCGGGCTGCCAGGAGCACCACCACCACCACCACCATGATCACGAGTTAAGACATAAACCGTGCCGCCAACCGCCGCAGTCGCGATAACTACACCACCGGCAATTTGGTTACTGCTACCGGTCCACCACCAAGCCGCCACTCTCTTCTTTTTCTTTTTCTCGTTCGCATCAGCCTGCACCGGGATCGCGGCAGCCTTCTTCTCGACATCAGACATCGCCAGAATAATCTGCTCACCCGCTTTAACCGATTTGGCACCGTCGGCTGTGGCAAAGATCATCCGCCCTTCACGAACCGCAACCCGAGCCCCGGAATCATCAACCTGCATATAGCCGCGAACCACAGGATCGCTACTTGCGTTAAAAATTACATCGGCAACACTGTAAGCCCCTTCGGGAGTATGAAAAATAATCTTTTTGGCACTGGAGGAGATAGTAAATTCAACATGGCCGCGGCGGACAAAGAGATTCAAGGTCTGATCATGATTCGCAATCGCCAGTTCCGCCTGATCTTCGGCAAGGATGGAAACGCCGCCTGATTTGATCATACATTTGCCGTCACAAATCAGCAGAGAACCCTCTTCAACCGGGTTGATACCGGAAAGATTACGGCTCAGTTGTCCATTTTTAAAAACTGAAAGATTACCTTCGGAAACGGCTCCGCCGGGAGCGGCGAAAGATGTTCCAAGCGTTGTAATCAAAAAGAAACTCAGCAACACAACCAAACTAAAAATACTTTTCTTCACTCAAACTTCTCCTCATCAACCGGTACGCCCCGAACAACTGAAAAGGCCGGGAGTGACCAATTTTTTATAACCAAGCGGTTCACATGCAAACAAAAAACCAGTAAAACCGATCAGACTTCCAATTGACACAAACAATACCCATACCCAAACTAAGAATAAAAGTCAAGTTAAATACTTATAAAATACACAGTTAACAATCACCGGCCGGAACAATTCCCCAACCGTAAATTACATATAATCCTTACAATTTAAATAGATAAAATCAGGGTGCTCTCTGCCAGACCTCTGCATAAAAAGGAGAGAAAAAGTTATGCTTCCAATAAATCATATTATATTAGTATGGTTAGTATATGGAAAACTGCCTGTCAAGAAAAATAGAAGTTGACATTTAATACTCTTCAGCTACATTAACATTAATCTCGCGTTACGCTATCAATATTACTTTTTATGCACCTTAAAGAACTCTATTGTTTTTTTGACTTATTTTAGTTACAATGTGGCTAAAGGTGTATTTAGATACCATAAAATACATTTAATGTGCTGAATGGGTAATATTATGGAACTTAGAAATATGTCTCCCGTCGCTATAGCGGAAGAATTAGGCAACAGTGGGAAAAGTTGCCGGAGTTAAATGGAGTTCCAAAATGGGAAATGAACAATCTACGGTTGCAGAGAAACAGAAATCGTTCAGCTGGTTTAAACTTTTTTTCGTAGTTTGCGGAGCAATGATCGTTAGCGGCGCGATTCTCCTGGGAGTTGCATTCTTCTTTCTCTTTCCCCGGGAGTTTAAGCCGGTTCATCTCAGCACCGGAGAAGAAAAGATTTTACAACGCAAACTGAACAACTTTGAAGGCGGATACGGGAAACAAAATTCGCCAAAAAAGGGAACATCGAATCTGGCGACTACGGATGACTTAAAGCCGGCCCCCTACAGTGAGGTTGGAGCCCGACGCGAAATTGTGTTTAGTGAGCGCGAGGTAAACTCCCTGTTGGCCAAGAATACAGAACTGGCGAAAAAGTTGGTTATCGATTTTTCCGAAGATCTTGCCAGTGCCAGATTGATCCTTCCAGTTGATCCCGATTTCCCGATTTTAGGGGGTAAAACCATCAAGGCCAGTGCCGGAGTTGAATTAAGTTTTCGTTCCGGTCGACCATTGGTCATCTTGCGCGGGATAAGTATCTGGGGTGTACCGATACCCAATGCCTGGCTAGGCAACCTAAAAAATGTCGACCTGATTGAAAAATTCGGCCATAACCCAGGCTTCTGGAAAGGTTTTTCTGCCGGAATAAAGGAGATAAAGGTAACGGATGGACATCTCTTGATCATCCTGAATGAGTAGGGGATGAGTTATATTTACAGAAGATCATCTTTTGATTATTACGGAGAAGTGAAATGAAAACGATAAAAGTTCTAACTTTGATTCTGGCGTTATTTATCATG
>Ga0190303_1000723_pt1 | contig 13693 bp, 10 predicted proteins | sample 48700701_MG_FD_161672 | JGI IMG/M metagenome (GOLD analysis project Ga0190303, IMG submission 161672) | Hydrothermal vent sediment bacterial communities from Southern Trench, Guaymas Basin, Mexico - 4870-07-0-1_MG | ecosystem: Environmental > Aquatic > Marine > Hydrothermal vents > Sediment ...
AGGCGATGCAGTTTCCCCCACAGCAAAAGCCGGGAAAACTACGGGGGCTTCCGTTAAACTGTTCAAAGAAATATCCCCTTCCAGTGAACGGTTGCCGTCCGTGCCCTGCCGCAGGAGCGGTTTGCCTTTTGCAGGGTTTCGATCGCGGACCAAATTGCACTGCCTCTCCGGTCCGCGATGAGTGAGCTTTGAAACCCGGAAAAAGGTAACCGCTCCAAGGCAGGATATAACGGGTTCACCGGATATTTACAGCTATCAACGTATTTTCCTTTTGTTAACAGCCGGTCAGGGCGTCAACCCTGAACCTTGAACCCTGAACCGCTCAACCCAGGTTTATGGGCCTTCCAGGGCCTTTTGCAGGTCCGTGCCGGGCCTAAAGGAGAATATCCCCTTTTTTTGTCCTTGCTTCAAAAGAAATTCCACTGCCCTTATACCCTCTTCACCAAGATCCAGTGTATATTGGTTTACATATAGGTCTATGTGTCTTCTCACAACCTCGTAAGACATCTCCTGTGCATGCTCCATTACAAAGTCCCAGGTGGCTTCAGGATTCTCAAAAGCCAGCCTGATACTCATTCCAATGGCGGCATCTATTGCCTGCAACAACTCAATGCCCAGGGAACGCCTGGCGATGATTCCGCCCAGGGGGATCGGAAATCCGGTCTTTTCTTCCCACCAGGCCCCAAGATCCTGGATGCAAATCAGGCCGAGTTCATGATAGGTAAATCTGGTCTCGTGTATGATTATTCCTCCATCCACCTCTCCTTTGGCAACTGCCGGAGCGATAAGGGCGAAGTTCATAGGTACCAGCTCTTTAATTCCTGGGGCAAAGAGCTTCAAGAGAAGTGTTGCAGTAGTATATTCGCCGGGTACGGCAATCCTGTATTGCTCAAAATCCTGAGGATCTAAAGGTTTTCTTGCAAGGAATAAGGGCCCGCAGCCACGCCCCATGGCGCTGCCCGACCTGAGGAGCATATAGTCATCCAGGACATGCCCCAGCACATGATAAGACACCTTGCTTATATCAATAGACCTTGCAAGAACTCTTTGATTCAGCTCTTCCACATCTGCTATTAAAGGTGATAGCTTATACTTTAAATGCACCTTGTTGTGAAGCAGGGCATAGAAAATAAAGGTGTCGTTAGGGCAGGAAGAAAACCCCAGGTTGATCCTGTTGTTGTTCCCTACATTCTCCATAATCTACAATAGCCGGAGCCACTTGCAAAATAATCAGGTTTTGCGCATACCTCGCTAATCCAACAAAACCCCAAGGACCTTTTCCAGGACTCCGGCCGTTGCATCCAGGGCCTGGTCCAGCCTCCAGTTTTTTCTGTCAAGATCACCCACCCAGTTGCTTATACCCCTGATCTCAAATAGGGGGACCTGATAGAAATTGCAGACCTGCGCAGCCGCGGCCCCCTCCATGTTCTCCGCAATAGATTTGAAACGTTTGTGCAGATCCCAGGCCATCTCTCTGGTGCCTGTAACACAGGAGACCGTGACCATCGGGCCGCAACGAAGGCCAAGCTCCTTCACAATATCCGATTTAATAATTTGGCACCATCCCGGCTCAAGAGCAAACTCTGTCCGCATTTCGTCTCCCCCCAAGAAAACGGGCTCAATCCCCGAGGGACCGTAACGGCCCAGATCGCCATAGGCTTCGGAGCTTGCAAGGCATACATCCTCAAGCTCTACATCCGCCCACTCGTAAGCTCCTGCCACACCAGCCAGGATTACTGCATATGGCCTGCCTCTGCTCTCAATAAATCTCGTCAGCTCAAAAGAGGTGCTGCCTGTCCCGAGGCCGCACACCAGGTAAGGGCATCCATATCTGTGTACAAGGGGAAGAAAAGAGCCCATTTCTCTTTTTGTGGGAGATGCAATCAGGATCCGGGAAATGGCCATATTGCTCCTCGTCTCCATTCATCATTCCTGTCAAAGTAAAACCAGGCGCATAAAATCCTCTGACAGTATTATCGGCCCCTTATAGACCTTGCTGCAGGGTGTAATCAGGTCATGTTCATCACAATTCGGATAAAAATGGTTAAGGAGCAATCGCTTAACCCCGGCGGCCTGGGCAATTCTTCCTGCTTCAGATGGAGTCAGGTGCCCTGGGATCTTGTAGCCTTCAGGGGCTGCGCACTCTGAAACCAGAAGATCAGTGCCTTGAGCAAGCTCTATCAGTTCATCGCAGAAGTCAGTATCTCCTGAAAATACCACTGATCTGCCGCTCGATGTCTCGATTCGATAGGCCAGGCTCTGGGGAGTATGATTAGTCGGTGCACTCCGTATTGTAAGAGGGGGAAGCTGCATTGCCGCACTCATCTCCTGTGGGATCTCTTCGAAGAAGACCTTCCCGGGCTCAGGTTCCACCCACTGTCCGAATGCCTGTATCATGGACTGATAAAACCGCTTGAGCCCTTTGGCAGCCATGACCGTCACAGGAGAATTCCTTTTGTATCCGAGCGGATACCTTGTGGCAAAGATAAAGGGCGCCAGTTCCCCTATGTGGTCCGGGTGAAAGTGTGTATAGAGCAAAATGTCAAGCGTGTCATAGGATATGCCTGCCCTGACCAGTTGCCTTAAGGTCCCTGCAGCACTGTCTATGAGCAGGGTCTGTCCTTCGACCCTCAAACAGGTAGCAGGACCTGCTCTCCTTATAGAAGGGACACCTGTCCCGGAACCAAGTATGATTATCTCCATCATTTTCCCAACTCCTTCGAAGAAAGTTCAGGGTTCCAGGTTCAAAGGTTGGAAGGTTAATAAAAAAAGCAACATTGAACGGTGAACCCTGAACCTCTGAACGGTTACTTACAGATTTAACGGAACAAGCTCTATCTGTCCCCAGGCACCGAGTTTCGTCCCTTTTATAATCAATCCTCCCAGGATTCCCGGAATCTGTTTTAAGGCCTTGATTCCCCGGTCTATATCTCTTTCCGTTCTTACCATATTCCCCACAGATGTTGCAGTTGCATCTGCCAGGGCTACGGATTGAGAGACCACGGTCACTGCATCTGCCTTTCCAAAACTTTTTGAATGACCCACCGTACCTGATGAGGTACATATTCCCAAAGGCGTCAGGCCGGGAGCAATGGCGACGCCGACCCGTCCGCTGAGAGGTGAGGTGCCTGCCCAAACGGCTGAAGTAACCGGCTTGAAGACCCGGAGAAATATGTCTCCGCCATTTTCAACTACGATCTCTCCTGCACTAAGCTCCATGCACCTTTTGCCTATGTGCTGGGCTATAGCTCCGGCCACTGCAGCCATCGGGCCGACACCAGCGGCTGCAGAACTTTCTATCATATCCCTGACTACGGAAGGGGCAAAAGGGTCATCAGGCAAGGGGACATAGCTTTCGAGAAAACCGGGGTGACTGCGGGCATAATCCTCAATAGACAGCCGTATCTCTATGACCCATTTTGAGACTTCATCTTCAAGATCGCTCTCGGCCTGTATGTGAAGGTCGGTTTCCCGGTGGCGGACCTGAAAGCCGACCAGACCGTCTCTGGCTGTAAGGGAACGGTATGTGCGCTTTTCACCCACCGGCTTCAGGCAAAGATATCCCCAAGTTCCTGACGCGGAGGCCGCGCAAGTAACTCACTAACAGCATCTTTAGGATCGAGACCTTTGTACAGCACCCTGTAGACCTGGTCCGTAATAGGCATATCGACCTTGTGATTCCTGGCCATGGCATAGGCCGAATTCGTAGTCTTGACGCCTTCTGCCACCATGTTCGTTTCCTTAAGTATGGTGTCAATGGATCGGCCCCGGCCCAGCTTCAGGCCGACCCGGCGGTTCCGGCTCAGGTCTCCGGTACAGGTGAGTACAAGATCTCCAAGGCCGGCAAGCCCTGTAAATGTCAGAGGATTTGCCCCCAACCTCATACCCAGGCGCGACATCTCTGCAAGTCCCCTGGTAATCAGGGCCGCTCTTGTATTGGTCCCGAATCCCATGCCGTCTGATATGCCGGAGGCAATAGCTATGACGTTTTTAAGCGCCCCGCCCAGTTGAACACCCATAAGGTCCAAGCTGGTATAGACCCTGAAGGTCTCTGTAGTAAAAAAGTCCTGGAGATCTTTACACAGTTTATGTTCCGAAGCCGCTATTGTAACAGCGGTCGGGATGGAAGATGCCACCTCCTGAGCAAAGCTTGGGCCGGAAAGGGCAGCCAACCTGCCGGACAGCCTTGAGGGAAGCACCTCCTTCATGATCTCCGTCATGGTGAGCAGTGTCCTGTTTTCTATGCCCTTGCTGGCAGAAACCAGGGCATAAGGTAAATCTGGTGATTGTGATGGATCGCTGAGGACAATCGAGGCCTTTTCGGCGACATCTCTGAGACCATGTGAAGGTACTACAAAGAGAATAATTTCTCTGTTTATTACAGCTTGAGAGATATCCGAGGTGATTTTCAGTGCCGCGGGCAACTCCACCCCCGGGAGGTACGATTTATTTTCGCGGTCCCTGCGGATCTGTTTCGCAAACTCCTGGTCCCTGGCCCAGAGTACTGTTTCAACTCCTTTGTTGGCCAGAAGCACGGCAAGAGCAGTTCCCCAACTCCCTGCTCCCAAAACTCCTGTCCGTTTCATTCTTCGTCCTGTTCAGCCAGCTTTGCCACTGCTGCCAGGCGGTCTCCTTCCTGAATCCGTATAAGGCGCACGCCCTGGGTAGATCGACCGATTATACGTACGTCCTGAACACTTATTCTAATGATATTCCCGCTGGCACCTATCAGCATGACCTCGTCATGGCCATTTACAAGGATTACGCCCACTACATGGCCCACCTTTTCCGTGGTCCTGATATTGATTACGCCCTTTCCACCCCTTGATTGCACACGGTATTCGCTTACATGGGTCCGCTTTCCGTATCCGTTTTCAGTGACGGTGAACAGCGTTTCCCGGGCCTTTGAGATTACCACCATGGCAACCACGCGGTCTCCTTTTGCGAGCTTGATGCCCCGCACACCTGCCGCAGTACGACCCATTGGCCTTACATTGTTTTCCGGAAACCTGATGCTTTGCCCATGTCTCGTGCCAAGGAATATGTCAGCCTGGCCATCAGTAATAGCAGCCGCTATGATTTCATCGCCCTCTCGTACCGTGGCTGCGATGATACCTGTGGGCCTTGGCCTTGAAAACGCATCAAGCGGGGTCTTCTTGACCACTCCTTTCCTTGTTGCCATGATTACAAAATGATCAGGTTCAAAGGTACGTACCGGCACCACGGCGGCAATATGCTCATTGGCCTCCCTGTCAATCGGCAGAAGATTTACCAGGGCCTTGCCGCGGCTCATCCTGGATGCCTGTGGAATCTCATGGACCTTCAGCCAGTAAAGTCTCCCCAGATTGCTGAAACAGAGAAAATAATCATGGGTGGAGGCCACAAACAGATCGGCAACAAAATCTTCCTGCTTAGCGGACAGCCCGGTGATGCCCTTTCCGCCACGTCTCTGGCTGTGATACAGGCTCAATGGATTGCGTTTGATATAGCCATTGTGAGATAAGGTCACCACCATGTCTTCTTCAACTATAAGGTCTTCGATTCTGATCTCTTCAGGGTCTCCTATAATCTCGGTACGCCTGGGAATAGCGTATTCGTCCTTAAGGGCCTTGAGCTCTTTTTCGATAATTTCAAGGACCAGGGCATCACTTGCCAGAATTTTTCGATAGCTTTCGATATTTTTCAGGATTTGCCGATATTCTTCCAGGATCTTTTCCTGCTCAAGGCCGGTCAGGCGCTGAAGCTTCATGTCGAGAATCGCCTGGGCCTGTATGGCCGTGAGTCCGAAATTCTTAATAAGCCCTGATTTGGCCTCTGCAGGCGTGCTCGATCCCCGAATAAGGGCCACCACCTTGTCCAGATTGTCAAGTGCGATCTTGAGTCCCTTGAGTATATGGGCACGCTCTTCGGCCTTCCTGAGCTCATATTTAGTCCGCCTGATGATTACGGTCTTTCTGTGCCGGAGGAAGTGGGCCAGGACCTCTTTGAGGTTCAGGAGTTCCGGCCTGCCATTGACTATGGCGAGGAAAATCGTCCCAAAAGAGCTTTCCATGGCCGTATGTTTATATAGATGGTTGAGGATCACCTGGGCGATTCCCTCTTTCTTCAGCTCTACTACGATCCTCATTCCATCCCGGTCGGATTCGTCACGCACGGCATGGATCCCTTCAACCTTTTTATCGCGGGCAAGTTCGGCGATCTTTTCCACCAGCTTTGCCTTGTTAACCTGGTATGGAATCTGGTTAATGACTATGTGTTCCCGCTTGCCTTTGGCCTGCTGTTCTATTACAGCCCTGGCCCGCATTTTGATGATTCCGCGTCCTGTTTCGTATGCCGATTTGATTCCGCCCTTTCCACATATAAAGCCGGCTGTTGGAAAGTCAGGCCCCGGGATATATTCCATAATATCAGCTACGGTTATGTTCGGATTCCGTATAAGGGCGATCAAGGCGTCCACCACCTCACCGAGATTGTGGGGAGGAATGTTGGTGGCCATTCCCACGGCTATACCTGATGACCCATTGATTAACAAATTCGGCACTTTGGAAGGAAGCACCAGGGGTTCTAAAAGGGAATTATCGTAATTGGCGACAAAATCCACGGTTTCCTTGTCGATATCCGCCATGAGCTCATGGGCCAGTTTTGTCTGACGGATCTCGGTGTAACGCATTGCCGCGGGAGCATCTCCATCGATTGAGCCGAAATTTCCCTGGCCGTCGACAAGTGGATATCCCATGGCAAAGTCCTGGGCCATCCTGACTATGGTGTCGTAAACCGCCGCATCTCCGTGGGGGTGGTATTTACCTATTACATCGCCCACAATGCGGGCCGATTTCTTATACGGTTTATTGTAGTCGTTTCTCAGATCCTGCATGGCATAGAGGATGCGCCTGTGCACCGGCTTGAGTCCATCCCGGACGTCGGGCAGGGCCCTTCCGATTATCACGCTCATGGCGTAATCGAGATAGGACTTTTTGAGCTCTTCGGTGATACCGCACGACTTAATAACTCCAGATGAAATTTCTATCCGTTCCTGCATTTTTGCAGACTCCTGATCCTGACTCGTGCCGTTCTCATTGTAAGAGAGGGGTCGATGTGACGGTTAACTGAGGCTGGTTCCTGTTGTGGTCATGGTAAGCTGGCAGTGCTTTACACCCTTAAGGGCCTTTAGCTTGTAGGCAAGATTGCGCAGGGCATCAGGTTCCCCGCGGACAATAGCTACCTCCAGACAGTTATGATGATCCAGATGTACATGCTGCGACACGATAACATGGTCTGGAAAATTGTGCTGAATATCAATAATTGAATCTACCAACTCCCTCTTGTGGTGGTCAAATACATAGGTGATAGCGCCCACCACCACTTGTCCTTCAAACTCTTTTTCCCACTCCTGCTCTATTAATTTCTCCCGTATGAGGTCGCGAATGGCCTCTGACCTGTTACTGTATTCCCGCTCTCTGATGTATTTATCAAAGGCGCGAATCAGACCCAGAGGAATAGAGACACCAAATCTTGTTATTGACTTATTGCTTTCGATCTTTTTCATATTATTTCCGAGATATTTAAAGTAACCGTTCACGGGTTCAAAGGTTCACCGTTCAGGGTCACCTTTCTTTCGTTGACCTTGCGAATTAGCTCCCGGGCCAACTGCCATGCCTGCCTGTGCGTCGCACGCAGACAGACTTCAATATCCTCAAATCGTTCCCTATGATGATTTCTCTATTCAGAACTTATGAATTAACAGCTCAGACGCAACTGTAACAGAATCACAGCAGACAAATTTTCGGTAAACAACCCAGAACCTCTGAACCGTGAACAGTTATTATTTAAATATATTTCAGTAAAACATCGTGTCAATATATTGTCAAACATATGTTTTGCGATGATATGATCCTTATTGTAAAATTATATGCGCTGGTAAATATCCGGTGAAGCCGTTATATCCTGCCTTGAAGCGGTTACCTTTTTCCGGGTTTCAAAGCTCACCCATCGCAGACCGGAGAGGCAGTGCAATCCGGCCCGCGATCGAAACCCTGCAAAAGGTAAACCGCTCCTGCGGCAGGGTACGGATGGCAACCGTTCACTGGAGGGGATATTTCTTTGAACAGTTTAACGGAAGCCCCCGTAGTTTTCTCGGCTTTTGCTGTGGGGGAAACCCCGGCTCCTGAGCGCAGCGAAGGAGAACGGGGAGAGGGCAGGACATCCCCCATGTCAAAGGCCTTAAGAAAACAAGGGGCTGAATGGTGGAAGTGAAAAGAAATATCCCCTCCAGTGAACGGTTTGCGGAATGGACCACGGGTTCACCGAATATTTACTGCAATAAATATATGACGTTGAAGCCACCATTTGCAACGCTTCTCTCCTCTGATGGATCTGACAGGCGTTTTTTCAAGATCCGCCGGAAGGGCAAGCCTGCCCTGGCAATTGAACCTTCTCCAGGAGATACAGGTACTTCCGAGTCCTGCAGTTATGTTGCTATCGGGAATCATCTGGCCAGGGCCGGAATCCCGGTTCCAAAAATATATGATTTTAATAAAAAAACCGGAATTATAGTGGTGGAGTATCTTGGAGACAGGCATTTGCAGACAGAGATCCTGGCACTGATCTCCCAAAGTAAATGGTCACGGGTCAAAGAGCTTTACCGGCAGGCCCTTTCTTTGTTGGCAAAGATGCAGATATGGGGCTGCCGGGGGTTCAACCTCGAATGGTGCTATGACTCAGAATATTATGACAGCAAACTGGCCGGGGAACGAGAGGCCTTTTACTTTTTGCGGTCCTTTGTTGAAGATCTCATGGGCTGCAGTAAGACACCGGAGCTTGAAGATGAACTTTCAAGGCTGGCTTCACAAGTAGATTTTATTGACAATAAGGAGTATTTTTTGCATCGGGACTTTCAGTCCCGAAATATTCTGGTCCGGGACGGAATCTTGAGGATAATCGATTTCCAGGGAGGGCGTTTGGGTCCCCTGGGCTATGACGTTGCCGCCCTGATCCTGGATCCTTATGTGGCACTACCGAAGAATATTTGGCCCGAGCTCTTGCAATTCTATCTGGACGAACTTGATGCCCTGGATATCGCCGTGGATAAAACTGCTTTTGAAAGAGAATTTCGCCTGCTTGCCCTCCTGCGTACCATGCAGGTATTGGGTGCATATTCATACCTATATTTAAAAAAGGGGAAGATTTTCTTTAGGCCATATATCTCTCCCGCCCTTTCAAATTTAAAGACATTGCTTTCCTGCAAAGACTTTGAAGAACTGGAGCATCTGAGGCTGCTGGCAGCAGAGCTCAACTATTAAGTAGATGAATAAAGCGCGCATTATCAAAATTTTCATCTTTGTTTTGGCAGTTGCCGGTATTCTGATGTTTTTCGCTCCATACGCTTTAAAGTTGGAACAGGTCCGTTCCAGGCTGACCTGTGAGATTGCCCGTCAACTGGACAGTGATATTGACATCAAAGAGGTTTCCTGGCACTGGTTTCTCTTTCCTCACTTAGCGTTTACTGATGCCCTGGTTTCCAACAAGCGGTCAGAGGCACGGCTTCCTGAGGTCCTGCTCTTTCCGGATTGGCCGGGTCTTTTTCGTGGCAAACCAGGAATAAGCCGGGTGGTTCTCGAAAATCCCGAAATCCACCTCAAGTCCCTGCCCGCGTCTGACAAAAAAGAAAGGCAAATACCATCCTTTCTTTCAGCCACAGTTGTCATAAAAAATGGTAGCCTTGATTTAGATACGGAAGGTGTTTTCCCGGGACTGCTCCACCACACCGATCACCTCAATTTTTCAAATGTCGATGCCAAGGTAGATATAGAACCTGACAGAATTGATGCATCTCTAAAATGCATACCACCCTATGCCAAAAGCCTGGCGGCCAAAGGCCATTTCATGCCGTCAAAAGGCTCCTATGAATTAAGGGTGGACTGCCGGGAATTCAAACCGCACAAAATTCTTCTTGCTTCCATGAAAAAGATTCCTGTTAAGCCATTAGACTCGGATGTAAACATAAAGGCTGCCATCACAGGAACCGGCCTTGACGATATAAAGGCCTCGGTAAAAGGGGACTTTCCCTGTCTGAAAATCGAGTCACATGACAAGGAAATGCTGCTTTCATGCAGTTATACAGACCTGGATTTTGAAAAAAAAGGGCATCAACTTCACATGTCGGTAAATGCGTTGGAGCTTACTGATCCGAAGCTGAGCTTATCAGGAGTGATAGAAAGGCATCAGGCGGCTCTCACTGATGAGGCCCTCTGGCATATCGACCTCAAGGCAAAAGAGGCGGATCTTTCAGGGATCAGAAGAAAAGTCATCGTCCTGTTCGGCGGGAACAAGACGGCCGACCTGATATGCAGCATAGTCCTGGGAGGAAATGCCGGAAAAGCGGCCTATTACTTTGAGGGAACTGTGCCAAGCTTTCGGAAACTTGAGGCCATGACCGTCACGGCCGACGTGGAAGGAGCGCAGATACACGTTCCAAACGTTGACCTGGATCTTGAGAAGGCCTCGGGCCAGATCGAGCTAAGGAACGGGATACTGACAGGGCAGAATCTTTCAGCCAGATTGGGCGATTCCCTGGGCAGCAACGGTTCTCTTGCATTGGGCCTTATCGGCGAAGACAAGGTCTTTAAATTGGATCTGGAGCTGGATGCAGACCTTTCAAAACTTCCGGCCTTGTTGCACAAATTGGTGCGTCACCAAGGATTCAGGGATGAGTTGGCCAAATTCAGCAATGTCCAGGGCAGGACTTCAGGGCGTCTTATCCTGGGCGATAGGTTAAAAGATATTTCGGTGAGAGTGGAGGTATCAAGCATTGATGGAACGGCAAATTATCAGCGGATTTCCTGGCCCATCAAAATCGAGAAAGGCCGACTCAAGGTCCTGCCTGACGAAGTGAATTGGAGCAATATTCATGGGATAGTCGGTCCTCATTCTATCCATGAAATAGAAGGGTCGGTCAGATGGAAAGATGAGGTTTTTCTCGACATCACAGGGCTTAATGCCTCTCTGGACTCGGGTCCTCTTTTTGCCGAGCTGAAACACTATCCCAGGCTGCAAGAAGTCTTCTCCAAAGTACTCCTCTCAATTGATGGTCCCCTGGAAGTAACGGACTCATGGCTTAGAGGACCTGTGAAGAAACCCCGGGAATGGAAATACAGCATATCAGCCAGCACCAAAGGACTCAGCTTTCACAGCCCTTTGCTTCCCGGGCCATCCAGCATTGAACAGGCCTCTGTACAGGCTGGCCAGGAAAATGTCCGGATATCCAGCTGCAAGATGAGTCTTTCAGGCCAGAAACTGAATTTAAGCGGAGATCTCAGACACAGGAATTGGCAGGGCTGGCAGGGCTGGCTTGATCTGAGCGGGACTGTAAGAGAAGGTGTTTCACAATGGGTAAAATCAAAGGCCTGGATACCCACCCCGTACTTCCCCAGGACCCCCTGTACTCTGGACCATTTAAAAGTTGCATGGGATTCGAAAGGGACGGATGTAAAGGGGGAAATAATCTCGGGTACAGAAAACAAGAAGGCCGCAAAGGTAAAACTGGATATCGGTTCTTATCCAAAGGAGTTTTCCATAAGAGACCTTACTATTACTACTCCGGATGAGAAGGCCCATTTTTCTCTGAATCTGCAAAAGATTCCAAGGGAGAATTTACTGCTAAATTGGAAAGGACACCTGGAAAGAAACACTCTGGACAAAATCCTGGAAAAGAACAATCTGCTATCGGGCTACATAAAGGGCTCATGCGACCTGAGATGTCTTTTGGAAGATCCAAGTTCTATCCGGCTTAAGGGTTCAATAGAGATGTCTGACCTCAACTGGTGCTGGGGAGTTGCAGAGCCGATAACTGTCAAATATGCCGGCCTGCACGGACATGACTCATGGACAGACATAGATGAACTCTCTTTAAAAATAAATGGCGAACCAGTGATATCCAAGGGGCGGGCCTCATTCTCAAAGCATAATATTGATCTGGACCTGGATCTGACATCCAGTTCCCTTTCATGGGGAAATCTCTCCCGATTCCTTGATACATTCAGAGAAAAGCATCCTTCCACCGACCTTGCGCCTATTCCCAAATCACCGGATTCTTCCCTTTCTCTTACGGGCAGGATTAACTTCGATCTGGACAGGTTTAAATACACGAGCGGTAAAGAAGCACCCCTTCCTGATAAAAACAGAAAAGAGACTGACTTTGTCTGGCAGCCCCTTACAGGTCAGGTGAAATTCTTGCCTCAAGGAAAGATGTCCGTGTCCGTATCTTCAGGAATTATTTGCGGTCTGAATACTGCCGGCTCCTGGTACTCAGGACCCGGCCACGGCCTGGCCAATCTGTCCATCTCTACAGATCATGAAAAGAAGTTACTCTTCCAGGAAGTGCTTTCATGCCTTGGTTTTGAGCAAGATATATTAGAGGGTCCCTTTGTCTTTAATGCAAACCTTGAAGGGACACCTGGCAACTGGCAACGGGGCACGGTAGAACTCAATGCCACCAATGGCAGGATAAGACGCATGACGTTGCTCTCAAAGATATTCAGCGTACTTAATGTCATAGACCTTTTTTCCCAAAATGTACTCCCGGATCTTCTTACTGAAGGCTTTCCTTTTTCAAAAATGGATATTAAGTGCAACGTAAAGGACGACAACCTGATTATTGATCATGCTATAATTAAAGGAAAAGGGTTAAACCTCTTTGGTAGCGGAAAAATTGATCTGGACGACATGGATTCAGACATGATTGTGATGGTAGCTCCACTGAAGACCATAGACACCATTGTCTCGAAGGTACCTTTGCTGGGAAAGGCCGTTGGAGGAAAAGATGCGGCAATCGTAGCATTTCCGGTAAAAATCAAGGGACAGATAAAAGACCCTGAGGTCACGGTCCTTTCACCTGATGCGGTGAGCGAGGCCATGATTGACCTGGTCAAGAACACATTGATGCTGCCGTTTCGTATATTGAGCCCGATTTTTCCATAAGGAGACACTTGCAGAGAAAGGCACGTTATATCCACATCTATACCGGGGACGGCAAGGGCAAGACTACCGCTGCTCTTGGGCTTGTCCTCCGGGCAGTTGGAGCAGGCTGGAGGGTATTGTTCGCCCAGTTTCTGAAACATGGCGAATATAATGAGATAAAGGCCCTTAAGAGACTGGGAGGCCAGGTCACAATACGTCAGTACGGCTCAGGCAGGTTCATAAGGGGTGGACCCTCCAGGGAAGAGATAAAAACGGCCCGGGCCGGACTCGGCGAAATAATACAGGTCATGAAAGAGGGGAAATATGATCTGATAGTACTTGATGAAATAAATGTGGCCGTTCATTTCGGGCTCATCCCGTTAGAAAGTGTAGTAGGCCTTTTGGAAACACGGCCTCAAGATGTAGAGCTCGTGCTTACCGGGAGATGGGCGCCTGAAGAAATAATGGAGCGAGCCGATCTGGTAACAGAAGCGCGAATGATAAAACACTATTTCAGCAAGGGAGTGAGGGCAAGGGAGGGAATAGAAAAATGAGGGCGGAAAAGTATTAGTACTGTGGCAGCAGCGAGTAAATATTCTTATGAACTCGTTGTATCCTGCCTTGAAGCGGTTACCTTTTTCCGGGTTTCAAAGCTCACTCATCGCAGACCGGAGAGGCAGTGCAATCCGGCCCGCGATCGAAACCCTGCAAAAGGCAAACCGCTCCTGCGGCAGGGCGC
>Ga0190303_1000724_pt1 | contig 13677 bp, 11 predicted proteins | sample 48700701_MG_FD_161672 | JGI IMG/M metagenome (GOLD analysis project Ga0190303, IMG submission 161672) | Hydrothermal vent sediment bacterial communities from Southern Trench, Guaymas Basin, Mexico - 4870-07-0-1_MG | ecosystem: Environmental > Aquatic > Marine > Hydrothermal vents > Sediment ...
CCAATACATATCAACACCATCTTCAAAAATGATGTAAACGAAGGAGATACCGAAAAAGGAATAACCTCTGACCACCTTGGTTTTGGGAACTGCTAACATCGATGTGGTCAGGGGATAGGTCACCTGATCCTCCACCACCTGGGGTGACTGGCCCGGATATTTTGTGAATACGATGACCTGCACATCCGATAGATCCGGGATCGCATCCAATGGCGTGTTTTTATAGGCAAACAATCCCGCCAGCGCAATAATAACTGTAATAATCAAGACCATGAAACGATCTCGCAAGGAGGCGTTGATAATGGCGTTAATCATGGCTTTGTGCTCCATGCGCTGAGTGATCCATCGGTTCAGGCTGTTCCCTGCCGGAGTGATCGTTCATTTGCATTTCAGAGTGCTTTGTCACACCCGCGCCGGAATGATCTATCCCCTCAGGATCACTCATTAGCTCCTGATTACTTTCATGGCTATTCTCTGAACTCTTTGACACCTCCATCATCTTGGCGATGGCTTCACGCAACTTGGACTCAGAGTCCAGCAGAAATTGAGCAGAGGTCACTACCTCATCACCCGCCTTAATCCCCTCCAGCACTGCAACGCGTCCATTGGATTCAATGCCTAGCTTGACCCCTCTGGGTTCAAATTTCCCTGGGCCTCGCACCACAAAGACCTGTGTACGCCCCCCCGTACGAATAATGGCTTCAGCAGGTATCACCACCCTCTCCTTTTGGGTATCGGATTGAATACTGACCTCTGCAAGCATGTCCGGGCGTAGCAATAGTTCATCGTTATCAAAAATCAGGCGTACCTTGGTGGTCCGTGTTTTGGATTCGGCATAGGGGTAGACATAGGCAAGGGAGCCTGTGAAAGTTTTACCGGGCGCAGAGGCCAGGGTCATCTTGACCGCATCACCAGGCTTAACCCAGGGCAGTTCATATTCGTACACATCGGCATAGACCCACACCTGGCTCAGGTCGACCACCATATAAAGTTCTGTTTCTGGCGTAACATATTGCCCCCGGCGTGAGCCAATACGAATGACCGTACCCGCTACTGGCGAGTGGATATGTAACCCCTTTTTGATCTCTCGGGTTTTTTCCAACTCTTGGATTTGATGTTCGGGGACATCGAGCAACAGCAACCGTTCACGAGAGCTGTTGACCAGATCCTTTGCTCCCTGTTTGATCTCATCAAAGGGACTCTTTTCCAAAATTGACAAGTTATTCAGTGCCAACAGATATTCTTGCTGAGTAGAGACCAGTTTTGGTGAATAGATGCTCAGTAACATATCGTTTTCAGAGACTTTTTGCCCAGTTTTATTAACGCTTATCGATTCTATCCAGCCCTCAATTTTCGGGTGCAAACGAACCATGCGCTCCTCATCAAAGCCCACTCGACCCAGGGCGCGAATCGTTCGGCTGATCGATGTTTGCCGGGCTATTGCGGTTCGCACACCCATATTTTGCACCACCACCGGATCAATTTTTACCGTACCAGCCACTTCGCTTTTTTGGTTATCAGCATAAACGGGGAGATAGTCCATACCCATGGAATCTTTCATCGGTACTGGTGAGGTTATTTCAGGGTTCATCGGATTTCTGTAAAAGAGGGCTTGGTTTTCCTCTTCAACCACCCACGTAGAAGAACCCTCGTTGCCCGATAGCCAATAGCCTACGCCAACACCAATGACCAGCATCAGGACAGCGATTAATAGCGTCAATTTATTCATAAACAGATTCCTCACCAACAGCAGCTTCCAGAGCCGCCAATGCTTGCTTGGCATCACTCAACGCCTTCCAGTATTGCAGCTGGTAATTGAAGAGCGTTATTTGACTGCGAACCAGATTAAGGAAATCAACTTCACTAACCTGATAACCTGCCAACATAGAGGCGACAGTTTGCTGTGCCTGAGGCACAATACCGCTGCCAAAGAGCGAAAATTGTTGCCTGGCACGATGATAATCGGTAACAGCCGAAGAGATTGCGGCCATTACCAGGCCCTTTTTATCAAGCAATGCGTAATGGGTTTTTTGTAGTTCGCGGCTTCTCTGTGATATGGCCTTCGACTGTTTACGAGGTGCATACAAAGGAATTGTCACCCCCACCATCACAGAAATAAAGTCTGAGCGAGCCCCACCTCGCGGTAGTGGATTATCGCCAGTACGATCGCCATAGGTCATTCCCAATTTGAAATCAGGATAATAGTCACGTTTGGCCAGATCAAGGCGAGACCGTGCCGCATCAACCTGAGTTCCCATCTGTTTTAACCAGGGACGGCTGGACTCTGCCTTATGGTACAGTAGATTTTCATCAGCAAGCGTTGGCATCTGCATCAGTACCTGCTCCGGCAATATCAATTGATTATTGGCGGGCCGATCCATCAAAACATTAAGCCCGATAGCCCGGTTACGTCGTGTCGCTTGTAATTGAATCTTTTGATCCATCAATTTTGACAGTTCCAGTTGTGATAGCAAAACATCCTGCTGTAGACCTTTGCCCGTCTCATATTTGATTTTTGCGACCGTAATAAACTGACGCAACAGCGCCCGGTTAAGATCCACCGTCTCCAGCGCACGATCCAGATAATAGAGTTGCCACCATCGGCTCTTTACCTTTTTAATGAGCTGTAGGCGAACCTCATCCACTGAATATCCGATCGCCTGTGCATCGTATTGTGCTGCCTCTTCCTTCAAACCCAGTTTTCCCGGAAAAGGGAATGCCTGACTAAAGCCAATCTGAAGCTGAGTCATAGGCTCCTGGTCTCTATCAAAATTATCAGCAGGAAAATTCATCGCATTAAAGTTGATTGTGGGGTCCGGCAACGTGCCCACTTGTGAGGGTATCTCCGTCAACGCCTGGTAACGTGCCTGCATTGCAGCCAGGTTAGGGTTATCACGAACGGCAAGGTCAACAGCCGAATTTACAGTCAAAACTTTAATATGTACTGGCTCGCTGGCGTGCAGAGTATTGACCGCTAGCACCAGGGCTATAAGACTCACAACAAGCCTGTACCTGGAGAACGCAGAAACGATTAGACGTACTGAAGATTTTAGAATTATCACTGCACAAGATAATGCGTTGTGGTGCTCAGATATAACCATCTGTGGGTAAGGCATAGTTATTTTCCAATATGTTCCAAGCGCTAAATACGAACAAGCGTCACTGGACTATTCAACCTTAAAACTTGGTGTAATACTTAGCCCGGATCGTTTATAAATCATCCGGATTAGGCCAGCAGGCCTGTGCAAAGTTCGAAATATCAGGCACAGCCGTACCTTTTTGGAAAATCAGGAATATTTGGGAGGGTGAAAGACAGGAGAGGGCGGTCTGTAGACCAGCGCTTTAGAATTTGTGGTTATCCGGGTACTATTTTGAAGACTGAAGTTGAGCGCTGTTATTTGGATCACTACAACCCCAGTAGCCACACAGGAAGAGGTGCATAATCCACTATTACCACAACCGGGGTCACAATCATCATCACAATGCTCTGATGAGAGATCCATGCTCTCTTCACAACGGGAAGTTTTTGACGATTCGCTGATATCTTGATCAGGTTTATCATTCAACTTTGCATGGGGCGATATGCTCGTGGCCAAAACTACCCTGGAATAAATACCATTATCACCAGGTTGTACAGGCACAGCAGCCATCAGCGGCTGAACCATCAGCCCCCAAATAACCAATACTATACCTACAATACGAATCATAAACACACCCTGTTACGGATAACTAAAGCATATAAACCTATCGTTTTCAACCTAAAAAATACAGCGGTGGCACATGTTGATTGGATGATTTTAGTCACCAGCCATCGTTTAAACGGCCAAAGAAACGCTCAACCACGTGGCAACGAACCTGTTTTATAGAGTGCTATCACCCTGTGTGAACTCAGGAGTGGCCACAAGCAGCTTGGCCGCAGCCTCAAAGCTGAGGGCACCTTGACGAACTTGATTGCAGATATCTTCGACGATGGGATTATCGCTACTTTGAACAAGCTCTTTTATATGATGGGCCGCAGCTTCGGCCATCGATTGCCGTATCACCTGCTGGGCGTCTCGAGCTACAGTGCGCGTCCCCGATTGATAACGCTTGTACACCTCATCTACCAGCGTATTAACACCCTCACCATCGGTAGCGGTTGTTTTAACAATTGGCACCTCTGAAGCGTTGGGCCCGCGCAACTGCAGCATACTCTGTAGATAACGCACCGTACTGTCAGCTAATGGCATATCACTTTTATTAACCACAAAAATATCTGCGATCTCTAAGATACCCGATTTAATAGCCTGTATATCATCCCCAAGCCCTGGAGCGGAAACGACGATTTTGACCTCGGCTACTTGAGCAACCTCTACCTCGGACTGGCCAGTTCCAACGGTTTCGATAAGCACAACATCCCGACCGCTGGCATCCATGAGGTCGACGATTTGCAAGGTCATACGTGAAAGCCCTCCCAAGTGGCCTCGAGAGGCCAGTGAACGGGTAAAAACAGCTTTATCAAAAGTATGCTCGGCCATACGAATACGATCACCAAGGATTGCCCCTCCGCTTATCGGGCTGGAGGGGTCTACTGCGATAATGCCTACGTTCAGATCACGACTGCGCAACGCCTTGACAAAAGAGTTGATCAGGGTGGACTTGCCCACACCAGGAGGACCGGTAAAGCCGATGACCATGGCTTGCCCCAACTTCGATTGGATAGCACTGAGTATTCCAGCAGATTCTTCAGCCTGGTTTTCTACCAGGCTAATTGCGCGGGCAAGTGCGATTCGCTTACCCGCAAAAAGCTGCTCCAGCAGAGTTGCAAGATCATCTTTTTTATCCATATCAGAACCTTTAGAGGATAGATTACTCTTCATCAAACAAAGTAGACAGGTTCATAACGGTCCCGGCAAACTCCTCTACCATCTCCCTCACAATTTCGCGGCTGGACACCTCACAGTTCATGCGCCCAACGATCTGCCCCACTGGCGTGCTGATCAGTGCGCCAGCGCCATGTTCCGCATCGGTTTTACCTGAAGCTACTGCGGCAGAGATACGTTTTATACTGTCTCCAATCAGTGCAGTGTGCATGGGAACATGGAGTGGGTCAGGTGATTCAGGATTGTCCCACTCCTCAGTCCAGGCGGTTTTCAAAAAGCGCGCATGCTTGCCGGTAAAGCAACGCGAACGGGAGGTTTGGTCAGATTCTGCAGCCAGCAGTTTTTCTTTAACCAGTGGTAGCACGTCTGACTCAGTGGAGGTTAACCAAACGGAACCACACCAAACACCTTGAGCACCCAGGGCCATCGCTGCCACCATCTGTCGACCTCGCCCGATACCCCCCGCAGCAAGTACCGGTGTGGGTGCAACCGCATCCACCACCTCGGGAATTAATACCATGCTCCCGAGTTCGCCTGTATGCCCCCCCGCTTCAATTGAAGCGGCAATAATCACATCCACACCCGCTTTTTTATGGTTGATGGCGTGTTTGGCTTTTCCCGCCAGTGCGCCGACCAACATACCCTTGGCATGGCAGCGTTCAATCACATCCGCCGGAGGGGTACCTAAAGCCGAAACAAAAATTTTAGGGTTGTACTTGAACATTACATTCAAAATGGCAGCATTTTGTTCAGGCGTAAATTTTGCGTCACCCAGTAACCCGCCAACATCACCCCCTTCGCTACTTAATTCAGGGACACCATAGCGTTCCATTATGCCATCGAGAAAACGGCGATGTTGCTCAGGCAGGTGTGCTTGAATCTCTGACTCTTTAGTTTCAACATATTTTTTCGGTAACATCAGATCCACCCCATAAGGGAGATCTTTCAGTTGTTCTTCGATCCATCGGATATCAATTTCCACCTGTTCGGCAGAAGAGAGCGCGCCACCATAAATACCGATACCCCCAGCTTTGGAAACAGCAACGACAACGTCACGACAGTGACTAAAAGCGAAGATGGGAAAGCCAAGACCTAATTGTTTGCAGATTGGAGTTAACATGATTAGCACCTGTACGACAGATAGTTATTACCGGAATATCAATAGCGATCATCCCGGAGGGCTATTGAGCTTAGGGTTAATCTATTATGAAAAAGATGCGCAACACTTCAGAGTGCACGGGGAAATTCAGGAACTTCTGACCACGATATTTTACGGGCAGATCAAAGTATTGCTCAGATTTTTGTGATCCAGAGGTACGTTGCAGAATCATTGCAACAGTTTCACGATATCTTCTGCTATGGTCGCAACCGTTGTACCTGGGGCATAGATCCCTTTAGCGCCCACACCTCGTAGTAATGGCAGATCAACTTCTGGAATAATACCTCCGACAATGACAGGCTTACTGCCAAGACCAGCTTCATTCAGGGCGTTAACGACAGCTTCTGTCAACTGTACATGACCACCATTGAGAAAACTGAGCCCCACTATGTCTACATCCTCTTCCATAGCGATCTGCGTGATAGCTTCCGTGGTTTGAAATACGCCGGTATAGATCACCTCCATACCGGCATCTCGTAAACCTGCAGCCAACAGTTTGACGCCAGACTCATGGGTACACAGGCCAGGCTTGGCCAGAAGAACTCGTATAGGCTTACTTTTTTTCATAGTGAACCTCTTATATTAAGAAATATTGGCAGTAATTGGAGCGTATTTATAGCAGCCTACGATCTCTTCTACAGCGCTCACCATCTCACCCAGTGTAACGTCAGCCTTAGCAGCATCGATATAACGTGGCATCACCGGCTGATCATTACGAAGCGCTTCCTTGATAGACTCAATGGCTTGCTGTGCTTTGCTCTGATCGCGCTCGGATCGAAGCTTTCTTACACGTTCAATCGCCAACTGAGAAACCTCATTATCAGGACGAAATACAACCTTACCAAACCCAGCGCTCTCCTCCTCTCGATATTTATTGACACCTACAACGACTCTTTCACCTGCATCAAACTCCTTGCGTGCAAGGTAGGCAGTATTTGCGATCTCCTGTTCAAAATAGCCACTATTTAATGCCTTAATCACACCGCCGACCGCTTCAACCTCCTCCATCACCTTCAGGACACGTTGTTCAATTTCATCAGTCAATGATTCAACATAATAGGACCCACCTAGCGGATCCACCACATCAGCTAATCCAACCTCTTCCATTATCAACTTAGAGGTTTTGATCGCTATGCGTACAGATTCCTCCGTTGGAATTCCCAAAGCTTCATCGTAGGAGGCGATGTGGATACTTTGAGTACCCGCTATTGCGCTCTGGGCGGTGTGCAGTGCAATACGAGCGATATTATTTTCTGGCTCCTGGGCTGTGAGGCTTGAACCAGAGGTTTGCATATGAATTTTCAAGCGGCGTGCTTTTTCATCTGTAACGTCGAACTCTTCTCGTAGCATAGTTGACCACATTCTGCGTACAGCCCGGATTTTGCAGATGTCCTCAAAGAAATGTACGCCCTGAGAAAACTGGAAGTTGATGCGCTTCGCCATATCAGTGGCACTGACTCCAGCTTCGACACCGGCACTTACAATCGCTCGTGCTATAGCCAGGTTAAAACCAACCTCCTGAATGGCATCACTGCCCGACTCCCGTGTATTGTAGCCATTGATACGACACAGGTTAAAGAGCGGGGTCTCCACCGAGCAGAATTTGAACGTATCGATCATCAATTTCATGCAGGCATCAGCCGGAAACATAGGTGTCTTGCTGCAGAACATATCGGTAAGCGGGTTGTTAGTGACGATACCCCTCAGTTTTTTTCTATCGAAACCCAGTTTGTCGGCCAGGGCAAGGTACATGGCCATTATGAATGGGCCAGAGCGGTCAACGATAAAGCCAACATTGAGCATATCCAGATCAAAGTCTTTGAATAAACGCTCCATGTCATGCACAGAGTCTATGATAACCCCGATATTCCCTACTTCGGCGGTAGCCATAGGGTGATCGCTGTCCAGTCCACAAAAAGTGGGGCGATCAAACACCAGGTTGATAGAAGCACGCCCCTCAAACCCCTGCTGACCTACACTGGCAAGATATTTGGCTCGCTTGTTAGTCTCTTCTGGCAAGCTATAGCCACAGGCCAGGCTTTCCATCCAGGGAGCTTGGCGAAACCCGGTGGAGAAAATTCCTCGAGTAAAGTCTCCCTGCCCTGGAAGATCATCTTTAATGGCAGCCGTTGTTTTTGCAAAGTCTTGCTGAGTGTAATAGGCCTTTAGTGGAATGCCTGACGGTGTTTTGCGTTCATCATTGTTCATAACCCCCCCCGAGGTGGATTTATACCAACGCATATCTCATTGATAATACTGTCAATAAATCTTTATTAGATTGATTTTATGATATTAAATTCAGCAATCGCCGGGGGTGTTCAGGCTACCATACAACACACAGTTTGAGGCACGGATTGACCATGTTCCCCTCGCTCATTGCATATTTTAATTTTATTTATTAATTTCCTGATTGCCATCATCCTAAACTCTGTTGCAGCGTTTTTCAAGCAGGTTGTCACCTTCTAAATTATTCCTCTCCCTCTCACAGCACAGGGCTTAGCAATTGAAAAACGTTCTGCATAACCCGCTTATATGCGGGTCTTTTTTGCCATTCACTCAACGATAATCGCTCAGAGTTTTCGCGAAAAAACGCCTGCTGCTCGCGTAATTTTTCCGTAAATTCAATGCCATAAAAAATCATGTTTATTTCAAAATTAAGCGCAAATGAACGGATATCAAAATTACTCGAACCTAAAAAAGCAATGGAGTCATCTATGGTCATACTTTTGGCGTGAAGCAGCCCTTCATGAAACAGATAGATACTGACGCCACAACTCAGCAACTGCTCATAGTAGGCGCACGCGGCAAGGCCAACCAATGCATAATTGGATTTTACCGGTACGATCAACTCAACACGCACCCCCTTTAAAGCAGCCGTTTCCATCGCTTCTAGAAACACCTCATCGGGCAAAAAGTAGGGTGTTGTGATAGTTACCTGTTCTTGCGCAGCATGTATAGCGGCCACAACCTGCCGCTGGTAGTTTTCGACCGGAAACAGGGGGCCACTGGGCAATGCTTGCACCGCATCACCACCTTCAAATAATGGGATTGCATCACCAGGGGAGAGTTCTGAATCTTCCAGGAATTGATCGCTTTCTGCATGCCAGTCATCGGCAAAAACCGCTTGCAACTCCAACACTACCGGCCCATTCAGGCGCACCATCAGATCGTGATATTCCAGCGCCCTGTAACCATAATCTGCATTAACGATATTTTGCGACCCGGTATAACCGATTTGGCCATCGATCACGACGATCTTGCGATGATTGCGCAGATCAAGCCGTGCCACCCAGGCACGAAGCAAACTAACCGGCAGCGCTGCATAGAGTTCAACACCTGAGGCCCTCAAGTCTGGTGCCACCTGATTGAGAAATTGTCTTGAGCCCACTGCATCAACCAAAAGCCGACATTTGACGCCGCGCATAGCCGCCCGTTTTAGCGCCGCTCCAACGCGTTGCCCGGTTTCATCTGCTGCAAAAATATAGAAAAGTAGATGGACATGCCTTTGCGCGGCATCTATATCTTCAATAAGTTGTTTAATCACTCTATCGGTATTAGCCAACAGAGTTACCCTGTTTCCAAATCTGACCGGCATAAAACCTAATTTTTCTGCCAATGCGACGGTGGGCAAGAAGCGCTTGTCTATCCTGGGGGGCTCCTGTGCTGCGCCCAGAACATCCAGCCTTCGTACACCATCATACTTTTCCAGTAGCGCCTTGCGTAGCCTGATTCGACGATGCGGCAACCTGTTCTCGCCAATCAAAAGATATAAAAAGAGCCCCGGCCAGGGAAGGAAGAAGATAACCAGCAACCAGGTTACCGCTGTACGTGGCGGGTGGCGTTCGATCAAAACGGCCAACATAAACAGCCGCACCAGCCATTCACTGACATAGATCAGCAGTGACCAGGAGAAAGAGATTTCCGTCAACATCGGCTATCGACTCCGCAACCTATCCACACCCAACCTCATTAAACTTATTGAAGATGGGATTGCACCCACCGCACAATCTCAGCTGAACCCATAGCACCTGGAAGACGTGCCACTTCGCGACCATTTTTAAAGAGCGCGAGAGTTGGAATACTGCGAATAGAATACTGTGTGGCCAACGCTTGCTCAGCTTCTGTATTCACCTTTACCAACCGCACCTGCGGTTCAAGTTGAACGGCGGCTTGCTCAAAGGCGGGTGCCATCGTCTTACAGGGCCCGCACCACGGAGCCCAAAAATCCACCAACAGGGGAATATCGCTACGAGCAACCTGTTTCTGAAAATGACTGGCTGTCAGGTCGACAGGGTGCCCACCAAACAGAACCTTATGACACTGGCCGCATTTTGGTTGTTCTACCATTCGAGCAGCCGGAATTCGATTCACCGCATTACAATATGAACACACAACATGGAATGACTCACTCATACCCCCTCCTCACTACCTTAAGTGCTTGCGCAGCTATTCTAGCTCTTTAAGCAGTTCTAGCGCTAGAGCGGAGCCAATGGTGTTAACACTCCCCTGTTCAACGGGTGTACACAGGAAATACTCAAAACTTCTGGCACCCCTGTGAAGAGAGTCCGCCAGCAGGAAATGATAGGGGAACCTGTACATCACAATACCGGATGATTTTTTGGTAGCCTGCGGCATCAATACGCAACGCTTTAAGTGTGCAGCCCTCCGGTAAAACGTATTGGCATCGCTTGATAAATGCCAGGTTATCCTGCGCTGGTCTGTTACCTTTGCGGAAATCGACCGCTACCGCTTTCTACATTTTAGGAATTTCTATCTGGGGGATTTCTGGGAGGGGGCTAACATAACCACTTGCTAACAGCCAGCAAGTTATATATCGTAGGACTTGCTAACAGCAAGCAAGTTATGTGAAAGCCACCTAAATGGAACGGATTGTATTTAGATCTGCGATCACGAACATATCCAGCTGGCCAGACTGCCACAGATATGATCTCTTGCTAGTTAGCAAAGATTTTGCCTAATAATAAAAATTCATCCTTGGAAAGTAAGGTGTTGTTAAAAGGACTTTTGTTCGCAGCGAACCTGTATACAGACTTATTTATGATGTATGTACTGACTGAATAGTGCATATGCGAAAAACCTCCTCCTTACATTCAAAGGGCAAAAGAGAGAATCATTCTTTCTTTCAATAATAAGCCCAAGATAAGGCTACGCAAACGCGTCGTTAGTCTGATTTCAGGGCAATCAACTGAAATGGAGCAATTTCTATGAGTACAACTACAGCTAAAACCAAAACCAAAGCCACCAGCTACAGGCTCGATCCTGCAAAGGCTGGCGTTTCACTAAACACTCCCGGTAACCCCACCCCTGAAGGATGGAAAGTAGTCACACCCGCAATGTGGAAATTCCGCTTTGAGGTAGCCGACAAGGCGCAAACGCAAGCACCTGATTTCTATAGTGATAAAGAATGGTACATGGATGCCACCAAGGCCGATCTGCTGGCCGAGATTTACGAAAGTAATCCCGACATTCATCCAGCGGAACTACAAGCTGAAGCGCTCTGTCGTTATCTCGACACCCAACAGGTCAACATCCGACCCAATGACCATCTGCTGGGCGGAATCTGCAGTGACACGCATGGCGTTCATTACGATGTACTGGGCTACCCGTGGACAAACCTAGTGAACTGCCAAGCAGAAGCTGGCAAAGAGAAGGTTATTGTCTGGGAAGGTGACAAAAAAGTAGTTTTAGATGACAAGAAATTCAACCGATTGGAAAAGCTTGCCAAAAATTATAACGCCGTATTCAAGGTAAAAGATGAGTTTACCGAAGACGAATTCAACATGTACTACTGCAAGCAGCCTGGCCGCTATTTTGAGCCAGTGGGCAGCGCTGGATTTCGTGCCAACCCAGATCACGACTGGTACCTGCCATTGGGTCTGAACAGAATCATGGAGCTCAAGCAAAAGCGGATGGAACAGTTTGAGCTGGAACTGAATATGGATGGCACCTCTGCAGAACGTAAGGCTGAGCTGGAAGATCATATTATTAATTCCAAAGCGAGCATCAAAACTGTTCAGGGGGTCCAGCGCTGGATGAAGCGATACGCAACTGAAGCCCGGGTGTTAGCTGACCAGATGCCAGATGAAGACTCCAAAGAGACGATGCTGCAGGCTGCGGACAACTGTGACTGGGTGTCAGAGAATGCGCCGCGCACATTCTGGGAAGCGATGCAGCTCTACTGGTCGTGTTTCGTAGTTGACTATTGCATTGAAACCGCCTGCGCCAACATCACCTTCCGCCCTGATAACTTGTTCTGGCCTTGGTACGAAAAAGACGTGATTCAAGACAAGAGCCTGACCCGAGAAAAAGCGGGCGACATCCTCTGCACTTACGCATCCAAGTTTCATGAGATCGCAATGGCCAGCCGTTTCGGTGCCCTGGGAATGGCCTCGCAGGGTGCCAGAGATGCATCAGCAATCACTATCGGTGGCCTGAATGCCGATGGTTCCAGCTCTGTGAATGATCTGACCATGCTGGTTCTGGATGTCTGGGACGGTTACCGTTTCCACCACCCAGACTGTAAGTTCCGCTGGAACAACAAAACCAGCAAAAAAGATTTCAGACGACTGATTGCAGTGATGCGCTCCGGCATGGGCAGCCCCTCCATCCGAAATGATGAGGTTGTTATCCCGGCTATGCTCTCCCAGTATCCTGGGCAGATCACTCTTGAAGAAGCGCGGTGCTGGGCTATTGTGGGCTGCATCACACCGGGACCAACTACCAACTCAAAAGGTGCATGTCGACGCGATGCAAACTATCCGCAAATTCTCAAAGCGGTTGAGTTTACACTGTTCAACGGAAAGGACCCTGATCCAGAGTTCTCCTGGGTGAAATCGATTGAAACTGGGAATCCCGGTGAGTTCAAGGAGTTTGAAGAGTTCTATACCGCTTGGCTGAAGCAGTGGGAGTGGGTCGTCAGAACTGAAGTCAAGTTCCGTAACCGCGTTTATGCAAAACTGGGGCAAACTATGCGCCGACCATTCCTAAGCGCGCTCTACAAGGGTTGCCTGGAAACAGGTCTGGATGTCATGAACTACCCTATGCCACGTTACAGCTTCCAGAGCATCGTCGGTATGGTCGATACCATCGACAGCCTGGCAGCGGTCAAGCAGCTGATCTTCACCGATAAGAAGTACACCATGGGCCAGCTCTGTGAAGCGATTAAGGCCGACTGGACAGGCTATGAAGAGATGCAGAAGGACTTTATCGATGCACCCAAGTTCGGTAACGATATCAAGATGCCTGATGACATCATGGTTCGAGTCAACCATGACATTTCTGAAATTGGCCGAACCAATTTTGATATCGACGGCAACCCGGTCTACCCAAGCCTGCTGCCTATCAGCATGATCTGGCAAGCCGCCAACCATGTGGGTGCACTGCCTAACGGCCGTGTGCATGGACAGGCACTGTGTGACGGCGGTCTTAATCCTCAGGCTGAGTATGACCATTCCGGAAGCTGGGCACGGTTAAACTCTGCACTGAAGATCGACCAGGCTAAACTCAAGGCCTACATCTACAACCACCGGTTCGACTACGGTTCGGTTGCAGGCGAGCCTGGACTGGACAAGATGGTTGATTTTGCTACAGCTGGGCTTAACGGCGGTATGCAGCTGATGCAGTTCAATATGGTGT
>Ga0190303_1000725_pt1 | contig 13653 bp, 12 predicted proteins | sample 48700701_MG_FD_161672 | JGI IMG/M metagenome (GOLD analysis project Ga0190303, IMG submission 161672) | Hydrothermal vent sediment bacterial communities from Southern Trench, Guaymas Basin, Mexico - 4870-07-0-1_MG | ecosystem: Environmental > Aquatic > Marine > Hydrothermal vents > Sediment ...
CGAGCTGGACGACGGCAAGATTTATGGCCGCGGGGCGTGTGATATGAAGGGTGGACTGGCGACCTCGATCATCGCCGCCGAAGCGTTTATTGCCATTTGCCCTGACTACCACGGCGCGATTGAGATCAGCGCCACAGCGGATGAGGAATCCGGTGGTTACGGCGGTGTCGCTTATCTGGCTGAGCAGGGGTATTTCAATCCCGACCGCGTGCAACACGTGATCATCCCCGAACCGCTGAACAAGGACCGCATTTGTCTGGGGCATCGCGGCGTCTGGTGGGCTGAAATCGAAACCAAGGGACGTATCGCACATGGCTCGATGCCGTTCCTTGGTGATTGCGCCGTGCGCCATATGGGGGCGGTGCTGGAAGAAATGGAAACCCACCTGTTCCCGCTGCTGGCCAGCAAACACACGGACATGCCGGTGGTGCCGGACGGGGCCAAAGAATCCACTTTGAACATCAATTCGATCCATGGCGGGGCGGTTGAACAAGATCCCGATTACACCGGCCTGCCCGCCCCATGTGTGCCCGACCGTTGTCGGATCATCATTGACCGACGGTTTTTGATTGAAGAAGACATTGACATGGTCAAATCCGAAGTCGCGCAGATGCTGGAAAAAATCAAAGCCCGGCGCCCCGATTTTGAATATGAAATCCGTGACCTGTTCGAGGTTCAGCCCACCATGACAGCCGAGGATGCCCCCGTGGTGCAAACGGTCGCAAAAGCGATTGAGCAGGTGATGAACAAGCGGCCCGAATATGTGGTGTCGCCGGGCACCTATGATCAAAAACACATCGACCGCATCGGCAAGTTGAAAAACTGTATCGCCTATGGGCCGGGCATTCTGGACCTTGCGCACCAACCGGACGAATGGATTGCTGTGCAAGATATGGTCGATAGCGCCCAAGTTATGGCTTTGGCCTTGGCAGACTTGCTATTACCGAACTAAGCTACCGTGAATTACATAGGGAGAATCAGATGTTTAACCGCCTGAAAATGACCGTCGCAGCACTTGCGCTTACGGCTGGGACAGCGCTTGCTGCCCAAGACACGATCACCATCGGCATGGTGCTTGAGCCACCGAACCTTGATCCAACAGGCGGTGCCGCCGCCGCGATTGACGAAGTGGTTTATGCCAATGTGTTCGAAGGTCTGACTCGCTTTGGTTCTGACGGTGCGGTACTACCCGCATTGGCCAGCAGCTGGGACATATCCGACGACGGCATGACCTATACGTTCCACCTGCAATCCGGTGTGAAATTCCACGACGGCACAGATATGAACGCCGATGACGTGGTGTTTTCCCTGAACCGCGCCCGCGCCGAGGATTCGACCAATGCACAAAAGGCATTGTTCAAAGGCATCGAAAGTGTCGAGGCCGTTGATGCGACGACCGTCAGCATCAAGCTTGATGCGCCGAACGGTAGCTTCCCGTTTAACATGGCGTGGGGCGATGCGGTGATTGTCGGCGAGGAAAGCGTTGCCGATGCAGCCACCAAACCCATCGGCACCGGCCCGTTCAAATTTGCCAACTGGGTGCAGGGTGACCGCGTCGATCTGGAACGCAATGATGCCTATTGGGGCGCAGCACCCGCCCTGTCCAAGGCCACGTTCAAATTCATCTCGGACCCGAATGCGGCCTTTGCTGCGGTGATGGCCGGCGACGTTGACGCGTTCCCGAATTTTCCCGCACCCGAAACCCTGTCGCAGTTTGACAATGACCCACGGTTCACCGTGATCGTTGGCTCGACCGAAGGCGAAACCATCCTGTCGATCAACAACAAATCCGGCCCGTTGTCGGATGTGAAAGTCCGCGAGGCGATTGCGCATGCGATCAACCGTCAGGAAATCATTGACGGTGCAATGTCAGGCTATGGCACACCCATCGGCAGCCACTTTGCGCCACACAATCCGGCCTATGTGGACCTGACAGGCATGTCAGCGTATGACCCCGAACTTGCGAAAAAGCTACTGGCAGAAGCGGGTCAAGAGGGTCTGAAACTGCGCCTGATGCTGCCCCCGCCTGCCTATGCACGACGCGGTGGTGAAATCATTGCAGCACAGCTGCGGGCCGTCGGAATTGAAACCGAGATTTCAAATCTGGAATGGGCGCAATGGATTGAACAGGTGTTCAAAGGCAAGGATTTCGACCTGACCATCGTCAGCCATACTGAGCCCGCCGACATCAACATCTACGCGCGGCCTGATTACTATTTCCAGTATGACAGTGCTGATTTTCAAGCCTTGATGGACAAGCTGAACCTCGCCACCGATCCGGCAGAGCGCATGACCATTCAGGCCGATGCCCAGAAAATGATCGCGTCGGAATACGTCAACGGCTACCTGTTCCAGCTGGCCAAAACCGGTGTTGCAAATGCGAAAATTCAGGGGCTGTGGGCGAACTCGCCGACGCAGGCCAACGATTTGACAGGGGTTAGCTGGACCGATTAATTTCAGGCAATGGGCAAATTGAAATGGCGGGCTTCACCCCGCCATTTATTTTGTTAGACTACCACTCATGCGTATTCTCAAATACCTGTCCATCACTATCGGCACCATTTTCGGGACGCTCCTTTTAGTTGCGGCCTATTACATCGCACCTTACTGGAATAGACTCCCTTCCAGCGCCGAGATTCACCGCCAAAGTGATGCCACCAATCTTCGCATGGATGCTCTTCCTGAACATGTGCATCTTGCCCTGCTCGCGGCTGAGAATTCAGATTACCTAGCCTCAAGCGCTGGACCTATAAACTGTGCTTTAAGAGCATTAATTTTCGACAACCGCCCATCTTTCTGTAAGACACCAGTTTCCCGTTTAACGAGATGGAGAGTTATTTACGAGCAACCATATGCCTTTAGAAAAATGCGCTTGCAGGATTTCCTCTTGAACATCAAACTGGAAAACCAATTAACACATGACGATATTCTTAAGCTTGCATTGGATCGTGCATATTTTGGCCCAAACGCTTTTGGCATAACTGAAGCTACAAACCTCTATTTTTCCAAAGCGCCAACCGAACTCACTCTAGCTGAGGCTGCAACACTTTCCGGAATGGTTAAATCACCCACTCGCTATAACCCAATCCAAAGCCCCGAACGGACAAGATTGCGACGCAACGAAGTTCTACGAACCATGGTCAAACGCCAAATGATCACAGATACAGAAGGCGCAATAGCTACGGCCCTACCGCTTGGCGCAAAGCCTTAGAGAGTTACCTCCTAAAACTGCCACAACGCCGGAACGAACTGGAACGCATCCCCATCACGCTTCACATGACCCACCCCCGGGAACGGGAAGTGATAGCCCAGCACTGCAATCCTATCTGCCGCCGCCATATCCAGCACCCGCGTGCGCGTTGCCGCCGCCATTTCCTTGTCGTGGTCCCGTCCGATCAACCAGTCAGGCCGCGCGAAATTGGCGTGCGCGTTGGTCAAACAATCGCCCAGCGCGATCAGTGATTTACCACCACTGTCCAGCCGCACCGACATATGCCCCAATGTGTGCCCCGGCGTGTGCACCAGCGAAACCCCCGGCACCACTTCGTGGCCATCTTGGGCCAGCACCCATTCAACCCCGTCCGCAGTGATCGAATTCACCGCCGCCAGCACAAACTGCTGATCCTCTGGCTCCACCTGATTGACCAGATCATCCTGCATCCAGTAATCATGCTCGGTAGCCCCGATGATATATTCCGCATCCGGTATGATCGCCTCGTCAAAATCATCGCGGATGCCCAGAATGTGGTCAGGGTGCGCATGGGTCATCACCACATGGGTCACCGCTTGTGGATCAATCCCTGCGGTTTCCAGATTGTCCATCAGACGGCCTGTGGTTTCGAAAAACCGGCTGCCCGACCCCACATCGACCAGCACTTTGGCATCGCCAATTTCAATATACAGGTGGTTGGTGTGGGCATAGCCAATATCGGTTGGCAGATAATGGCTGGCCATAAACGCCTGCACCTCGGCGGGGTCAGTATTAATGCCAATACCACTGACCGATGTGGTGAAATACCCGTCCGAAATGATTGTCAACCGCGCCTCACCAATGGTGAAACTGAAATGCGTCGGGTTGCCATCTGTCGGCGGCCCCACCTGCGCACGCGCCGCCAGTGGGAACGCCATTGCAGGGGCCATCGCGGCCAGTTTCAGAATGTCGCGTCGGGTGGGTTTAATCAGGGTCATCAAAGGCCTCACTGGAATTGGGAAACCGAAGTATAGACTGCAAGTCCAGCGACACAACATAATTTGTGAATATATGCTGCACCTCGCGCGTTAAGTTCCAGACAGGTCACCTTTTAAAAACAGCGTTCCAAAGTCAGAAATCGGCTCGATTACACCGCTTAACCGCAGCATATGCCACCCCATAGCCTGATTGCTGGAAATGACAGGAACGCCGGTTTGGGCCTCTATATTTGGAATAACACGCAAGCACCGCAAGTTGGTGCAAGCGATCACTATGGCGTCGCAGGGTGCCGTAGCGGCAACACGCACAGCAGCATCCATAATGGCATTTTCTGTAATTCTCGCAACGACACGGTCGTCACCTTCCTCAAAAGACCCAAAGGTAGCAATCTCGAAACTCGATTGTTCAAGCGCTTGCCGCATCCGTAGCGACACGGCGGGCACATAGGGTGTGATGAACCCCAGCCGTTTTGCACCTAGGCTTTGTGCGGCAGCAATAATGGCGGCAAGCGGGTCGGTGACACGCGCATCTGGAAAGACCGACTGCACCGCACGGGCCACGTTCTGCGAGCCAATAACCGTTGAAGCGGAGGTGCAGCCATAGCCAATAACGTCAAAATTCAGCGAGGGCGGAAACAGTTTGGCAGACGCAGGCAGATCTCTTTCCATCTGGGCAAGCGTTTGGGTGTTGATTTCAGACACCATGGGGATACGGCTGTGATAGAGCGCCACACCATCCATATCCATCATCCGGCCAAATTCCGGCTCCAGTGTCTCGTCGGTTTCCAGAACGATCACGCCGAGCGTTGCACGGGTGCCGATGCCACCATCTACGTCAAAACCCAGCTTCATATCTTTCCCCTCCTAGATCACAGGCAATTCAGGTGCCGCGCGGGTGCTCAACAATTCAGCGCCATCGGCGCGAACCACGATGTTTTCCTCGTGCGCCATGATGTGACCGTCCGCATAGCCCAATGACGGTTCAAGTGTGAGCACCATGTTTTCTTCAATCACAGTATTGTCAAAGGCGGCCAGTGAAGGCCATTCGGTCAGCTGCATCCCCAGTCCGTGCCCCAGCCGGCCCACATCACCGCCTTGGCCGTCCATCTCGGAAATCACGCCCTGCATTGCCTGAAACAATTCCCGACAAGTGGCGCCAGGGCGGGCCGCGGCAATGCCAGCCTCTGTCGCCCTCCACAAAACGTCATATGCGCGACGCGGTAAATCCGCCGCATGGCCAATAGCAAAATTACGATCAAAATCACAAAAATAGCCGTCCCATGTGGCCCCCGTATCCAGCATCAAAATATCGCCTGCCTGCAACGGGCGACGCGAGGGCGGTGAGATGACGTCCCGATATCCGCCTTGCCCTGCACCCCCAACAAGATAGGGCACATCATCAGCGGCTTGCAACAGGGCCTCGCGGCGAAAGGAACGAAACACCTCTTCCAATGGGGTGCCTTCATGCGCGAACGCAGGTACGGCTTCGAAAACCTTGGAGCCAATAGCGCAGATATGAGCCAGCTTTTCGATTTCATCCGGAGATTTTATCATCCGCAACGACCGGACAATCCCTGTGGCATCCGTAATTTTCAAATCCGGCAAGGCAGCGACGAGCCTCTCGTAATCTTCCAAAGGCATCCGCAGCGCGGTTTCATGGCCTTTCATCACCCCAATGCGCGCGCTCGCCTGCGCCAAAGGCGACAGGAGTTCCAGCAATAGGCTGTGACCGTCATCCAAAGGTTGCGGGGCGCTCCAGGTGCGGATGTCTTCAATCCATGTCTGGCGCATCAGCGCCGCGCCGATTTCCGGAATGATGGCAACCGGCTTGCCAGATGCTGGCACAAACAAAAACCACGGGCGGGTTGGGCTTTGCCAAAACAAGGTGTGGAAACCGCTGAAATAGCGCACCTCGGCCTCGGTCATCAGTAGTAGCCCGGATAGGCCCTGCTCGGCCATTAGGCCCTGTACCAAAGCCGTGCGTTTTGCATACTCGGCTTCGGGGAAACCTCTGGCGGGGGCCGCTAACATTGCCCTACCCGACCACGTTAAATTCAGGTCCATAGGGATAGTGGGTGATGTTCTCGGCACCATCCTCGCCGATCACCAGAATGTCATGCTCGCGGTATCCGCCAGCGCCGGCTTGCCCTTCGGGAATTGTCAGCATCGGTTCCATCGAAATCACCATGCCAGCTTCTAGCACCGTGTCGATATCCTCGCGCAGCTCCAGCCCCGCCTCGCGGCCATAATAATGGCTCAACACTCCGAACGAATGGCCATAGCCAAAGCTGCGATACTGCAACAAATCCCGTTCTTCAAAGAACGCATTCACACCGGCGGTGATCTCGGCACAGCTGACACCGGGTTTGATCAGACTGATGCCCAACTCGTGTGCCGCCACATTGGCCTGCCAAATCTTCAGCGACGCCGCATCGACCTCCTCGACAAACATCGTGCGCTCCAGCGCGGTGTAATAACCCGAGATCATCGGGAAACAGTTCAACGACAGAATATCGCCGCGTTGTAAAACCCGCCCTGTCACAGGGTTGTGCGCCCCGTCCGTGTTCAGGCCGGACTGGAACCAGACCCATGTGTCACGATACTCGGCATCGGGGAAACTGCGCGCAATCTCCAGCTCCATTGCGTCACGCCCTGCCATCGTCACATCAATCTCGCGCACACCGGCTTTGACGGTATCCTTGATCGCATAGCCGCCCACATCGGCCACCCGCGCACCCTCGCGGATCAAGGCAATCTCGGCTGGCGATTTGCTCATCCTCTGGCGTGCCATCGCAGGGGCAACATCCAGCGTGTTGGCGGGTTTCAGAAACGCCACCAGCTTGTCATTCTGCAGCATGGTCAGATGATCACCCTCGATCCCCAGCACCGCGACCTCGCCGGTGACCGAGCAAACCGCGCGCCAGTAATTATCGCGCTGCCAGTCCGTATAGGTGATGTTGTCGCCATAGCACCGCCGCCACGGCTGACCCGCATCAATCCCCGCACTGACTGTCACCACTTCGCGATACGTCACCACCAGCGCATAGGGCCGCCCGAACGAGCAGTATAAAAAGCCGGAATAATAGGCGATCGAATGCATCGAGGTCAGCACCACCGCATCCAGCGACATCATCTCCATGATCCCGCGCAACCCCTTGATCCGCGCCTCGTATTCCTGATCCGAAAATGGCAATTTGGCCGCATCCCCATTGTGCAGCCGGTAAAATTCTTCGCGTGAATGTGTCATGTCTGATCTCCTGAAACAGGCGGCAACTGCCCCCCTTAATGGCAATTCCCGGCGTTCAGGATGTCTGCGGCACATGGAAGATCCATGCCAGCGACGCCATCGCTGTAGCCTGTCGTATATCGGAGTGTTGTTAAAACCAAACGAGAAGGCAAGTAGAATTCATTACCCGCATCAAACCTCGGCCGCTTCAGCCATCGCTTTTGCCAGCACACTCCGGTCCCCGATGTGGTTGGCCAGCAGCAGGACCAGCCGCGCATTGATCGCGTCGGATTGCTCTTTGCTGTGGCCATCATGCAGCGCCAGAAGGTCGGCGTAGAAATCATCGGCATCTGTGATATTGGGTGTTGTTACCAGATCAGTCATATCAATTTTTCCCCTGTGCGGTGGCGGTTTTTAGGGCATCCAGAATGGCGGTTTTATCATAGCTGGTCCAACGCGCCGCGACGTGTTGATCCGGCCGCATCAGGTATATTGCACCCTTCGCACCCCCCAGATACCGTGCCGCCAATTCGGGGCTTTCGTCGGCGGCAAGGGCGATGGTTTCAATCTCGATACCACACGCGCCTAGCCCTGTTTCGGCATCCAGACCAATCGCCAACAACTGGAAACTATCGCCTAACCGGTCCAGCAGCCAACCACCCTTGGTCGGTGCATCTGCAGCCACTGAACCGGGGCGCAATGCACTGGGCAATTCAGGTGTATCAGGCCCGTTCAGCGATGATCCGTCATAGGTGCACGGCACCGACAAGCGGCCAGAATTCACCAACGGACGGGCAAATTCATGCCGTTTGGCAAGGCTTAGAACAGCATCACGAAACGTGCGGCTGATTTCAGATTTCGGGGTGATAAAATCGGTCGAACGTGTCGAGTTCATAATGTTTTCATCCGCACCGTAAACCCGCTCGACACTATAGGTGTCCATCAACGCATCCGGCACCTTGCCATCCAGAACCAGCTTTAGCTTCCACGCCAGATTGTCCGTATCCTGCAACCCGCTATTGGCACCGCGCGCGCCGAACGGTGAAACCTGATGCGCCGCATCGCCAGCGAACAGCGTGCGCCCCGCGCGAAACGCTTCCATCCGGCGACACTGGAACGTGTAGATCGACACCCACTCCAGTTCGAACTTGGCATCGTCGCCCAGCATCGCATGCAGGCGCGGAATGATATTTTCGTGCTTCATTTCACGCTCGCGGTCGATGTCCCAACCCAGCTGCAAATCAATCCGCCAGACATTATCGGGCTGTTTATGCAGCAGTGCCGATTGGCCGCGATTAAAGGGCGGGTTAAACCAGAACCAGCGTTCGGTCGGGAAATCAGCCTCCATAATTACATCGGCAATCAGGAAATTATCCTCGAACACACGGCCCTCAAAATCCAGCCCCAGCATCCGGCGCGTGGCAGAGTTGGCACCGTCACAGGCGATCAGCCAATCGGCCTCGATCACATAGGGGCCATCCGGCGTTGTCACCTCAAGCGTCACATGATCGTCGTGCTGCCCCACGGCATCGACCTTGTTCATACCGCGCAACTCGATCGGTTTTCCCTCGGCTTGCAGCCCCCGCAAACGGTTCACCATGTATTCTTCTAAATAGTATTGCTGTAGATTGATAAACGCAGGGTTTTTATGCCCGCCTTCCTCCAGTAGGTCGAACCGGTAGGTTTCATCTTCATCATTGAAAACCTTGCCGACATTCCACTTCACACCCTTTTCCACCATCGGCGCACCACAGCCCAGACGGTCCAGAATTTCCAGCGGGCGTTTGGCAAAACAAATGGCGCGGCTGCCGAATGACACTTTGTCATTGTCGTCCAGCACAACCACAGGCACGTCGTGCTGCGCCAGATCAATCGCCACACCCAGCCCGATTGGGCCAGCGCCGATCACCACAACGGGGTGGCGCACCGGCGTTATTGCATCCTGATCCTTTGACCGTTCATAGGCATACATCGGAATTTCAAAAATCTTGTTCATGGCGTCCTCGCGGGTTTGTTTATCCTAGGCTTGCAATGCTTCCCACATTGCGATGTCACGTTCCGCAGTCCAGATGCGCGGCGTGTCGATACCGCGGGCCTCGTCATAGGCGCGGGCCACATTAAACGGCAGGCAATGCTCGTAGATTGCGTAGTCGTTGAACTTGGGGTCACACTCGGCACGCACAGCATCCCACGCTTCCTTAAGAGTGCCACCACGGGCGGCCACACGGGCAGCAGGGCGATACGTGCTTTCAACAAAATCAAGCGTGCTTTCCAATGCGGCCGCGACCATTTCACGACCAACCAGCGCATCCCCACGGCCCGGCGCAATGCTGACCGGATCAAACATCGCGATATTTTCCAGCGTCTCGCCCCAGTCGGCGAAATGGCCGTCACCACAGTAACAGGCCGAGTGGTATTCAACGATGTCGCCGGTGAACATCACCTCGGCATCAGGCACCCAGACCACAGCGTCCCCAGCGGTATGGGCGCGGCCCAGATGCATGATGTCGACGCGGCGATTACCCAGATAGACGGTCATGGAATCGGAAAATGTGGTGGTCGGGTAGGTCAGGCCGGGGATGCTCTCGTAGCCTTCAAACAGGCGGGGGAAGCGTTGGAATTCACTGTCCCAATCCTCTTGCCCACGCTCCACCACCATCGCACGGGCCGCATCCGACATGATGATTTCCGGCGCACCATAAGCCGAGGCACCCAGCACCCGCACCGCATGGTAATGGGTCAGCACCAGATGGCTGATCGGTTTATCCGTCACCTTGCGGATTTCCTCGATCACTTTATTCGCCAGACGCGGGGTCGCTTGCGCCTCGATCACCATGACGCTTTCATCACCGATGATCACGCCGGAATTCGGATCCCCCTCGGCAGTGAAGGCCCATAAACCATCGCCAATTTCGACAAAGCTGGTTTTCTTTTCGGTCATGTCGCCCTGTGATGCGAATGCTTTGGCCATGTGTTGTCTCTCCTGATTTATCTAGACAGCTGTGTGTTGCTGTGATTCTGTGGTTGCATGAATAGTAGCAGACTTCGTTTTCCGTATTGGCTGACTTTCGCCATTATTTTGGCCACCGCCGCCACCCTGTATTCGATGGGCCGTGTGCTGATCTGCAAATGCGGCACGGTTAAACTGTGGTATTTCCCGTTGATGACCTCGGAAGGGTCGCAACATCTGATCGACTGGTATAGCCCGTCGCACTTGATGCATGGCATCATCTTTTACGCATTTTTGTGGCTGGTGGCGCGACGTCTGGATACCGGCTGGCGGTTGGTGATCGCCACCCTGATCGAGGCCGCATGGGAAATTCTGGAAAACACCAATGCGGTGATTGAACGCTACCGCGAAGTCACCATTTCGCTGGATTACTTCGGCGATAGCGTGGTCAATTCGATGGCTGATCTGGTTGCGATGTTTGTCGGCTTCTGGCTGGCGCGGCGGTTGCCGGTTTGGGCCAGTGTTATGATAGTAATCGGGTTCGAGGTGCTGACCACCGCGTTGATCCGCGATGGTCTGACGCTGAACATCATCATGCTGCTGTCCCCGCTGGACATCATCCGTGACTGGCAGGCTGCACTTTAGGGACTGATATGTGCGTTTAGTCCCTTGCATAGGGATCACTAAGCGCGGGCAGTATAGTTCCGGAACAATCGCCAAATCCAATCAGGTATCCATCGCCTTTTGCAGCGCCTGTCAGGGTCATCGTATCGCCATCCTCCAGAAAACTACGCGCCTCGCCGCTGTCCAGCGTCATTGGCTCCTTGCCACCCCAGCTCAGCTCCAGCATCGACCCACGCGCCGGTTTTTTAGGGCCGGATATGGTCCCCGACCCCAACAGATCACCCACATTCATCGGACAACCCGACGTGGTGTGATGCGCCAATTGCTGCGCTGCTGAATAATACATTTCACTGTAATTGGTGCGGGTGATGGTGGTGGTCGCATTCGCGCCCTCGGGATGCAGCTCTGCCGAAAGGTCAATATCATAAAGCATCGGAGTAGGTTCTTGCAGGTAAGGCAACAGCTCCTTTTCACGGGCCGGAGTACTCGTGCGAAAAGGCTCTAACGCTGCCGAAGTCACGATCCATGGTGATATTGTTGTGGCAGTTGCCTTGGCCTGAAACGGGCCAAGTGGCTGATATTCCCACGCCTGAATATCGCGTGCAGACCAGTCATTCAGCAGGACATAGCCAAAAATCATCGCATCCGCCTCGGCCACCGTCACGGGACCATTTGACGCCTGCCCTACAATTGCACCCATCTCCAGTTCCAGATCAAACCGTTTGCACGGCGCAAAATGCGGAACATCTGCGGTTGCTGGTTTCAACTGGCCCCAAGGACGGCGCACACTGGTGCCGGACACCACAATGGATGATGCGCGACCATTATAACCGATCGGGATGTGCAGCCAATTTGGCGGCAACGCGTTCTCGGCCCCGCGAAACATGGTGCCGACGTTTGTCGCATGGTGGCGGCCCGAATAGAAATCAGTGTATTCCGAAACCGCTAATGGCATGTGCATGGTTGCCACGTTTTGAGCCACCAAATGTGGCTCTAATGCGGCCTGTTGGTCTGATCCTTCGCGAAAAGCCGCAGTCAGGCCAGCGCGGAATTGGCTCCACGCCTCGGCCCCCAAATCCATAAAATCATTCCAGAACGGCACATCAAATACCGGCACATCACCTGCGGTCAGCACGCCAGCTTCTTCACAACTGGTCACGTCTAAAATCATATCACCAATTGCCACGCCGCAGCGGGCTTCTCGGCCATCCACGGAAAACACCCCGTATGGCAGGTTGTTCAGCGGGAAATCGGTAACAGCAGAATTGGCCGAGGTGACCCATGATTTTAACAGCTCGGTCATTTCACCCCCTTTGTGCCATCAAATTTCTTACCCAGAGAATCCCAGCAATCTATGTAGTCGTCCTGAATAGGCGCTTCCTTGGCCGCAAAATCAGTTAGGTGTTGTGGGAAGCGGGTCTCGATCATAAAGGACATGGTGTTGTCCAGAAACTCTGGTTTCAGCTCGGTATTGCTGGCCTTCTCAAACGCCGCATTGTCCGGTCCGTGCGGGATCATCATGTTATGCAGCGACATGCCGCCGGGCATAAACCCGTCCGGTTTGGCGTCATAAATGCCATAAATATTGCCCATCAATTCGGACATAATGTTCTTGTGATACCATGGCGGGCGGAACGTGTTTTCGGCCACCATCCAACGCTCGCGGAACAGCACAAAATCAATATTCGCCGTGCCCTCGATGCCTGATGGCGCGGTTAGGACAGTAAAAATCGATGGGTCGGGGTGGTCAAACAGAATCGCCCCGACGGGGGAAAACGTGCGCAGGTCGTATTTGCAGGCACAGTAATTGCCATGCCATGCGACCACGTCCAGCGGCGAATGATCAATGAAAGTTTCATGAAACTGCCCGCCCCATTTCACCACCACACGGCTGTCGGCATCGCGGTCTTCAAACGCGGCAATCGGTGTTTTGAAGTCGCGCGGGTTGGCAAGGCAATTCGCCCCGATCGGGCCACGCCCTGGCAGATCAAACTTCTGGCCGTAATTCTCGCAAACAAACCCACGCGCAGGGCCATCCAGAACCTCGACCCGAAACACCATGCCACGGGGCAGGATGGCGATCTCTTTTGGCTCCAGATCAATGATGCCCAATTCGGTGCAAAACCGTAGGCGACCCTCTTGGGGCACAATCAGCATCTCACTGTCGGCGGAATAGAAATATTCGTCCTGCATTGATTCAGTGATCAAATATACATGCGTCGCCATACCAACCTGCGTGTTCACATCCCCCGCCGTCGTCATGGTGCGCATGCCGGTGATGAACGTCAGCGGTGTATCCGCGTGGGGAATCGGGCTCCAACGATACTGGCCCAATGACAATGTATCAGGATTGATATTTGGCGCCGATTTCCAATACGGCAAGTCAATACGCGCAAACCGCGATGTGTGTCGCACGGACGGGCGAATACGGTAGCACCATGTGCGCTCATTCTGCCCGCGCGGGGCGGTAAACGGCGTGCCAGATAGCTGTTCAGCATACAATCCATAAGCACATTTCTGCGGGCTGTTCATCCCTTGGGGCAGTGCATCCGGCAGGGCTTCGGTTTCAAAATCATTGCCAAAGCCGGGCATATAGGCATTCATATTTTCATCGCGGATTAGCCCGCTTGCGGGGGTCTGGGATGTCATGACGTCTCCTGTCTTC
>Ga0190303_1000728_pt1 | contig 13621 bp, 13 predicted proteins | sample 48700701_MG_FD_161672 | JGI IMG/M metagenome (GOLD analysis project Ga0190303, IMG submission 161672) | Hydrothermal vent sediment bacterial communities from Southern Trench, Guaymas Basin, Mexico - 4870-07-0-1_MG | ecosystem: Environmental > Aquatic > Marine > Hydrothermal vents > Sediment ...
AATGGCTATGGACTTACAACAATGACCGCCCGAATATGGGCATCGGCGGCATAACACCCGCCCAGAAACTGAGAATGGCCGCGTAAGTTCTACGACCGCACCCCGTTAAAAATGGGATGATTACCCTAAATATGTACGGACTCTCGGGACACTTCCTGTAAATTTCCTATTTTGGGATGGAGGAAGATTCTATGATAAACGAACAGCGCGATATTCAACGTAAACTCCGGGGCCTTCAACATGCCGAACTGATCGGCAATGCTCGTAAAGCATGTCGGTATTTCGGCGTGGCCAGATCCAGCTTCTGCAGATGGCAACGGCCGGATTGGCCACACGCTCCGGTGCATTGCCGTTTAGCCTATCGCGCCAGATCGAGGCCGCTAAACGTGCCTATTACGCCGCATTACGGGCGGGCAGGACAAAGCTGCACCTGCGACAGGAGGCTGTTCTAAGGCGCTTGTTTCAGGAAGGTGCCGAGCGAGTTGCTATGGGGTTAATTACCAAAAGATTGCAAGACGTCTCCCGCAACAACGGTACAGCCCACAGCCCAAAGAACGAGCCCTGCTGGGGTGGGTCAGGGCGTTTCTTTTTCCTGCTCTTTGTCAATCAACCGTTGCAACTGAAGCCGGAAGAGTTTGGCGCCTGCGTCTAATCCCAAGTCGATATTTGGCGTTGCCATCTTGGCCATACCACTATGCACAGCTTCAAGGATATCTTTGTCCTCATTGAATGCCATGACCGCACCCGCATTCATTTTCTCGGAAATCGCCTTGTCGTTCGGGTCGGTGTTTCGGTGCTGGAACCAGATGTATTGCGTATTATTTTCGTCAACCGGGGTAAGGAAATTGTAGGAAATGTTCACATAGGTCTTTTCGCCAGCTGCCTTATCCGGCCCACCGGTGCCTGCGGGCGAATAGATCGACATGTTCAATGCAATTGCTGGAAAACACATTTCGTAGTGTTGTTTGCGGTCTGCATTGCCGCCAAATTTTACCAGGTCTGCATAATATGGCGACGCCGGTTGGTCGTAGATCCAGCGCGAAACGATGACGCCGTGATTGGTGCGTTCAATATCCAGTGGCGCGTCTTCGGTGCCGCCGCCTGCAAAGGATGTCACATGCACCCATGCCACATGACTGGGGTCCAGCAGGTTGTCCGCCACCCAAAGGTAGTTACAGCCAATTGGCAACGTCCCGCCATCAGTGCAACCCCAATCGGGGTTATCAAAGTTTTCGATTGGGAAGATCAAATCAGGGTCTGCCTTGTCCGGATCACCCATCCATATCCACAATAGGTTATAGCGGTCCTGTACAGGGTAGGATTTTACCACAGCGCGCTTGGGAATATTTCCCCGCTGGGTCGGAGCGTCGACACATTTACCAGAACAGTCAAACGTCAAACCGTGATACCCACATACCACGCGATCACCATCAAGCATCCCATCTGAAAGCGGCAATTTACGGTGCGGGCAGGCGTCTTCTAGTGCGACGGGGGTGCCATCGGCCTGACGGTAGAGAACCACGTTTTCTCCCAGTAATTTCTGGGCGTGTAATTTCTGTTCGTAATCCTTACTCCACCCTGCAACATACCAGCAATTGCGTAAAAACATCTCAGGAACTCCTATGTTATTTTCGACCATAGAGCTGTCTGGCAATTGGCGCTATTTCCCATTCATTATGGCGGGCATTAGTCAGACTTATTCATTCTCGGCATAGTAGCCAACAACGTCGCCATCCGTGGTCACGCCCAAGCCGTTCAGCAAGCGGTTGGCATAATTGAAGTAACCGATGATCTGGTTCGCTTCCAATATTTCGCCGTCCGGCACGCCTGACTGTTTCAGCGCGTCAACGTCAGCCTTGGCCATGTCACCGGGATGAAGGGTCAGCTTCTCAGCATATTGCAACAGCGCCAGTTCCCCCCCTGTAAATGCATCTTCCGGGTGCCTTGATTGCAACGCAGCCTCGATCATGTCTGCACGGGTGTTATCGCCAATCAGGTGGCGGGCATTGGACCAGTGATTGGCATAGGAATATTCACAGTTGTTCAGGGTCGAGACATAAGAGCTGATCACCTCCTGAAACCATGTGGGGATGCTGTTGCTGTCGTCATGCAGGCATGCGCGGTAAAGCACAACATGGCCGTTCATCGTGGCAGGGCGCAGCGAATGCACGCGCATCACATTATCCACGGTGCCATGCGGCGTGCGGGCAAAATCCAGTGCCTTGCTCAGGCTTTCGTCGGCGTCATCGTCCGAAAGCATTTTGATCCATGCGGACATTTTGTATCCTTTCCTAAATGAGTATCTGCACCATGCCGTTTTCAAGCCGTGTATCAAAGGTTTTCATCGGGCGGGTTGCAGGGGCTGAAACGGGCTTGCCGTTGTGCACGTCAAACGCGCCTTGATGCAACGGACATTCAATAATGTGTTTATCGAAATAACCGTCGCACAAATCGGCACCACCATGATTGCACAGGGCAAGCGATGCGTAGACGCCGCTGGGGGTATCGTAAATAGCAATCAGGCGCGTGCCCAAAACCGCCCGCGTTACCCAGCGGTTTTCAAGCGCGGTTAGCGCGATGACGGATTGCCAGGTTTTCTCGCTCATTCTGGCGCTTCCGTGGAATAGGCCGGACCGGAATGGCTGCGTAACTGTTTCAGGATGTCCTTATGCGCCCCGAGGTAGCCGTTCTTTTCGACATAGATATGGTCTTTTAGTTTTTCGTGTAACCGGGGCAGGGCGTGGAAAGGAATGGACGCGACATAGTGATGTTCGGCGTGGTAATTCATATTCCAGCACAAAAACCGCCAAGGCAGTGACACGTATGAGGTGCGGGTGTTTTCGCTCATTTGTACGACTTGCGGTCGGCCTACATGTTCAGTCATTCGGATGAACCGCATAACGGGTTCGCCCAGAATCAACGGTATGAACCACAGCCAGATGAGCGCCCACCAGCCGCTGATTGCCATACCAAACAGGATCGCCAGATAAAGACCCGCCATGATCCGTGCTTCCCAAATCACAGTCTTATGTTCGGAACGTGGAACAAAGCGTTTTTCCTCGACCGACAGCTGCCCGGTGACATGACGCAACAGCTCGGTGAATTTGGTTTTCCAATAGGGAATGGCAGTAAGGTATAGGAAATACTGAAACAGGTTTTCCGGCATCGGCACCAGTTCGGGATCATCCGCCGCAAGTTGCGTATAGGTGTGATGGTCGCAATGTTCATAGCTAAAATGCCGGTTCGGCAGCATGATGATGAATCCGCAAATATTGCCAACAACATCGTTTAACCACCTTGTGCGGAACACAGTGTAATGCACGCACTCATGTTGCAGGGAGAAATGATGCACCAGCACCACGCCTTGCACGAACATCGCCGGCCAAATCAGCCAGCTGTCCCATGTAAATAGCACCAGATATGTTGTGAGGGTCAGCACAGCGATCCAGATAACCAGACGATAGGTAGCGGGCCAGTTGGAGCGCTGCATAAAAGATTTCAATTCTTCACGGGTTAATTTGCCCTCGGCCAGTGCTTGGGTGAGCGGGGTGGTAATTGCACCTGTCATATGAATGCCTTGCATGTATCAAAGTAGGAGATGTGTCGCATGATCCGACTTCAACCGGAGACGGGAGTGCTCCGCACCATGAGCGAAATCCAGAGTTGCCCATTAGAGAAAGCTTACCATTATGACGAATTCTGTGTCTAGCCCTTGAGCCTTTGCGCCGCTGTTTAGGTTTGAAAAGAAAGCGCTCCGTTGCTACCCAGTCCGATGCTTAATGCTGGATCACCAAAGGCCCGCGCGGCACATGGGTAGGTGTTTAGAACATCTGCGCCACCAGAAATTCGGTCCGGATACAGCACACCGTTTTCCCACACTGCGATGCCATCCAGCCGGATAGTCGGATCAACCACGTTAAGCGAGATTTCACCAGGTGGGTATTGGCCACAGGTGTGAAAGTGCAACATGCGAGGATTGCCAAATGCACCGCTGCTCCAGCGTTCAAAATACTCTGCGGCGGGCAGTTTGTAATCGCACCCGGGGTGGATACCCGCGTGCCAGGAATGCACGAAATAGGGGTCGATCCCGAATTCTTTGCCGACGCGTTCATAATGCGCCTTGGCGGCAGCGACATCTTTGGGGTTTCCGTCAAAACCGGTAATCCGGTTATCTTCGAAATCCACAAAAAGTGTATCGGTTAATTCACAAGCATAGGGGTGATAATATCGTGAACCAGTGCCAACCAGAAACCCGACTTGCGCGATGCGCCCTTTGAATTCTCTCGCAGGGACAGGCGCGAAAACGGACAGAGGGAAGCGTTTGATGGTAACATCACCACCCTCTTTGGCAAATATGACGCCGCCGCCTTTGAAATCAGTGCCCGCAGGACAGGTAACATGGATGTCCTTGGCTGATGCCATGGCCTGATTAATCAGGTTCTTAATCGCCACAAATGCCCGATAATCGGCGTTGCCGAAACTGGATGCCAGCATGTCACGGTCCAAGGCGTAGCTAACAATTTGGGTGCCGGCAGCGCCACTGGGGTGAAAGCGTATCTGATCACCTATTCGCGCCAGATAGAGGGTTCTATCAGCTTGTTGAATTTTTGCACTAAGGGCGGGATTAGGCGTACTGACATCGTTTACGACGCCCACTTCAAAAAATTCTGTTGTTAGACCCAATTCCTGGGCAGCGTTGGATACAGCCAACGCAAGCTCGGGTTCAAAATAGGTCTCGTCTGTGTTTTCATGAATGATTAAAAGGGTTTGGCCAGATTTACAGTCGCCGCAGTTGAACAACAGATTGCGCACACCTGAATAGAATTGGTCTGGCGAAGTATTGTCCATGATCTAAGTCTCTCCCCAAGGCTTACTTGCTGTTTATGCGCGGGCTCATTCAGAACCCATTTGATTCTCATAATGTTAGGCATTACCACAGCTAATATGATGAAGCTTTTACCCTTTACAGCGCTCAGAACGCTGGAAGCCGTGGTTAGACTGCGCGGATTTGGTCGTGCGGCAGAAGAGCTGAATGTGACCCAGAGTGCCGTCAGCCAACACATCAAATCATTGGAGGAATGGACGGGGCATAAGTTGCTTGTCCGTGGGGCGCGAAAAACAGTAGCGACCGAGAAAGGCTTGCGTCTGGCCAGTGCCGTAGCAGAAGGGTATGGCGGGGTTGAAGCTGTTTGTGATGAATTGCGTGATAAGCGTCAAACGGTAAATCACGGTGTGCTCGTCGCCTCTCCACCTGGGTTTGGTTTTGTCTGGTTACTGCCGCGATTAATGAACTTTGATCAGAATTTTCCGGATTTTCCGGTGTCGTTATCCACAGATATTTACGCTCGCGATGTAAACGCCGAAGATACCGATGTGATGATCCAATATGGGGCTGGCGGGTTTACTGGATTGCACAGTGAACTGTTGATGCAGGAAACGATAACACCGGTTTGTTCACCCGAAATTGCGGCAGAACTGCACGAGATTGGTGATCTGGGCCGCTTTACTATTCTGAAAGATAACGTGCAGAATTTTGGCACACCGCCGACTTGGGATTACTGGGCACAACAAGCAGACATTCAGCTGCCAAACCTGCCGCGTATACGGAAATTCGGGCAGGCGAATATGGTGGTGCAGGCCGCGGTTAAAGGGTTGGGCATAGCCATGGGTCGCACTCCGTTGATCTGTGATGCGATTGCCGAGGGCACCTTGGTTTGCCCATTTCCGCAAGTGGTTAAATCGCAGTTTTCCTATTGGTTTGTCTGTCGCCATGAGGCGTTGAAACTAGAATCTATACAGGCTTTTCGTGTTTGGTTGCACGAAGAAGTCAGCGCGCAAACCACCATGCCAAGCAACGTTGGCTAACCGGGTAGTTTTGATAATCCGCATGGATTTTCAGAAAAAATTTGCCAATTGGCAAAGTATGCGGACATACTGGTGAATACGCGTGTAACAGTGAACTATCCAAATGCAGAATGACGAAATTATTATTTCGGCCACCAATGTCGACAAATTTTTTGGGACGTTTCAGGCCCTTACCAAGGTGAACCTAACGGTTTCCAAAGGCGAGCGGATGGTTATCTGCGGCCCTTCCGGTTCTGGAAAATCCACTCTTATCCGTTGTCTGAACGGGTTGGAATTTCACGATGCCGGTGAGATTATCGTGGACGGAATCGAAGTGCACGTAGGATCAAAAGAACTAAAAACGCTCCGCCAGGAAGTTGGCATGGTATTTCAACAGTTCAACCTGTTTCCACATTTAACCATACTGGAAAACCTTTCAATCGGACCGATCCGGGTGCGAGGAGTGTCAAAGGCTGAAGCGGAGGCGCAGGCACGAAAATATCTGGAGAGGGTGCATATCCCCGAACAAGCTGACAAGTATCCCAACCAGTTGTCAGGAGGGCAGCAACAGCGCGTCGCCATCGCCCGCTCGCTTTGCATGGAAACACGGATCATGCTGTTTGACGAGCCAACCTCGGCACTGGATCCCGAAATGATCAACGAGGTGCTTGATGTGATGGTCGAGCTGGCGGACAGTGGTATGACGATGATCGTCGTAACACATGAAATGGGTTTCGCCCGCAAGGTGGCGGATACGATGGTCTTTATGGAAGAAGGCCGCATTGTAGAAGTAGCGCCACCGGAAAAGTTCTTTACAGCCCCAGACAGCGAACGCTGCAAAATGTTCCTAAGCCAGATTTTGGAACACTAGGCATGGCAATGGTTCATATATCCCCCCTGACACGGTTCCGTCGCTCGCCAGTGACGGCGGTGGGGCTGTATCTACTGGTCGTCGGGAGTATCATCTGGGCCGCGTATACCGGGGCGCAATCGATGGGCTATAACTGGCAATGGTATCGAATTCCAAAGTATTTTTACACTCTGTCTGACGATGGTTTCCAATGGGGCGAGATCATGATTGGTCTGGTGAAAACCCTGCAACTGTCGGCCACCGCATTTGCCCTCGCGGTTCTGATCGGGCTGATCGTTGCGCTGTTGCGCCTGTCCGGATTGGTGGTGGGCAAAGCTGTTGCCGTCGGTTTCTTGGAATTCGTCCGGAACATCCCGATATTGGTGTTGCTTTACCTGTTTTACTATGTGCTGGGCCCGATTTTTGGCCTGAACCGTTACACTGCCAGCATCTTGTGTCTGGGCGTTTTCCACGGCGCATTGATTTCGGAAATATTCCGCGCCGGTATCGCGGCTGTGCCCGTTGGCCAATGGGAGGCGTCAAAATCCATCGGCATGTCCACGGGGCAGGCCTACCGCTATATCGTGCTGCCGCAATCGGTGCGTTTCATGCTGCCGCCGATGACGGGCGAGGTCGTGCATCTGGTTAAAAGTTCGGCCATCGTCAGTGTGATTGCAGTCGCCGAACTAACCACAATCGGGCGCAATATCATATCTGACACTTACATGAGTTTTGAAATCTGGTTCACCATTGCTGCCGTTTACTTGGTGGTAACGCTGGCCCTTTCGATCGGAGTGTCCTTTGTCGAAAAGAAATATACCGTCGAACAATAATTACCAACTGAACCAGGAGGAAAAACCATGAAACTAACCAGACGTTTATTCGGTGCCGCGCTCGGATTGGTGGCTGCTGCCGCCATCGCATTGCCCACATCTGCCCAGCAGACAAGGCAAGCGGTTTCAAGCGACAGCGTGATCGAAACCATCAAAGAACGCGGTGTAATCAAGATCGGCCTATCAATATTCAAGCCATGGTCAATGCGCGATCTGGAAGGCGAATTGATTGGTTTTGAGCTGGATGTGGGCCGCAAGCTGGCCGAAGATATGGGCGTAGAAGTGGAATTTATTCCAACCTCGTGGGACGGGATCATCCCTGCGCTGGTATCGGGCAAATTCGACGTGATCATCAGCGGTATGTCGATCACCGCGCAGCGCAACCTGACGGTCAATTTCTCGGACCCATATGCCTATTCAGGTATGACAGTTTTGGCCAATACGGCAATGACCAATGGATTTACACTTGAGGACTACAATAAACCCGAAGTGACATTCGCGGCGCGTCGGGGTGCCACGCCAGCGACGGTTATCGCCGCTATGTTCCCAGAGGCAAACCTGCTTTTATTCGATGAGGATGGGGCAGCGACACAAGAGGTTTTGAACGGGAATGCCCATGCCACAATGGCATCCGAACCAACACCTTCGACCGAAGCGCGCAGATATTCGGACACATTAAGCGTGCCTTTTAGCCAGACCTTTTTGGCCACAGGTGAATCATTTGCCTATCGCAAAGGCGATCCTGACGCATCCAATTTTTTCAACAACTGGATTGGTGTGAACTGGGCCAGCGGCTGGTTGGAAGAACGCAATGACTACTGGTTCCGGGGACAAGAGTGGGCTGATAAAGTCGCAGCTGAATAAAGTAATATTTGCGGCGGCAGTTCTGGACTGCCGCCGCTCTCACGGAGAAGCCCATTGCGAAAAACCCTGAAAAAGCTCCATTGGCTGGACTTTGTTCTGATCGTTTTGATCGGTGTCTTTATTGCTGTGGTCTGGGTTCGTATCGATGGTGCACTAAACTATAAATGGCGATGGGATAGAATTCCCAACTACATTTTGCGTTGGAGCGAGAAGGACGGAGCGTGGGTTTCGAACCTGCTCCTGCAAGGTTTTATAACAACCATTCGCATTAGTATATATTCGGGTATTCTGGCGTTGATCCTTGGTGTTATTCTGGGGATATCGCGGGTGTCAAATAATTTGACGGTCCGCATGTTGGCACGCACATATCTAGAATTTCTACGCAATATTCCGCCAATTGTTGTCATTTTTATCTTTTACTTTTTCCTGTCTGAACAGCTGATCGCGGCATTAAATATTGAAAGCTGGGCCCGCGGTATTTCGCGGCAAGAAGACAATGGCATCTGGACATTCTTTTTTGGTGACATGCGCCGTTTTCCTGCGCTCATTTCCGGCGTCATTGTTCTGGCGTTATTCGAGAGCGCTTTTGTTGGCGAGATTGTTCGCGCGGGTCTTCAATCGGTCGACAAGGGTCAGCATGAGGCTGCGTTATCTATTGGCATGGGCCCCTTAAACAAGTTGTGGTTTATTATCCTGCCGCAGGCCGTGCAAAAAGTGTTGCCGCCCTTGGCAAACCAGTTCATCACTTTGATCAAAGACAGCGCCATCATCTCGCTTATTTCGGTGCAGGAACTTACATTCAAGACTGTGGAACTTGTTGCTTCGACACGAATGATTTTCGAGGCATGGATAACAACCGCGGCATTTTATTTTCTGCTTTGTTTTAGCCTGTCATTGCTGTTTCGGCGCCTTGAGAGATCCAAGAAATACTGACGGCTCTGCCGCAAAGTTTTTCCCACCGTTACAAAGCCCACATACCTGTTCACTTTAGGCTGCTAGGCTCGCGAATTGTTCAAACGTTGACGTGTGGTTTGATTGGAATTGTTGTTTTCGGATCATGTGGGCCGCCTCTACCTCGGCGAGAGTGGCAGCGGCTGAATGGAAAGCCTTGAAGCCCAAAGTTGGCCGGGTGATTTTTTTGATAAATCTATGGTCCTGTTCAACAATGTTATTCAAATGTTTAACGCCCAAGACTTCAATCCGTTGGTGGGTTCGCGAGAGCTTAAGACCAACATTAATGCACGCCAGCCCCGCCAGATTGGCTCCACTTTTGTCGATCACAATTCTTGAAGGCAGATCATTTGTTTCAATTGCGCGCCTAAAGCACAGCCTGGCGGCGGCCTTATCTCGACGCCTTGATAACATGAAGTCCAGCGGTTCACTGTTGCGTGGTCAATCTGAACGCCGCGCTCGGCCATAATTCCTTCTAAAACACGATAAGAAGCGGCGTGGCGAACCTAGAAAAACACCGCGTATAGGATTGCGTCTTTCGGATAATAGCTGCCTTTGAAATCAATGCTCATAATGGAAACCCTGTCTGTAGTTTTTTGAAAAGCATGCCGCAGACATACAGCCGGAAAACTTTGCGATAGAACCGTCTCACCACATTCCAGTAATTTTCTCAACTTGCAACATAGCTGTATCCGAGGGCCAGACATGTTCAACCATACGAAATGTTTGCGACAGAGCCTGCTTCTTGATAAAATTTACGGGTAAGGGCCAGTTCCGGCTTCTTCCTGATCTGTGCAACGCGGCCCCTCTAATGCAGCCCGGCGTTTGATTTGCAGGGCTGCTATTGGCACCATCAGCACCAGACCAATGCCCATAGTGATTAAACCGGGAGCGATGAACAGGAATGACACCAGCGCAACCCACCAGCGCTCCAGCTTGCTAAGGGGCGCGATGAAATAACCGGCAAACGCAGTGCCCATGCTAGCGATCCCGAGCATGGCGCCGATCAACGTGATGGCAAAGGCGGACCATGTGAACCCCTCCGCCACCAGCAACAATGCGGGCGAGTAGACGAACACAAACGGCACCAGTGCCTTGGCAATACCCAACCTGAAGGCGGTGTTGCCGGTCTGGAACGGGTTTGACCCCGCAATGCCCGCCGCCGCATAAGCGGCCAGCGCCACCGGCGGCGTGATATCCGCCAGCACCCCGTAGTAAAACACAAAGAAGTGCGAAACGATCGGCTCCACGTTCAACTGCGCCAAGGCGGGTGCGGCCACAGCGACAAGGATGATGTAGGTCGCAGTGGTCGGGATGCCCGCGCCCATGATGATACAGGCGAACGCAATCAGAACCAGTGATACAAACAGCGCCCATTGCTCAACCCCGAAATAGCTGAGCGGCCAGATGGTGCTGATGGTTTCGCCGATATCGGTGGCGGTTTGCACCACAACATAGCCCAGACGAAAGCCAACGCCGGTCAAGGTAACCACGCCAACGATAATGCCGACGCAAGCCGCCGCAGCGCCAACCGCCAGCGTGTTTTTAGCACCTGCCGACAAGGCTTTCCACAGGTCTGTAACCGTCAGACGGTTATTGGGGTTCAAGAACCCGACCACCACGCAAGCAATGATGCCGTAGACGGCGGCGAAATCGGGGGTTTTGCCGGACAGGATCAGGTAGACCAGAATGCCCAGCGGGATGATCGACAGCCAGTGTTGGCGCAACACAACACCCGCCTTTGGCAACTCGTCCGCGCGCAATCCGCGCAGGCCCAGTTTCTTGGCCTCAAGATGCACCATGATGAAAATGCCAAAGTAATGCAGCAGGGCGGGGAACAGGGCCGCTGCCAGCACATCGCGCAGCGGGATTTCAAGGTATTCGACCATGATAAAGGCCGCTGCCCCAAGGATTGGCGGGGTGATCTGGCCACCGGTTGATGATGTGGCCTCGACCGCACCTGCGAAATGCGCGGGGTAGCCGACCTTTTTCATTGCGGGAATGGTTAGTGCACCGGTTGTCACCGTATTGGCAATCGAGGAGCCAGAGATCGTGCCCATGAAGGCCGACGAGAAAATCGCCACCTTGGCAGGGCCGCCGGAATAGCGCCCCGCGATGACCATAGCGAGATCAATGAACAATTGGCCAAGGCCAATCCGCGTGGCCAGAACCCCAAACAGAATGAACAGGAACACATATTGCGCCATCACACCGATGGCGACGCCGTAGATGCCCTGATTGGTCATATAAAGATGGTTGATCAGCCCCAGCCAACTGGTGCCGCCATGTTTCAACGCGCCCGGTGCGTAGGGGCCGAAAATGGCGAACCCGATGAAAACCAACGCGATGATTGGCAGGGTCGGACCGATGGATCGACGCGCGGCCTCGAGCACAAGAACCAACAGGAAGGTGCCCATCATCACGTCGCCTTGCGACGGGTTGCCGACCCGTTCGGATACGATTTCCGGTGGCAGCAACGGTAAATACAGGGATGCGCCAACCGCAAGGATCGCGAAGATAATATCGAGGATCGATACGCCGCTGAACCGGTACCAAGCAGGCTTCACTTCCATGCCCTGCTCGGATTTGCGCCATGAGAACAGTAGGAAAACCAGCCCTAACACAAAAGACAGGTGGATGCCGCGGTGCAGCAGTTCACGGATCAGGCCAAAACCCGAGGCGTAGAAATGATAGACCGACATCGCCACCAATGCGGTCGAAATGATAATAGTGAGGATTTTTCCGGTGCTCCGAAATGCCGTTTCAGGGTCAAATTCCCGCTCGATTTCAGCAAGCTGTTCGGGCGTAAGATCTGGGGTGTTATCTGCAGGCATTGGTCGGCTCCGACGTATGTAAAAAAGCCCGGGCACAGTGATGCGCCCGGGCCGGTATTTTGATTAAAGCAGGCTTATTCGATCAGACCAGCTTCTTTGTAGAAACGCTCGGCACCGGCGTGCAGCGGAACACCGATCCCGTTCAGGGCAGATTCCATTGTGATGGTTTTGCCTTTGGCGTGACCAACATCCAGCAATTTGCGGGACTGTTCGTTCCACATTGCTTTGGTGATCTGATAGATCAGCTCATCGTCTTCCTTGGCGCTGGTGAACCATTGTGCGCCAACAGCCACGGTTGTCGTTGTGGCCACACCTTCATAGGTGCCTTCTGGAATGTCGCTGGCAGCAAAGAAACCGTATTTATCGGTCAATGCAGCTGCGGCAGCGCCATCGATTGGAACCAGTTTGATGTCGGCAGCGGAGGCCAGTTCAACCAGCGAACCAGTCGGGTAACCGGCGACCACAAAGAACGCGTCGATCTTGCCGTTGCGCAGCGCTTCAGAAGCAGCGCCACCCTTAAGGGCTTCGGCGGTTACATCGTCCGATGTCAGGCCGCTTGCCTCGAGGATCATGTTGGCGTCAACGTATGTGCCCGAACCCGGCTCATCCAGTGAAACGCGCTTGCCTTTCAGATCGGCAACCGAGTTGATGCCGCTGTCAGCCAGCGCAACCAGATGGATGTGCTCTTCAAACAATGCAGCAATCGTGCGCAGGTCTGTCGCTGGTGGCTTGCCTTCCATTGTGCCGGTGCCGGTGTAGGCCCAGTAGGCCACATCGGATTGGGCGAAACCGGAGTTGCGCAGGCCGGACAGGATGGCGTTTACGTTATCAACCGAACCGCGCGATGAAACGGCGGATGCGATCAGCCCTTCAACGCCACAGCTGCCGCCGGCATCGCATTCGCGTGATCCTGGTGGTTTGGAAATCGCGTTCGCGATCACGCCGCCAACAGGGTAGTATGTGTAGGCGGTGCCGCCGGTGCCGATGGTAAAGAATTTAAGGTCTTGGGCAGAAGCGGAAATGCCGAACCCGACAACAATAGCTGCGCCAAGTGCGGCGGCTTTGATGCCTTTAAGTGAAAATGTCATGGATGCTCTCCCTATTCGATTGATGTTGTTCGCAAAGTTATCGTGCGTCCCACGCTAGACATTAGTAAGACGAAATGAATTGCACAAGAGCAGATTAAATGGGCGTTGTTAGGCTGTGTTGCACGGATCAGATAGAAGCCGGAAATCCCCTCTCGGCGACACAGCTTTGCAATGCTGTCGTCGTCTCGAAGGTCGTCCAAGACGCTCGCGATCTTTTCTTTTGATGAATACTGCTTGCGGTTCTATCGCAAAGTTTTCCGGCTGTATGTCTGCGGCATGCTTTTCAAAAAACTACAGACAGGGTTTCCATTATGAGCATTGATTTCAAAGGCAGCTATTATCCGAAAGACGCAATCC
>Ga0190303_1000733_pt1 | contig 13591 bp, 11 predicted proteins | sample 48700701_MG_FD_161672 | JGI IMG/M metagenome (GOLD analysis project Ga0190303, IMG submission 161672) | Hydrothermal vent sediment bacterial communities from Southern Trench, Guaymas Basin, Mexico - 4870-07-0-1_MG | ecosystem: Environmental > Aquatic > Marine > Hydrothermal vents > Sediment ...
TTTGATAATATCCTGAGCTTCTTCCACCATATTCTGGGAAAGATAAAAGTCCACTTCCTGAAGTTCGTCAGTGAGATCAGCGGCGGTTCCGGTTACCCTTGTTGCCTCAGCTCCCTTTTCCTCCTTCACCTCTTCAAGGTCAAGTCCCACATCATTGAAATCCGGTAACGGGTGTTCCTCTGAGGCCATACTGTCCAGAATCACGCTGTCTTCTTCTATTACATCCATCTCTTCCGGTTCTTCCAGTTCAAGCGAAGAGTCTTCAACTGCCAGGTCTCCAATGTCCAGTGTGTCGAAGGGAGTCCCTTCGGAAAGATCCATGGTATTGGCAGGCAGTTCCATTTCAATTTCTTTGGGAGTTGTGGGAGAAATTTCTTCCACTGACGATTCATCTACACTTTCTTCAAACAGGACATCTTCCGATACCGATCCCAGGTCCTCTTCTCCATGGCTGAAATCGTCCATGTCCTGAATGTCAATTTCCACCGATTCCGCAATTGATTCAACCTGATCGGACTCAATAAGGGTGGGTTCTTCCAGATCCGATAATTCCAGAAAAGCGATTCCTTCATCCTCTTCCAGGCTTTCATCCAGTTGTTGGGTGGACAGCATTTTTCTCAGGTATGAAGCAGATCCCGGTAACAGGCGGTCTGACTTATCCAGAAGCTTCTCCGCTTTCTCGGTTTTGCCTTTCTTCAGATAGGTTTCCGCCATGTTAAGATAACATTTGGATGCTTTGGCAATCTCTCCCCGTTCAATACAAAGGTCGGAGAATATACGGTTGGCCTTTACATCAAATGGATTCTGCTGAAGAAGCTTGCTTAAAAGCTTGTATGCCTTCTTCTTTAGGCCATATTCCACATACATTTCTGCTTCCGCAACGGATCCCCTTACCTGTTGCCGGGTTTCTTCCATATCCAACCCTTCCGAGCCTTCCGCCTGTAACGGAGCCTTGGCTGAAGTGTCTGAGTCACCTTCGGCTTCTACTGAAAAACTACTTCCCAGATCCTTGAGGGCGGACTTGTAATCGTAGTTCATTGGGTCCAGTTGAACCAGTTGCTTCAATGCCTTTTCTGCGCCGGTCACATTCCCGTCCATTTTGTAAGCATTGGCCAGCTTTTCCAGAGCTGAGATCTGAAAAACCTTCTCACCATTTTTTTCGTAAAAAATGGCGAGTTTCTGAATTGCAGGAGCAAAGTGTTCCGCCTTGGCGGTAATGCTCTTCAGCAGGGTAATGGCCTCGTCGTATTCTTCATTTCTGGCCAGGCGTTCCAGAAGAGGCTGGGTGGCTTTCCATGCCTTTGCATACTGTTTCTTGTCCAGCAGCCGGGCAACCAGTTCACGGAGAGCCTTATCCCGGCTGCTGTCAATTTGAAAAACCTGGGTGAGCAATTTCAGTGCCCCGTCAAAGTCCCCTTTTTCCATCTTGATGTCACCGAGAAGTTCCATAATCATGGGGTTCCGGGTAAAACGGGAAGACGCGGATTCCAGAACCTTTTCGGCTTTTTCCAGCTCACCCTTCATTACCAGAACTTTTGCCAGAGTAATATCCACCACCGGGTCGGGGATGTCCAGTTTACGGGTTTTCAGAAGAATTTTCTCCGCTTCGTCCAGTTTTCCCTTGTCCCGAAGTGTCTTGGCAAGGGTAATCAATTGTTCGATGGCTTCCTGCTGCATCCCTTCGGAATTAAAAAGTTCTGCCAGCTTCATTCTGGACCCGACATTGTCGGGGTCCATGTCAACAATTCTGCGATAGGCTTCCAGTGCCCGTTTGGTCAACCCTTCCTTCTTATATTTTTCTGCAATTTCCAGGTATTGCCGCTTTGCATCCTGAACCATCCCCTCCTGGGTGTAGAGTTCGGCCAACTGTTCAAGGGCACGAATGTTTTCTTTGTCCATCCTGAGGATTTTTTTTAAAATCGCGATGGCTTTGGTAAAAAAGCCTTCCCGAACATAGTGGTCCACACTTTTCTGGAAATATTCAATGGCACTTTCCCGGTTCCCCATCTGGGCAAAAAGATCCCCGATCTTGTTGATGATGTTTACCAGTTCCATGTCATCCGGAGCCGCCTGAACGTAACGCAGCAATTCATCAATTGCCGGTTTCAGTTTCTTTTGCCGAATGAGCTTGTCTGCTTTTTCGAGGATCTTACTTTTCTTTACTGATGCCATGCCTCTCCCTTATTATAGAACAGATGAAAATATAGCATATCCTATAAAGTCGGTCAATGGAGGTAAGGAAACATGGAGTAAGGAAATATGGAGGTAAGGAAAAGGAAATCAGGACCTGTTATCATCTGCTTTTCTTCCGGTGTTTTCTTTTGATTTCCGGGCCGATGGTGGTAAAGGGCAGAATGCGCCTGAACATAGGATTGCTGACTTCCCCCACCCGTTCAATGAGGGGGCCGGCGAGCCGGGCAAAGTCCATGTTCTTTAATTTTCCACCGTGGGCCAGGAGCAGTGTTTCTGCGTTCAGTTTTGCGAAGCGGGTCAGTGAGCCCTTCATCTCTTCCGGAAAGGGAATCGGAAAGGGCAGCATGAACTTGCCGTTGATGTACAGAATCAGGTCTGCGGCGTAAAAAACAGAGCGTGTTTTATTGAACAGGCCAATATCAAAAGAAGTGTGGCCCGGGAATGTCATCGTAACCCATTCCGGAAAACCAGGGAGTTGATCGCCATCCCGTAAGGGATAATCGGGTGTGAGTTTCCTGGGATATGCCACGCGTTCCCGTTTTTTGCCGTTTCTCCGGGCAGAAAATCGGGCCAATCGTCTGTCCACCTGGTTTTGCAACCAGCCCCGCCAGCCCCTGTACCAGTCGTCAACTCTGTGATGTGCAGCAATGGGAATCCCGAACTTTTGCCTTAGAATCGGTGCCCCACCCGCGTGATCCGGATGCATGTGGCTGACCGCCATCAGCTTCAGGTCTGCCATCGGCCTTCCCATGGTGCCGGTGATAAAGGCCTCAATTCTTGCGGCATCTCCCCGGCAGCCGCCGTCCAGCAGCAACAATCTTCCCTCCGATTCAACCAGGAAAATAGATTCGATGTAGCCCTCTATTTCATGAATAGTGAATGAACGCTCACTCATACCAGAAGTATATCGTACAGTTCAGAAAACCTCCAGAATTTTCAGGTAACATTCCCGTTCCTGCCCGGCCATCCACCTTCCACTATCCACGACGCACTTTGCGTGACTCTCCTATCGTACTGGCGCAGTGATGACTGTTCCATCCCCCAATCCCACCGAGACCTTGTATTGGGTCAGGCCGGCGGAGATGGAGCCGTTATCCTGCATGTAGAGTTCCAGATAGCTGTGAGGCCGCATCGTGCTGAAGTTGACACTGCCGTCGGGATGATTCTGGCGCAGTCCATCCATCACGACCGCAAGGGCCCATCCGTTGTTTCCGGCGATGGTGTCCCAGCGGGAGGCCATCCCGTCCGTATTCTCCACTGAAACCCAGAGAATGGTGGCAGGAAAGGGGATTTCCACTTCAATGTGGCTGTCGGGGAAGCCGTCACCCCGGAATGCCTCGCCCTGGGAGACAAAATCAACGAGACCCTGCTTTTCTTTTAAAATTGCGGTTCCGGAACCGGCAGTCTGATTAGATACGATGTTTGACGGCCCGGGTGCAGGAGTCGGCGGTGTTGGCAATGCTGGAAGGACCAATGTCCCCGGCACAAAGGGCATGCGTTCACGCTTCGGTGGCGTAATGGAGAGTTGAAGTGCAACCCGGCCTGTGGCTTGAAAATAATCTACCCGAATATCATGGCTGCCGGAATATAGGCGGGTCCGGCCGGAGCGGGTACGGGGTGCATGCATTCCGCCGTCATCTACCACCATCTGTCCGTCCACGTATACAATGGCGCCGTCGTCTGCCCGTACAGAGAACGTATAGTCCCCAGCTTCGGGAACTGAAAAACGTCCGGTATAGCGGATCATGAACCAGTTGTAGCGATCAGTAATAAAGGGAAACCCCTTGTCAAAGTAACCGGGGTGGATGTCCAGCTTGTTCGTATAAATTGTGCCGAGGATCACGCCCCCCCGGGAATGCCCAGGGCGCAGAGTGAATCCCTGCGGTACCTTGTACAGCGTACCGGTAAGGACGTTACCCCCGCTTTCCCATGCATTTCCGAAGATGCAATTTCCCCGTCCCACCGGCTTATCCACCCGAAAAATCAGTGCCCGTCCCCCCGGCGGTAGAATCCAGAGTTGAAGGGCGACAGAAAAACGGGGGCCCTGAAAATATTCCACCCGGATGTTGTGATTTCCCTCCGACAGCCGGATCCGTCCGCTCTTGGTCCGTGCCGGATGAGCACCATCGTTGTCCACCACGAGGCGATTGTCAATATAGAGGCGGGAACCGTCATCGGAGCGGAGCTGAAAGCGGTACTTCCCATCCTCCATTACATGGAAAGACCCGGTGTACCGAATCGCAAACCATTCAAATCGGTCGGTAATTCCCGGAAACCCCTCCCGGAAATCCCGTTTTGGAATATCCAGTTCCTCGGTGTAAATCGTACCCACCGGATTCACCCAGCGAATGCTTCTCAAGCGTTGTGTTCCTTTTGGAAGCAGGAAAATTTCACCTTTCAGTGCGTTGCTCAAAACTCTTTTGACCCCAAAAGTTCGTTTTTTTCCTGCCCATGCGGCGGGAACAGCCAGCGCGAATATCATGAGTCCAATGACCATCCCCTGCAGAACCCGTAAATACAAATTGTGTTTACTCTTCGTTCTTTTCATTCGTTGTCTCCCCTTTTGCAACTGTTCTTTCGGACAATCTTTCAATATTACAACTATTATACCATGCTCTCTCTGAAAGGGTTGGAAACTAACCCTTTCAGAGAGAGGCGTGAGTGAAAGTGCGAGTGGAAGTGTGAATGCGAGAGGAGATGGGATGTGAATGGCCAACTCTCCATCTCTTCTCGCACTTACACTTCTCCATTCGGTGCACCGAGCCGCCCAACGCCCATTTCCTATGATAATATTCAGGATGAAGGATGAGAAATGGGGGGAGAAGATGTTCAAGTGTAATACTCGAATCCAGGTTCGGTATGGAGAAACGGACCAGATGGGGGTGGCTCATCACGGGGCGATGGTGAACTGGCTGGAAGCGGCACGGGTGGATTGGTGCCGGAAAATCGGGGTGCCCTACCGTGAGGTGGAAGCCGCGGGATTCAATATGGCAGTGGCAGAGCTGAAGATCCGCTATCTGCTGCCCATCCTGTTTGATGAGGAAATCAGCATTGAAACGCTGGCCGAGAAGTTTGGATCGAGACTGGTAAGATTCCGCTACCGGGTGTTCAATTCAAGAAACGCGCTTGCTGCCGAGGGAATTACCCGCCACCTTGTGGTGGGTAACGACCTGAAGCGGGCCTCCCTGTCCCCGGAGCTGATGGCGAGATTTAAGGCGGGTATGAGCTCTGATGCTTAGGTTCGGAACAGCGGGGATTCCAAACGGTGTAAAGTCTTACGAGAAGGGGATTGAACTCCTGAAGAAACGGGGACTGGATTCCCTTGAGGTGGAATTTGTTTACGGCGTGCGGATGTCAGACAGTCGGGCTAAGGAAGTTGGACAGTTGGCCCGTGAACAGGGGATTACCCTGACCTGTCATGGCCCGTATTACATCAACCTCAATGCAGCGGAACCGGAAAAGCTGGAAGCCAGTATCCGCAGGGTGAAACGGACGATTCAGGCGGGGCGGGCAATGGGAGCGTTTTCGGTTACCTTTCATGCGGGATTTTACCTGAAACAGGCCCCGAAGCAGGTGCTGGCAGTGATCCGGGATCGGATTTCCGAGATTATGGCGGATGAAAGGAAAGCGGGAACACCGCAGGTCGCACCGGAGACAACGGGGAAGCCTTCCCAGTTCGGTTCCTTGAGCGAGCTCTTGCAGGTGGTAAAGGGTCAGGAGAATATGTCGGTGTGCATTGATTTTGCCCACCTCCATGCCCGCTCCATTGGGCGCTACAATTCTGCGAAAGAAACAGAGTTTGTGCTGGGAAAGGTTGTGCAGGCGCTGGGGAGAGAGGCGCTTTCCCACATGCACTTTCACATGGCGGGGATTGTGTACGGCCCCAAAGGGGAGAAACATCATGTGAACCTGGAGGAATCGGATCTCAATTATCCGGAGATTCTCCAGGTATTGAGAAGCTGGAATGTGGGCGGTGTGGTAACCTGTGAGAGCCCGAATCTGCAGGATGACGCCTGTCTGTTGAAAGAAACATATAGTCGGTATTGAAACATAACGAAACGGGGAAACGTATTTATGGATGTGACTGAGGAACTTCAGGTCATAGACGCGGTGCTGAAAGGTGACGTGGATCGGTATGAGGCGCTGGTAAACCGGTACCAGAAGCCGATCATCAATTTCATCTTCCGCATGGTGGGCAACTACGAGGATGCCACTGAGCTGGCGCAGGACGTGTTCATCAAGAGCTATGTTTCCCTTGCCGGTTTCAACCGTCAGTATCGATTCTCCACCTGGCTGTTCCGTATTGCCACTAACCGGGCTATTGATTTTTTGCGAAAACGGAAGGTGGCGGTAGTTTCGATGGAGGGCGATTATGAGGACTACACGCCTCAGTACAAGTCCGATGGCAGTTCGCCACTGGAAACACTGGAAGACGGTCGGCTCAAGACACTGTTGGGAGATGCGATCCAGCAGTTGCCGCCGGAGTACCGGGAGGTTATCGTGCTCTACCATGTAACAGAGACCAGTTACGAAGAAATAGCGGAGATTACAGGCCTGCCCCTGGGTACGGTGAAGAACCGAATCTTCCGCGCCAGAAAGATGTTGAAAAAAATCCTGGAAGGTGAAATATGAAAGAATGTAAAGGACTGAAAGACTATCTGACAGATGCCATGGATGAAGACCGGAAGATGCGCTTTGTTGCGCATCTTGCACATTGTAAGACCTGCCAGGCATCTGTGAAAGAAGACTATGCCATTTCCAAGGCGCTGTCTGCTTTCCCGAAAGTGAATGCGCCAACAAAATTTGCTGCAACTGTGATGCGGGAGCTTGTGTTGAGAAAACGGTCACGCTTTGCCTGGGGCTTGTATGGGGCGGCGGTTGTACTGGTGGCGGCTCTTGTGGGCGTAATTCTTGGCGGAAATGTAAGCGCTGTAGCTGGGCAGGCCACCGTTGTGGTTCGGTCCCTTGCTGATTTCGGCGGCTCTCTCTATACAGTTGTCCACAATATTTCCGCTATACTCTTTGGCGCTTTGCCAATGGGACGAATGGCGCCGGCTCTTGCAGGGGGAATATTTATGGCTTTGTGCTTTGTGTTTTACAAAACCGCTTTTTCCTTTTCGGCGGGAAGGAAATAAGGATGTCTCCGGCTTTTTTTAAACGCATATCCGTAACTTTTTGGATACTGCTTGTTATAGTGGCTTTTGCTGTTCCGGCCCGTGCCACTACGGTTAAGAAGTTCTATTTTTATCCGGCTCATCCGGTGATTGTGGATAAGGGAGCCACCGGTGACATGCTGATTATTGGGGGCGATGTTCAAATCAGCAGCCAATTGGCCGGGAATGTTTCTGTAATTGGCGGAGATGTTCATCTTGCCTGCGGCACCGTCACCGGCGATGTGGTGGTGGTTGGCGGAGAACTCATTGCAGATGAAACCTCCCATGTGAAAGGGACATCTGTTGTTTTCGCCAGTGTCTTGAAGCGAAATCACACTGCGCTCCTCCTGATTTCCACCCTGTTCTGGCTTCTTGCCATTGGGTTTGGCTTCTATTTCTTTCCCGAGCATATCAGGGAAAATGCCTTTGAATTTGCCGACGACTTTGTTCGGGCCATACTCCTTGGTATTTACACCGCAGCGGTTCTCGTTATCCTTTCGATTCTCTCCTTCGTGCTGATCCAGGTTGTTGTTGGAATTTTCCTGCTCATTGCGGTATTGCTCTTTGGAATTGCCCTCTATCTGTTCTCGGTACTGACCGTATTCCAGTTTCTCGGCGAGCTTGTCTGGAAGCATCTACTGAAAATCCCTATGCCGGGGCTGGTGCAGATGATCACCGGGCTGGTGATCTACGAAGCATTAGCATGGCTGGGATTCATCGGCGTGCTCAGCACCCTCATCCTTATTCTGGGTACCATGGGCGCCAGTCTCCTGTCGCGTTTTGGCACCTTCAAACCATGGTTTGGCGCGCGCCGCTACTGGGGACAAGGGTAAAACTACAGAGAAGTGGCTTGCGATTAGCGGGAAAGGGAGAGTATCCCATTTCCTTGATTTGCAAGTCACAGGTCACAAATCACAAGGCCCGTCGGAGAGCGACGGGCCTTTCCGGTGTGTTTCCAGTTGTGAAACTTACTTCTGTTTGACGTTGATGGAGATCTTTTTGGGCTTGGTTTCTTCCCGCTTGGGCAGCGCCAGTTCCAGAATACCATTCTTGAAATTGGCATTGATTTTGGTTACATCCACAGTGTTTGGCAACTGGAATGACCGGTAAAAAGAGCCGTACTGCCGTTCAATCCGGTGGTAGCTTTCCCTCTTTTCCTCATTCTCGAATTTCCGTTCTCCCTTGATGGTCAGCATATTGTTCTCGACCGTCACATCAATGTCTTTTTCCGTCATCCCCGGCAGGTCCGCCTTGATTTCAATGGCGTTTTCGGACTCGTACACATCTACCGCCGGTGCCCAGGAGCCGGTAATTTCATCGTTCATATTAAAACCGCCTATCTCTTCGAACATCCGGTTCAGTCTGTCGCTGAGTCCCATCATTTCTCTCAATGGATTGTACTTTGTAATAGCCATGTCTTTACCCTCCTTCCTCTTTTTTTACATTGACAATATAGTCCAAATTAAATAGATGTCAAGTAATCTGCAAAAAATATTTTAGATTTCTTTATGACGAGCCGTAATATCGTGAAAAATAAAAGGATTTTTGGTAAAAAAATCTAAATGAAGGCTTTCACCAGGTATAATAAAGAAAAAATACAGGAGGAAGGAATGATTTTCTTTCTAATCACCGGGGCAACAAGGGGAATCGGCCGGGCCATCGTGGTGGAGCTGGACGGACGATACGGTGAAAACGCTGCATATCTGATGATAGCCAGAAATGAAGCCGGGCTCGATACCCTGAAGGGTGAGATCAAGGGGAAAGCGCAGGTATTGGCGATAGACTTGTCGTCACCGGCCCGTTCAGGCAGAGAAGTGGGTGAAATGCTTTTAAAAACCGATATTGCGGGGTATGAAAAATTCGTACTTATCAACAATGCCGGTGTACTGTCGCCGGTGGGGAAGACCGGCACCCTGGAAAGCAATGAAATTGAAACCAATATTCAGGTCAATCTGACTGCACCGCTGATACTGGCGAACGAGTTTTTGCGTTGGGCTGGTTCTTCTTTAAAACCAAAACTCATAATTAACATTTCTTCCGGTGCTGCCCGTTTCCCCATTGTCTCCTGGGGGGCGTACTGTGCCTCTAAGGCAGGGCTGGATATGTTTTCCAGGGTGATGATGGAAGAAAAAAGTACGGGCCTTCAGGTCATTTCCGTAGCACCGGGCATTATTGAAACCGACATGCAGCGAAGTATCCGTGATTTAAAACCGGAGCAGTTTCCGCTCGTGGATCGTTTTGTCGCCTACAAATCCTCCGGCTCACTGAAAACACCGGAACAAACGGCAAAGGAAATCGTGAATATCATCGAGAATCCCACTGACTTTGACGTGATTGTCTCATTGTAAGAGTGTTGGCGTTGAGCGTGGCGCGTCAGAGGGGCGAAGTGCGAGTGAAAGTGTAAGTGCGAGAAGAAGCCCAATGTACCATTTTATGGTTTCTCTTTCTTTCAGAACAGAACACTTCATCTTTACTCAACCTTGATTCTGCTCTGAAAGCACAGCTTTCAGAGCGTCCATTACCATGTTCGGTGTCACGGCGGTGAGGCACTTAAGGTGGCTGCATTTTTTGTTGCGACAGGGGGAGCAGTCCACCGATGCGGTGACAATCCTGAACGGAGTGAATCGGGCCGGTTCGTTGACAATGGGGTCGGACGGCCCGAAGATGGTTACAACCGGCGTTCCCATCAGGGATGCGATATGCATCGGGCCGGTATCGCCGCCGATGAAGATACGGGAAGCGCCGATAAATGCCCCCAGCTCTTTCATGGTGGTCGCGGGCAATACAACCGGGAGTTCATTAGCTGTCTCCATCAGCCGATCCACTATCTCCTCCTCACCCGGCCCCCAGCCCACCAATACCGGCATGTGCAGTTTCAACTGAATACTGTCTGACAGTTTCGCGTAATTTTCCGGCGCCCACCGTTTGTACCGTCCACGGGTGGATGTGCCGGGGTAGAGGAAGACAGCGGTTTTCAACCCGATCCCGTTTTTCGCAAGAAATGTTTCTGCCATTGTCCTGTCTTCAAAAGAGACAGGAAGGCCGGGGTTCTGTTCTTTCACGCCGGGATGAAAGTATCGGGCAAGGAGAAAATTGCGCGCGTAGCGGGAGAGCGGCCCGGATACAGCCGGAATTTTCTCATTTGTAAACAGAGTGTTCCACTCTTTCGCGATGGGTTTCTGGTACCCAACTCGTCGCCTGCAGCCACTGAGCCACCCGTAGAGTCCACTCTTCAGGATACCGTGAAAATCCACCACCAGATCGTAGTGTTCCCTGCGAATTTCCCGGATGAAACGAAAAAAGGAGGGAATTTGCTTTAGAATTGGCATTTTCTTCCAGCCCCTGCGAGGCACCAGTTTCAGCTCAACTCCCGGAAAACCCGCCAGGATATCCGCGCACCGATCTTCCACCAGCCAGTGAATCACAGCGTTGGGGAAGGTGCGTTGGATAGCCTGAACAGCAGGAGCCGTCCGCACGGCATCCCCGATTGCGGAGAGTCGAATCACCAGAATTTTTTGCGGTTTTGTCGGGGCACTCCGGGAATCCGTTTCTTTCGTCATGGCCTCATTATTTCAAAATCCGGTTCCGTGTGCAAATTCTTCATCTGTGCCAAGGCACAAAACAACTTCTGAATTGATTGATAAAAAAAGAAGATACTTTGAATATCCAAAAGGCCCTGTTCCCGGCCTGGTACCGGAAACAGGGCTAAGATTTATTTCAGAAAATCATCCTTCAGACGGTCAATATTTTCTCCATATTGCTCTTTCAGGTGGAAAATCCGGTTTTCCAGATAACGGATTCTGGCATCGGATTCCATCAGAAAAAACTTCAGAATGTTTCGTTTGTCCGGGTTCTGCTCCGCGATGGGCAGGTAGAGCTTCAGGCGGTAAAGGATGGATGCCATTTCCACAAGGTAAGTAGCGGTGTAGTCATGGAATTCGAGGCTTTCCATCTCGTGGACCGAGGCAATGGCTGAAAGGGTTTTGTCCAGGAGTGAAATCACTTCTTTCTGTTCCTTTTTCAGACTTGTAAGTTCCATGCTTCGAACTTCTTCCATTTCCTTTTCAAACAGCCCTTTGACGAGGGCACCGATGGCGGCCACAACCTGAAGCTGGGTGGTACCTTCGTAGATGTTGGTAATACGGGCATCCCGAAGCAGCCGTTCTACTTTGAAATCCTTCATGTAGCCGACTCCGCCGTGAATCTGAAGGGAATCGTAGGCGGCCCGGTTGGCCAGCTCACTGATGGTGAATTTGGACAGCGGTGTCAGGAAATCCGCCAGTGCAGTTGCGGCCCTCAGTTCAGTTTTGACCTTTTCACCTGCTTTTGCTTTTCGTTCGTAGATTTCCATCATATCCACTGCGAGGCCGGTCTGGTAGAGGAGTGCCCTGCTGGTTTCGATTTCAGCCTGCATGGACTTCAGCATCTGGTAGACAGCGGGGATTTCCACAATCCGTTTGCCAAACTGTTCCCGCTCGTTGGCATATTCCACCGCTTCTTCAAATGCGGCCTGCGCAATCCCCAGTGCCTGGGCGGAAACCGCCAGCCTCGCGCCGTTCATCAGACTCATGACGTATTTGATAAGGCCGAATTTCCGCTTTCCCACCAGCTCGGCAGGTGCCATGTTGAATTGAAGTTCGCAGGTGGGAGACCCGTGGATACCCAGTTTGTTTTCAATACGCCGAACCACAATCTCCGGGCTCTTTTCGCAGAGAAACATGGAAAGCCCCCGCCCGCTGGTTGTACCGGCTTCAGACCGTGCCAGAACCAACAGAACATCGCCGGAACCATTGGTAATAAACCGTTTTACCCCATCGAGATACCATTTGCCGTCTTTTTCAATGGCTTTCAGGCTCACTGCCTGAAGGTCGGAGCCGGCATCCGGTTCCGTTAATGCCATTGCGCCGGATACTTCCCCTTTTGCGAACTTCGGCAACACCCGCTGCTTCTGTTCCTCAGTCCCGAATTTCTGCAGAGTTACCGCGATATCCTGAAGCCCATAGAGGTTCATCAGTGAGGCATCCGCCTGGCTGATCATCTCCACAATGATGTTGTTGACGCTAACTGGCATGGCAAGGCCGCCGAAGCGGCGTTCCAGCATGGCGCCCATATAGCCCGACTGGGCCAGCATGTCCATGTTTTCCTGTGTTTCCTGTGCCCATGACACAGTACCGTCTTCCAGTTTGCACCCCTTTTCATCCACAGCTTCCGCACGGGGGGCGATAAATTCACCGGCGATTTCACCGGCATTGTTCAGCAGCATGTCATACCATGTCAGTGCTTCTTCCATAGACCCGAGGGAGTCCGCGCCTTTGCTTTTAAATTCATGTTCCAGATCCCGGACCACAGGTTCCAATTCCAATTGAGAAAAATGGAGTTTGCGGCTTGAGTTGTAATAGTTGCTCATTCTGCCTCCTCCTTCAGGTATTTGATCATTGTTGGAATTACTTCCTTCATGTCACCGACAATCCCCATGTGGGCAATGCCAAAGATGGGCGCGTCGGGATCGGTGTTAATTGCCACAATCTTGGCCGAATCTTCCATCCCGGCCCGGTGCTGAACAGATCCGGAAATACCGCAGGCAATGTAGAGCTTGGGGCGAACCACCGATCCGGTCTGGCCGATCTGCCGTTCTTTGTCCACAAAGCCGAAATCCACAGCGGCGCGGCTGGCACCGACTTCGGCACCCAGTGCGTGGGCGAGGTCAAATATCAGTTTAAAGTTTTCCCGGCTTCCAACCCCTGCGCCGCCGGATACAATCGTGCTGGCTGTCTGGAAATTGACCGGGGAGGCCTTTGCCACTGTGGAGAGAAATTTACTTCGAATCCACTCCGGCTGAACCTTGGCCTTGAAAGTAGTGATATCGGGTTTCCGGTCCAGCCCCTGTTCCGGTAGGCGCATCACACCCTCCCGGACCGTGGACATGATAGGGCGGTGTTCCGGTGTTACGATGGTGGCCAGAATATTGCCGCCGAATGCCGGGCGCACCTGGTAGAGAATCTTTCCGCTATCCTTGAAATCATCCACATACAACTGGGTACAGTCCGCAGTCAATCCTGTTTTCATGGCGGATGCCACCAATGGAGCGACATCCCGTCCGGTGTGTGTCGCGCCAAAGAGAACAAAATCCGGCCCTTCCGTCTCAATCATGGCCTTCAAAACGTGTTTGAAAGCAATGGAGTGCAGATGCCCCAGCTTCGGATCGGTGAATTGAACCAGCCGATCCATGCCGTACTGGAACAGCT
>Ga0190303_1000736_pt1 | contig 13562 bp, 9 predicted proteins | sample 48700701_MG_FD_161672 | JGI IMG/M metagenome (GOLD analysis project Ga0190303, IMG submission 161672) | Hydrothermal vent sediment bacterial communities from Southern Trench, Guaymas Basin, Mexico - 4870-07-0-1_MG | ecosystem: Environmental > Aquatic > Marine > Hydrothermal vents > Sediment ...
CCACGCCATCACCAGTAAATTATTGCCTGTAAAAAGCTCCGCTCCGGCAACAATAACGAGGATTAAACCTAAGGAAAACACCAACCCTCCAACCAGCTGGCTTGTGGCAAAACTCAGAGAGGCATCTGATTTTATCAGCACAAAATAAAGCCCGCCCAGGCCGATAAATGCACCGGCAAGGATACCTAGCATTAACAAAGATAGAAATGGCAGCTGAACTTTAGCGACACCAACATTATTTACTCGTTCAGCAATCTCTTTGGGCGAAAAAGCATCAGAACCAAATATTTCAGACATGGTCAGTTCCTGAAAATAAATTAAAGTTTAGGCCAACCAAACATAGCCCTGATAAAAAATTAACTACTTTAGGTGATATACTAGTCTTTCGTACTGAGTATTTAAAGGTAGAGGCATGTCTTCTGATCTCATTAATACTATCTGTCCATTTTGTGGTGTTGGTTGTGGCATCAGCCTACGGCTTGATAATGAAGGCCAGCTACTCAGCGTTGAACCACAGGAAAAGCATCCCATAAGCTGCGGCAAGTTATGCGACAAAGGCTGGAGTACAACCTACGCAATCACCTCAGGTGATCGTTTAACACAGCCACTCAAGCGTATTAATAAACAGTTTTACCCTATCAGCTGGCAGGAAGCTCTGGAAGCCATTGCCGATGAGCTGCATCAAATTATAGATCAATCAGGACCGCAAGCCGTCGGCATTATCAGTAGCGCCAGAGCAACCAATGAAGATAACTACGCGGCACAAAAATTTGCCCGCGCCGTACTAAAAACCAATAACGTTGACCATTGTGCACGTATTTGCCACAGCCCAACCGTGGCAGGGTTAAAGCAGTCTCTTGGGTCTGGCGCAATGACCAATAGTGCGAAAGATATTTTTGATGCTGATTTGATACTGGTTTTCGGCGCTGACCCCACCGAAAATCATACTATTCTTGGTGGCCACATCATACAAGCACACCTGCGGGGCGCTAAGCTGGTGGTAGTAGACCCCAGAGTGACCAGGCTTGCCAAACTTGCAAACAACCATCTGCAACTCAAACTTGGCAGCAATATTGCGCTGATCAATGCGATGCTGCATGTCATCATCAAAGAGAGATGGTTTGATGAAAATTTCATCCGCCAGCGTTGTGATGGTTTCGAAAGATTGGCGCAACATATCAAAAATATAACCCCCGAATCAGTTGAACATATCACTGGGGTTAAACCTGAACTGATTCGATCTGCGGCAAAAGCTTATAGCCAGGCAAAACGTGCGATGATCTTTTACGGCATGGGTATCACACAGTACGTAAGCGGCACCAATAATGTGATCTCGCTTGCTAATTTAGCGTTAAGTTGTGGCCACATAGGCAGAGTCGGCACAGGGGTCAACCCGCTGAGGGGTCAAAACAACGTCCAGGGTGCCTGTGATATGGGTTGTTTGCCTAATGTTTATCCCGGCTATCAAGCCGTTGACGAACAGCAAAGCCAGGATAAATTTGCCAAAACCTGGGGTTGTGAAGTTGCTAAAACACCGGGATTAACCTCTCTGGGCATGACCAAGGCATCCCAATCAGGAAAATTTCGTGCCCTATTACTCTTTGGTGAAGACCCCGTTGTTACCGATCCTGATCAAAATCAGGTCAAAGCCTCTTTGAAAAATCTAGATCTGTTCGTAGTGGCTGAACTCACCATGACCGAAACCGCAAAACTGGCTGACATTGTTTTGCCTGCGGCCTCTTTTGCTGAGAAAGATGGAACCTTTACCAACTGTGAGCGACGAGTTCAGCGGGTAACAAAGGCGCTACCACCGTTAGGTGAGGCCAAAGGTGATTGGCAATGGTTGCAAGCGCTCGCCAAACAGATGGGCAGCCAACAACTGAACTGGGCCAATAGTGAAGAGGTATTTAATGAGATTGCATCACTAACACCCTCCTACCAGGCGATGACCTATCAAAAAATCGCTGCTAACTATGGCCTACAATGGCCTTGCACGGACAGCAGCCCTAATGGCACTGCTATTTTACATAGCGGTAGTTTTCCTATTGGAAAAGCTAAATTGATACCGGTCAATCATAGTGATATTGATGAAGCCGCTGATGAGCTATTTCCACTGCAACTGACCACCAATCGACTTCATTTCCATTATGGCTGTGGCTCGATGACCCGACATTCACCGCTGCTTGAAAGAGAAACACCGCCGGGTATTTTATTTATTAACCCTGTCGATGCTGAGAATCTAAATATTAGCCCTCAAGCGGCTGTGGGGGTCAAATCCCGTAGGGGTTATATAGAAACGCGGGCGATGATCACCGATGATGTTCCCGTGGGAATGGTCAGTATGCCCTATCATTTCAAAGAAGCACCTTCAAACCAGCTTACCAATACTGCACAAGATCCTGTCACAAAAATGCCTGAGCTAAAAGCTTGCGCTGTCGCCGTAACCCCTTTGGGGCAGAACCAGAAACCCAAAACTATTCAACAATTGCAGGAGAGGCCATAAGATGAAAAGTTACCTGATCAACGACCTGAGCCCTTTGCAACAACACCTGTCAGAACATTATCAGTTTCACCAGCCAGTGAAAAACAGTAACGAGCAATGTTATTGGCAGCAAATAACCAAGGGCACAACAAAGCCCCTATCAGATGAAAGACCCTTAAGTTCGGCCAAGCGTTTCTTTTTTACCGAACATGAAAATCTACTCATCTTTAATGGTGAATTTTTCAGGGAAACGCTGCCATCACCAGAACCATTTGTTTTGTTTGGTGTGCAAAGCTGTGACCTGAGTGCGATCAGCTACCAGGATAAATTTTTCAGTGAAGACCCCTATTATCAAGCAAGACGTAAACAGTGTTTATTGGTTGGCATAGACTGTATTGAACCCTGTGAAAATGGCTTCTGTCCCACAGTAGACGCAGGCCCGGGGGTAAGGTCTCATACCGCTGACCTAATCTTGCACCCGTTACCTAATAAGCACTGGCTAGTGATAGAGAAAACTGAAGAAGGGGTGCAATCATTGCGGGGTTTAACGCTTGAAACCACTCAGGAGCATCACCTGAGACAGCGGGATCAGGCCCTGCACCGGTGTAAGCAGCTGTTTGCCGATGATAGTTATATTACTCACGGTATAGAAAATATAAATTCAGGAAAAATCCCTGGCTCATTTTGGAAAAAGCTAGCCATTCAATGTGTTGGCTGCTCTGGTTGCACCACACTTTGCCCTACCTGCTCATGCTATGGAACTCGCAGTACCGAGACAGAGCAGGAACCAGGCAGAAAAAACAACATCCAGCAACGCTTTTGGGATTCCTGCCTTTATGAAGGTTTTCAACGTGAAGCCAGTTTCCATAATCCGTCAGCAGAAGCGGGGACGCGGGTACAACGCTTTTGGCAGCACAAGTTTGGTGATAATTTTTATGCTGAATTTGAGCATTATGGCTGTGTGGGTTGTGGGCGCTGTGAGCAAACATGCCCCGGGGTTATTGGCGTACACTCTGTAATGAAAAGAATTGAAAATGCTGCTGAATCATATTCCTGACCCAATCCAGTTGTTAGATTATATTGACGATGGTGAACATGCTCGCCATTACCGCTTTCGCCTGCTAAGCCAAAACAACAATCATGACTGGCGAAATGTACAGGCGGGACAATTCTTTATGCTTAATGTAGCAAGCGTTGGTGAGGCCCCCTTTACCTTTACTGAGCCACCCAATGAGCATGGTGAATTTCGGGTGTTTATTCGTCAAATGGGTAAAGTGACTTCGACACTGTTTTTAATGAAAGCAGGTGATATCCTCGGTGCTCGCGGCCCATTTGGACGGGGATGGCCCCTTGAAAAGATCAAAAATAGCAACACCATAATAGTCGCAGGCGGCTGTGGTTTAGCACCCCTGGTTAACCTGATCGACAGGTTAATTTCACCCTCTGAGGATCAGCATAACAATCAACAACTGGCTTTGATTTACGGCGCTCGAAACAGGCGATCCCAAATGCTAAATCCCGAGCGTAATCGTTGGAAAAATAACATCAGTATTTTCAATACGCTTGACGAGTCTTCGGATCAGGATTATCCATCATCAACCATTCAGGGCAGTCCTCTTAATATTTTAGCTCAGGCCATAGCAACATTTGATAGCCCGCCAAAAACAGCACTGCTTTGTGGGCCTGAACTGATGATGAACTGTATTGCTGAATATTTTGTTGATTATGGACTACCCCCTGAATCAATTTTCCTTTCCATGGAACGACGCATGCACTGCGCCGTAGGGCTATGTGGTCACTGTTATCTTGGCAACAAATATGTGTGCAAGGATGGCCCGACCTTTAGCTGGCAAGAGTTACAACAATTAACCCAGTGTTAAATTGAAGGATCTCTGAAAACCGCATTGCTTTAATTTTTTTGTCTGAGTTCCGCCCTGGCTATATGGACACTTGCCCTGGCAACAGAGTCAGGATTTAACGAAATTGAATCAATACCACACTCCACCAAAAATTCTGCAAATTCGGGGTGATCTGAGGGTGCCTGTCCACAAATACCAACTTTACAGCCACACTCATGCGCCACCTTAATGACTTGAGCAATCATACTTTTTACTGCTTCATCTCTAGCATCAAACAGGGGTTTTAATTCTACTGAGTCACGATCAATCCCCAAAATAAGTTGGGTCAGATCATTACTACCAATTGAAAAACCATCGAAACGCTGTGCAAATTCATGGGCCAAAATAATATTCGAAGGAATCTCACACATCACATAAACTTGCAACCCGTTAACCCCACGTTTTAAGCCTGCTGTACTCATAACCTCAAGCACCCTGTCTGCCTCATTTGGGGTACGGCAAAACGGGATCATTACGATAATATTATCAAAACCCATCTGCTCTCGAGCTTTAATGATTGCCTGGCATTCAAGCATAAAAGCTTCGCGATAAAGTGGATGATAATAACGTGAAGCACCCCGCAAACCCAGCATCGGATTTTCCTCTTCTATCTCAAAAAATTTACCTGCTAATAAACCGCGATACTCATTGGATTTAAAATCTGACATTCTGACAATAACCGGTTTTGGGTATTGTGACGCCGCAATTTTAGCGACCCCAAGCGCGAGATTATCAACAAAATAGTCGGGCAGATGTTGATAGCCGTGCGTCAATTGCGCTATTTTGCTCATCACAGCCTTATCGGTTACTTTTTCCGGATGTACCAAGGCCATGGGGTGGACAGATATTTGGCTAGAAATAATAAATTCGATACGTGTTAAACCAATACCCGCAACTGGAAGTGACCACCACTTGAAAATACCATCAGGCATTGCAGCATTGATCATAATATCGGTACTTGTTTTAGGAATTTCAGCCAGGTTTACCGCCCTGGTTTCAAAGGCAAGCTCACCCTTGTACACTTTTCCTAAAGCGCCATCAGCACAACTGAGTGTTACTTTCTGGTTATTTTTTAGTACCTGGGTTGCGTTTTCACAGCCCACAATGGCGGCGATTTTAAGCTCGCGGCTAACAATGGCGGCATGGCTAGTCGGGCCCCCAGTATCGGTAATAATGCCTGAGGCTTTACGCATTAACGGCAACCAATCAGGGTCAGTTTTTTGAGTGACCAGCATGGCACCTTCCGGAAACTGATCAATATCAGCAGGATCTTCTATTTTAAAAACCGCTCCCGTTGCAATAGCACTGCCAACGCTGGCCCCCTCTACCAATACCGATGATTTTTCTTTAAGTTTATAGTTCACCAAAACTGAGCTGTTTTTTTGTGATTCTACTGTCTCAGGGCGGGCCTGAACGATGTAGAGCTGTTGAGTCTGGCTGTCTTTAGCCCACTCCATATCCATGGGCCTGCCATAATGGTTTTCAATTTTCACAGCCCATCTGGCTAACCTTGACACCTCATCATCATTGAGTACTAATGTTGAACGCTCATCGATACTTGTCTTCACTATTTTAGTTGGCTGTGCTGCATCAAAAGAAAACACCATTTTTTGTAATTTGCTACCTCGCCGCTTTTCAATGATGGGGCTTAACTTACGGTTCTTGTCGATATCGCCACTGTTATCAACCAGCAAAGGTTTATAAACCATGAAGCTGTCAGGCGTCACACTACCCTTAACGATAGTTTCACCAAGACCCCAGGCACCATTGATGACAGCAACATCGGGAAAGCCAGTTTCAGTATCAAGACTAAACATCACTCCAGCGGCTTCAGAGTTAATCATCTGCTGTACGCCCACTGATAGAGCAACTTTTTGATGCTCAAAACCCTGCTCTTCACGATAAACAATCGCTCTGTCAGTATAAAGGGAAGCAAAACACTGACGGCATGCTTCAAGAAGGCCTTGAACCCCCCTTACATTCAGATAGCTTTCTTGCTGACCGGCAAAACTTGCCTCAGGCAGATCTTCTGCAGTTGCCGAGCTTCTTACCGCAACACTAACCATATATTGGCCTTGATCCTGGCCTATTCGCTCACATAATCGCCGGTAAGCTGAGGCTATGGCCGCCGTTTGCTGCTCATTAAATTCCCCTTGTGAGATCGCCTGTCGGATGGAAGCACCCACAGTCGACAAACTCTCAGCATTGCAGGAGTATCCTGATAGATGTTGCTTTATCACCTCATCAAGTTCATTTTGTTTAAGGAAATCACGAAACAACTGAGCACTGATGGCAAAGCCTATCGGTACAGGTATCCCCTCCTGTGCCATCTTGCTGATCATCTCTCCTAAACTGGCATTTTTCCCCCCTACCTGTGCAATATCGGCAATGGTTAACTGCTCAAACCAATAGATATATTTGCCATCTCCTTGTGTCTCTACTTGAACTGACATATTGATATTCCCTATATTGACCATGCCCACCAACAGCGGTTATTTATCAGGCGGTGTTTTTGACTTTAAATGTCTTCAGGCTAATATAGCAACCCGCACAGCACCTGCAAGTTCGACTGTAATCCGCTTTATAGATTCCAATACCGTGAGTAATATCAGTATTGAAAACTGCTAAACCACCATAACCATGGTAACCATCAGCATGCACACAACGCCTAAGCGCAATCTTTATGCAACCTCACGGAATATCCGGGCCAAAGATGTAAAATTTTAATGTTTTTTGGAACCCTGGCATACAAACCCTATCAAATAATTTACACTTGGAACCGCTATTTATCTTTAAAATTATTTGAAATTAAGAGGTTTTTTTAATGAATTTGTTAAAAGCTGTAATTTTCGGCACATCAATGCTTCTGGCTGCATCTTTCTCTTACGCTGGAGATGCCGCTGCAGGAAAATCCAAATCATCTTCCTGCGCCGCATGTCACGGAGTGGCTGGCATCAGCGCAATGGATATCTGGCCAAACCTGGCCGGGCAAAAAGAGGGTTATCTGGCCAAACAACTCAAGGCCTTTCGTGATGGCAGCCGTACTGACCCCGTCATGGGCTCGATGGCCAAGCCTCTTTCCGATGGAGATATAGCTAACCTGGCCGCTTATTTCAGCAGTCTCAAGTAACTTCAACCCCGATAACCCGCATCAAAAGGCGCTCTGCATCATCAGAGCGCCTGCGGAAATCAGCCACAGTCTACGAGGCAAATACCACCTGATAACCTTCAAAAAAAACCTGTAACATTTCTCATCAGGATACAGATATTTCTAGCTGCGCACCCTATTGGAGGAAACTCTCCGCTTTAACTTGAGCCTATTAAATAGGCACAATCACCCCCATAGGTCTGCAGCAAGATGTAAGGGGTCAACCTCATGCGCTTTTCAAAAGTTGGACAAAAGTTTAACGACAAAGGCTACCTGAAGGAGGTTATATCTGCGCGGGATAAAGTTCGTGGGGGAAAAAGCTGCTCCTCCACTCAGGTAAGATCTGTTGTAACAGACTCATGGAAAAGATGTTTAGCTGAAGGGGTCGACGCGGAATCCAAAGCACCCCTAATCATCACCGGCAACCGATTTGTAACGCTACAAGAACATAACAAAGAGTTATTGCTGGCTTCAAAAAGCGTATCCGAGGGTCTTGCAGATATATTGCACGATAGCAAAACCGCCCTGTTATTAGCCGACGCTAATGGCGTTCTTATTGACACCAGTGGGGATCGGTCGATATTTAACTCCACCCAAAATGAGCATATCTCACCAGGGTACAATTGGAGTGAACACAGTGGCGGAACCAACGCTGTAGGTACAGCCATCGCGCTAAAACAAGCTGTCGAAATTCATAGCGTGGAACATTTCTGTGAGGTTGCTCAGGTGTTCACCTGTGCGGCTGCGCCCATTTTTGATCTCTACAGCGGCGAGGTCATAGGCATCATCGATGTTACCACGACTAACAAATCCTACAGCGCACGCAATATCGGTATCGCTCTAACAGCAGCACGGCACATTGAAGAGTTGTTACGCTCAAGACGTTTATTGAAACAGTTACATCTAGTCGATTGGTACCATGAAAAGAAAACTCAATGGGCAGACGATGGAATCATCCTGCTTAACGAAAAGGGTCGGGTTATAAAATACAATGCGATCGCTGAACAGCTCATTGCCGAGCACGGGGCTAAAAATTTATTGCGCATAGACTCGAAGATAATTTCAGTCTCTCAGGACGGTGAGGCAGAGTCATACATCAACCACTTGCCAGAATCTATCGACTCCTTTGAAGTAGAGCTCTTTGGAAACAGCTCCCATTGGCAGGGCGGCATGCTGGTATTAAATCAAGCAGGGCTCAACCGTACTCACAGGCACAAGTCACCTCCCGTAAAATCAAACGCCATCCATGCCACAGCCTTTAATGCAATTATCGGTGAAAGCGATCTGATCAAAAATCTAAAGACAAGAGCTTCCCGGATGGCAAAAACAAGTGCACCGGTGCTTATTTTAGGCGAGACGGGCAGTGGTAAAGAGCTGTTTGCCAAAGCCGTTCATGATGCATCAGAGTTTAGTGGCGGCCCCTTTATAGCGGTTAACTGTGGAGCCATCACCAGAGAACTGGCATCGAGCGAACTATTTGGTTATGAAGCGGGTGCTTTCACCGGGGCTAACGCCAAGGGACAGGTCGGGAAGTTTGAACAAGCAGACGGCGGCACTATCTTTCTGGATGAGGTCGGCGAGCTTCCACTGGAACTGCAGGTTAACCTGTTAAGAGTTTTACAGGATGGCGTAGTTGTGCGTATCGGTGGTAGCGGCAAAGAGAGAAAAATTAACACCCGTGTGATTGCTGCCACCAATAGGGATCTGGAAAAAGAGGTCGAAAATCATAGTTTTAGAATGGACCTGTATTATCGACTCAAGGTGATGGTACTTAATCTGCCTCCCCTGCGCTCAAGAGCAGAAGATCTTAAAATGCTGGCCGATAACTTTATTGGGGCTCTGGCCACCAGGTATAACTGTGCTCCCCAGACGATAGCGCCAGATCTTGAAGCGTTTTTCAAACAGCATGAGTGGCCAGGTAATGTCAGGGAGTTTTATAGTGTTCTGGAAAGCATGTTTGTGCTGAGTGACTCTGACATTTTAAAGGTAGAAGACCTACCTGAGGAGTTATTAGCCCAGTTGGAAAGCGACCCGCCAGCCACATTGAACGTTTCCAGCTCCGGTGGCCATAAGCTCGCGGAGCTGGAAAAACAGTCCATAATCTGCGAAGTAGAGAAACAGCATGGTAATTTGTCGCTCGTCGCCAAAAGCTTGGGTATAGCCCGCAGCACCCTCTACCGAAAAATGAAAGAGTATCAAATAGAGGGTGCCGGAGCGTTAACTGAGCGCAAGCACTCATCCCTGTTTTTTGCAGGGCCTCGTGGCCCCGGTCTGTAAGCTAGTCTTTTTTAGATAAATTACGCGAAGCCACCATTTCATAAATTTGCAGAGTTTCACGCGCTCTGGCTACCACTGGCGCATCAACCATTTTACCTTCGTATTCAAATGCTCCTCGCCCCTCCTTCTGCGCCAGCAGATCGGCTTCAATGATACCCCGAGCCTGAGCCACCTCTTCGTCTGTAGCGACAAACTCTTCATTCATGATTCGGATCTGATTCGGATGAATACCAAAGGCACCGCGAAAACCCAGCTGACGTGCCTGACGAATTGTCTGGCGAAAGGCGTCCAGGTCACTGTATTCCACAACAGATCCAACAAAACCCAACGGAAGAATACCCGCACTCTTGGCGGCAAACACCACCTGCTGATTGGCAAAAAACAGCCCTTCAGATGTTGGTATCATTCCCACAGCCGAGGAAAAGTCCTCTGCACCCAGGCTCATTCCCACCAACCGCGAGGATGACGCAGCTATCTCCACCACTTGAGCCAGTGCCTGGGGGGTTTCGATGTAAGCAACCAGTCGGGTATGGCCAACCGGCATATTTTGTTCGACCTCCAGCTCCGTAATCACCTCATCAATAAAGCGGATATGTTCCGGGCCGGTTACTTTGGGAACCACCACAGTACCGACCTGCGGGCAAATACAGGCCTCCAGGTCACGCACTGCGTGACGCAATGGCTGATTAATTCTTACCAACACATCGGGGCCATTGGCCGCTACCGTAGCGGCGGCAGCTCTGGCCACACTTCGTGCAGACGCTTTATCTGCGAGAGGGACACTATCCTCCAAATCGAGAATTATCGCATCGGCACCACGTGTATGCGCTTTTTCTACAAAACGTGTCACATTGACAGGTACAAACAGTGCCGAACGCCAAACGGGGAGTTTATTAGTCATCAAATCAAACCTCATTCATACTTATTAAATAATCAACGCCTGTACTTTTAATCCCAGCGCACTACTTTCGTCTAATGCCCACAATTGCGGCAGGGAATCATCCACCCTCGCCTGCAGCTGAGGCAGGTTAATCATAATTTTTTTGAAAATTTGTGAACTGACTTTATGGTGTCGCGGCAAACTCTGCACGTAGTTGCTCGCTGTGTTCGCCCAATGCAGGCACCGCTCCCAGCTTGGTATCGTCTTCAGTCAAAATGGCAGGCGGAGCTACCATCTCTACCAGACCACTGGGGGTTTCAACCTGAACTCTGCGTAACTGGCTATGCCGGGAAAGATCTTCAACCGAGTTGAGTGCGCCGAACGCAATACTACCCTTGTGCAAACGTTGTATCAGTTGTTCTCGACTACAGGCACCAAAGATTCGATTAATCTCAACATCCAGTGCAGGTCTATTTTTACAGCGGGTCAGATTGTCACTAAAGCGAGGGTCATCCGCAATTTCAGGCTGAAGTAAAACTGCCGTACAGAAAGCCCGCCACTCACGATCACTTTGAACCGAGAGTACCAGCAGGGAACCATCCTGACAGCAGTAGGCCCCATAGGGGGCGATGGTGGGATGATTCAACCCAACCCGCGATGGGGCCACACCGCCATAATCCTGATGTAGCAACGGTACAGTCATCCAGTCTGCAATACTATCAAACAGGGAGATTTTTATACCACGACCCTGCCCGCTGATACCGCGTGCAATTAGCGCCTCAAGCACAGCAGTTTGTGCGTACATACCACAGGCAATATCACAAACGGAGACACCTACGCGGCCCGGCTCTGCCTGGGTACCATTGATGGAAGCCAGCCCAGACTCGCACTGCACCAGCAGGTCGTAGGCCTTCATATCCTGGTAGGGGCCGCTTTCGCCATAACCGGATATGTCTACGGTAATCAATCTGGGATTGGTTTCTCGCAACTTCTGAGAATCAAACCCCGCACGAGCTGCGGCTCCCGGGGCCAAATTTTGAATAAAGACATCAGCCCGGCCGATAATTCGCCGCAACAATGTTGCATCAGCGTCATCCTTGATATTCAGAGTTAGGGACTCTTTACCTCGATTGGTCCAAACGAAATAGGCGCTCTCACCATGGACCACATCGTCATAGCCACGAGCAAAATCGCCGTCACTGCGCTCTATCTTGATGACCCGAGCCCCGGCATCCGCCAATCGTGATGAACAGTAGGGCGCGGCAACAGCCTGCTCCAACGCTACAACCAGCAGGCCATCCAAGGTTTTTTTCATACTACAACGCCATTTTCAGGTCAGAAAGACTTGGGCATACCCAGCTCATGGGTCGCAACGTGGGACAGGATTAAATTAGTAGATATCGGGGCAACCTGGTAGAGCCTTGTTTCCCGGAACTTACGCTCAACATCATATTCCTCAGCAAAACCAAACCCTCCATGGGTCTGCAGACACGCTTCAGCTGCATGCCAGGAAGCATCTGCAGCAAGCAGTTTTGCCATATTAGCCTCCGCGCCACAGGGTTTACCGGCATCGAAAAGATCAGCTGCCTTGCGCACCATTAGCGTCGCCGCCTCCGTTTCAACATGAGCACGAGCAATCGGGAACTGTACCCCCTGATTAGAGCCAATAGGGCGACCAAACACCTCACGCTCACTCGCATATTCGGATGCCTTTTTGACAAACCAGCGTGCATCACCGATTAGCTCAGAAGCGATCAAGGTACGCTCAGCATTCATACCATCGATAATATAATGGAAACCACGACCCTCCTCTCCTATCCGATTTTCAACCGGCACCTTGAGGTTGTCGAAAAAGAGCTCTGTGGTTGCATGGTTCATCATGGTACGAATGGGTTGAATGGTCAGCCCGTTACCAACCGCTTCCCTTAGGTCGACCAGCAGTACTGACATGCCTCCCGTGGGTTTTGCGCACTCTTCACGCGGGGTGGTGCGTACCAGCAACACCATCAGGTCAGAGTGTTCAACGCGTGAGATAAATACCTTCTGGCCGGTAACAACGTAATGATCACCCTCACGCACCGCGCGAGTGCGTATCCGCGTGGTATCAGTACCACTACCCGGTTCGGTCACACCAAATGCCTGAAGCCGAAGTTCACCGCTTGCGACCCCCGGCAGATATCTGGATTTCTGGTCTTCATTACCATGGCGCAGTACCGTGCCCATGGTGTACATCTGCGCATGGCAGCTGGCGCTATTTCCACCGGAAAACTGAATCTCTTCCAGCACTGCGCAAGCCGCCGAAAGTGGCAAACCACTGCCACCGTACTCTTCTGGAATCAACACAGAGAGGAAACCCCCTTCACTCAGGGCATTAATAAAGTCAGTAGGATAAGCGCGTTTCTCATCAAGTTTGCGCCAATACTCACCCGGAAATTGTGCACAAAGTTTGGCCACTGAGTCGCGGATTTCAGGAAAAGTTATATCATAGTTCATAGTTATGGCTCTTTTTTACTGCATTATGGATAGTTGATGTGACCCCACCAGGTGGCGGAGCTACCGATTAACCCTCTATACCTGCAACAATTTTTTGGTCGTGCAGCTTCCCGATCTCCGTACTACTCATACCCAGGCACTCGGTAAGGATCTCATCGGTGTGGGCACCCAACAATGGCGCAGAAACTACATCTTCTCGGGGCAGTGCACCAAATTTCAGAGGGTGTCCTGCTGCCAGGTAGTTACCAATACCCGGCTGTTCCAACATTTGGAACAGTGGATTATCCGTAGAACAATCAGGATCGTGGCTAATCAGCTCCGAGACCGAACGGTATTTACCCCAGCAAACGCCTCCGTCATCTAACTTATGCTTTGCCTGCGCAA
>Ga0190303_1000738_pt1 | contig 13539 bp, 15 predicted proteins | sample 48700701_MG_FD_161672 | JGI IMG/M metagenome (GOLD analysis project Ga0190303, IMG submission 161672) | Hydrothermal vent sediment bacterial communities from Southern Trench, Guaymas Basin, Mexico - 4870-07-0-1_MG | ecosystem: Environmental > Aquatic > Marine > Hydrothermal vents > Sediment ...
CGATAACCCAGATTCCAATACTCACAATGCCTGATGACGACATAACGCATCCCATTCCTGATCTGACGGGGTATATCACGGAAGGGCAGATTGTTCTGTCAAGGGAGTTGCAGAACAAGGGCATATATCCGCCTATTGCAGTCCTGCCTGCTTTGTCCCGTCTCATGGCAGAGGGAATTGGAAAAGGAAGGACGAGGGAAGACCACCACCAGCTATCAAACCAGCTTTATTCCGCTTATGCGGAGGGCTGCGATTTGCGCGATTTAGTGGCTGTTGTCGGAGAGGAGGCGTTAACAGAGAGGGACAAACAGTATCTCAAGTTCGCAGATGAGTTCGAGAAGAGGTTTGTGGCGCAGGGGGAGGAGGAGGACCGCTCTTTTGAAGAGACGCTCAACCTCGGATGGGAACTGCTTTCAATGCTTCCGAAAGATGAGCTGAAGAAAATAGACGAGAAATATATAGAGAAATACTACCCGAAGTGATTCGATGGCAAAGGAAATAATGGAAGGGGTAAAGCCCACAAGAATGCAGTTGCTTGAAATAAGGAAGAGAAAGCTTCTTGCAGTCAAAGGGCATGAACTCCTTTCACAGAAAAGAGATGCTCTCATATCCAATTTCTTCGAAATCATAAAGAACAGGAAGGAAAAAAGGGAGGAAATGGAGAGAAAAATAAAGGAGGCATTCGAATCATTCATAGAAGCGGAAATGCTCATGGGAGAAAGGCAGGTGAGGGCTCTTGCTGAGGGAATAAAGGAAGGCAGGGATATAAAAGCGGAGAAAAAAAATATCATGGGAGTCCCGATAATAAATTTCAGCATAGAAGACAGGGCTATTGCAAGCTACGGCATGCTTGATACAACTTCAAATCTATATGAAGCGATAAGCAGGGGAAAAGAGGCGCTGGATGCCATAGTTGAAGTTGCAGGCATAGAGGGGAGCATACAGAAACTCGGGAAGGAAATAGAGAAGACAAAGAGACGTGTCAACGCTCTTGAGCATATTTTCATACCAAAACTGGAGGGCACGATAGCATACATAGAAAGGCAACTGGAGGAAAGGGAGAGGGAGGACTTCTTCAGAAGAAAGAGGATGAAGACGTTCATGGAGCAGCATGATTGAAGAAGATCCCATACTCGGAAAGTTCTTTGATACGCCTGAAAAAAAGGCAAAATGGACACGAAGAGTTACTATTGCCTACATAGTGTGGATAATATTTGTAATTACTGGGTTTTTTATTTTTTTGGTGATTTTTCTCCTTTAGCACTCGAAAACGCCCAAAAAATATCGAAGGTTTTAAATTCTCATAAGATATACAAGATAAGAGGCGATAATAATGGCATTTAAATATAAAAGCAAGGGAAAGGAGTACACCCTCTTTACAAGGGATGTGAAACTCAAGGGAGGAAGAATACAGACCATATATTTCTTCAGTGCAAGAAAGCCGAAGAGCGGAAAGCCGATAGATAAGCCGGACGGATATACAGTCAAAGTCAACAAGAGAACAGGTCTGCCGTTCCTCAAGAAAGCATAAATTCTCTCCCACTTTTTTTCTTTTTTTAATTCAGCTATGCTAATTTTTAATGGAGCTCAGGCTCTCTAACTGGCCCATTATGCTCCATATGGCTGTCCTTCCGTGGATAGGCACATTCGGGTCGTTCACAAGCTCGTCAAGTATGGAAATGGCCGATGCAACTTTCACATCTATAGATTCCTCACTATTCATGAGAATTTCCCGGGCTTCTTTTGCCCCTCTTCTTATATTTCTTGGCACAGATACATCTTCGTTAAGATTCTGTAGATTCATGCAGATTTGCTCCAACATTTTGTTCTTCATGCTATCACCTCAAAAACTTGATGTGTAACCACACATGAAATAAAAATTTTTGTGTGGAAAAGAGATTAGGGGTAACCCCCTATTTTCAGCGTCGGGTCTCCGAGCAGTATCCATTCCTGGGCTGTTTTTGCGTCTATTGAGGTGAAACTCCCTGCCGGCTGATTCCAGTCAATCGGATATGTGTTGAGATATCCGTCTATTACCTTGCCCCATATCTCGCCCAGGATATCTGTTCCGTTCATTCCGTACTCCCAGAAGAAGTGTGTATCTATCCATTCGCTTGCCTCTCCCGTGAAATTTTTATCCTCCTTTGTATAGCCAAGCCCCGAGTAGCCTGTCGTTGCTATGCTTCCGCCGCCTTCCTCGCTGGTAAGCCACCAGCTGAAACACTCATAGCTTGTTTCTCCTTTATACAGATGTTCATACCAGTTCCATATGCCTTCGTACAGCTTCAGATAATTGAGCACGCTGACATTGAACTGGCTGTTGTGGCAGCCGCCGACAACGCAAACAGGATATTTTCCGTCATTTGAGAGCTTCTTCATATCCTGCACTTTAAGTCCGTCTATCCACGTATCGCCGTCTCCTGGAGGATGGGTTGCCCATGTCATCGGGTTGCCGTGCCCGTCGAAGAAGAGGAAGCCGCATCCCTGGCTGACTGCATTTATCACATCATCTTCTCCTGTGAGCGTTCCCGTGGAAGTCCAGAGTTTTATTGGCGTGAATCCTGGCATCCAGTCAAGCGCCTGCTGTGTTCCAAGCTCGCCCTCGTTCGTCGGATATTCGGGGTAGGTATCGCCGGCAGCAACCACCATTTTGTTGAACCAGTCCTGGCCATAGGTGGTATTCTCGTATTCTATTATTTTATTGACCATCACTTCAACTTCCTTCTCTGTTCTGCATGCAAGCCTGCCGACATATACATCTGGCTTCAAATCTATGGGGCCATCTTCCGCTTTATTGCCCTTCCATTCTCCGAATATGCCATTCCCATTGCTGTCCCATGAGGAAAAATGTCCTTCGGAGTCGTATATGTCCGCAAAGTAAAGATCGCTGAGATAGCTTACCTCCCAGTTGCTTTTGTCATCCAAATGGACATAACGCACAGGACACCACCATTTTTCTTTCAGCAAGCCCCCGTGTCTTCCGCCAACAAGCATGACATACTTTATTCCCCACTGCTCCACCGCATCTTTAATGAAGTATTTCACTTTCTCAGCATCGTCCCTTCCCTGAACGGGGAAGTAGTTGCTGTTGTAGATTTCATCCAACATGACAAGAATTGTTTGCACACCATGGCTGTCTTTATGTAAAATAAGGGGCTGCAAAGCCAGTGCAAATTCAGATGGGGTGATAATCAAAAAGTCATATCCGTTGTTGTTTTTCACTGCCCCGCTGCTGCTCGCAGTTTCATCTGACACCATTTTCTGCACATAAACGCCGGATAGCGGAGCAGAACCCAAAATACCTATTAGCATTACGGCCATAACAATAACAAATTTTCTTTTCATGTATTCTAAATACGAGATGTGTATAAAATCGTTTTTAATAGCCTTTCAATTTAATGAGATGGGAAGAATCTGCACAAACTCCCTCATCCGGAGTCAGATGTATCCTGCTTTCCTTCCTTTTTCACCATTTCCTTTATGGTTTCTTTATCTGCTTTCTCCTTCTCCTTCTTCTCCTCCTTGAAAAGCCTCCAGTGCATCTGGTGGTGCTCAAGGGTTAGCACATAAACAACGCCGCCTATGCCTGTCCATACGAGCAGCAAAATGAAGCCCGGCATTGCATCCGGAAGGCGGAGTATGTACCCGAAAAACAGAGCGGAGGTGAGCATGCCCAGCAATGCTACAACCCACATCCCTCTGAATTTAAATTTCGCTTTTTCATATATCTCCGGATGCTTGTAAGGAAGAATTAAGGCAGATATGGATATTGCGATGTAAATAAGCAGGATTGCCATGTTTATCATCATGACCGCATTCATAAACTGTTTTGCAAGTAAAATAATCGATGTGGCCATGATTCCATTTATCAGCAGAGTCCACTTCGGAACGCCGTATTTATTCAGCTCTGCCAGTTTTTGGGGCACTATGTTATCCTTTGCCCATGCAAATGACAGACGGGAGGAAGCAAGTATATTGGGATTTATGTCTGAAATTATGGCTATTGAACCAGCAAATGCAACCAGAACCGCTATGGATGCAGGAAGAAAGTGTGACGCTACATCAGGAACAGAACCTGTGGAGAAATCATATGAGGAGTAAAAAGAGGGTGACATTGTGCCGTAAGTTATCAAAGCGACGAGAATGTATATTCCTGCTATCATAAACATCGATATCATTATTCCTTTCGGAAGCGTCTTTTCCGGATTTTTTATTTCTCCGCCTGCGTTGGCAATAGCCGCAAATCCCAGATAGCTGAAGAATATCAGACTGCTCGCCTTCGCAATATCCGAGAAATTCATGTCCATGGAATAATTTATGTTGCTCATACTTACTTTTGGCAGGCCAACCACAATAAATGCCAGAATGCCTATTATGAGCAGCACGAACATTGCGGTCTGTATCCTGCCGAAAGTTTTGACCCCGATATAGTTCACCAGCAGAAATATGATTACAAGAGTAATCGAAATAGCTGTGATATTCGAGGAAATGAAAGATGAAACACCATGCATTTTCAATATGTCGAAAAAGTTGTTTATAAGAACCATGTCGCCGACAGCCATTGCCGCAATGGTCGCTATCATGGCAAACCATCTTGCCCATGTTGCTATAAATCCTATAAACGGGTCAACTATCCTGCTGACGAACACATACTCCCCTCCAGAGGAAGGAAGGGCGGATGAGAGCACGGCATAACAGAGAGCCATAAAAAATGCAGGGATTGCTGCAATTATATATGAGAATATTATGGAGGAGCCGACCGCCACCTTACTCTGTATCTGAACTGTTGAGATGAACAAACCGCCGCCGATAACTGCGGTTACAACAGTTGCAACAACTTCCTTCAAGCCGAGCTCTCTCTTTAACTCCATTTTGCCGTCTTAAATGCAGTCATGCAATATTAAATTTGCTTTATTTTCCTATTTATCTTATGTGCAAAAACTCCTGCGCCGAAGCCGTTGTCTATGTTCACAACCGCCATGCCGGGAGAGCAGCTGTTCAGCATTGTGAGCATGGCGGCAAGCCCTCCAATTCCCGTTCCATAGCCAACACTTGTGGGCAATGCAATGACAGGAGCAGGAAATAGACTGGATATGACTCCAGGCAGGATACCGTCCATGCCTGCTGTTGCAATTATCACATCTGCATTAAAAAAAACATCCTTGAAATCGAGGAGGCGATGTATCCCTGCAGCTCCCACGTCATATACCCTTTTTACCTCGCTTCCAAGGGTTTCGGCTGTCACGGCTGCTTCTTCCGCAACAGGTATGTCCCCTGTGCCTGCGCTTGCCACTGCCACATATCCTCTGTAATTTTCTTTCTCGCCATTTGCTTCGTTTTTCCCTATAATTATCATTCTGCACTCTTTGTGGTATGAGACATTGCCAAAATTTTTGACCTCTTCGTATATACTTTCATCTGCTTTTGTTATGAATATTATGTCCCTGCCTGCCGTTTTCCTGACTATGTCCGCTATTTGCTCCTTTGATTTCCCCGGGGCAAATATTGCCTCAGGTATGCCTGTCCTCATCCTTCTATGGGAATCGATTTTGGCGTATCCAAGGTCGATGAAAGGAAGATAGCGTAACTCCTTCATTCCCTCCTCGACGCTTATTTTTTTTGAGTGCAGGTCTTCAAGTATCCGTCTTATCTCTTTTTCCATCATTTTCTCCCGTGAAATATGCCGGCATGGTTAAAAAGTTTATTCGTGGGCGGTTTGGCGTGCCTGAAGCAATACCCCATAATTAATATATATCCAGAACGCATACTCCCTTAAATGCGATATTTAAAGCTTGGCAGCCGTAATATTGACGAATTTTTGGGCAGGATATCGAACTATGGCGACCTTTACGCTCCGCAAAAAATATCGGAAAAATTTTATGATTACAGGAAAGTGGAGGACATCAGCCAGGTAGAATTCAATTATAATAGAACAATTACGCCTGCAAAAAAATATTTCATTCCTCCAAAGCATGAAATGTTCGAATTTAACATGGAAACGGGGGAATATACCGAGACCATGGGGGACGTAAAACCTTTTGTGCTTTTTGGTCTGCACGCATGCAGTATTGTTGCATTACGCATACTTGACGGCGTTTACCTAAACGAATACCCGGACAAATATTATGCTGCCAGGAGAAAGGCAGGAATAATAATAGGAATAAGCTGTCTTCCAGATGAATATTGCTTCTGCAATCTGCGCCGCACAGATTTTGTTGATATTGGTTTTGATTTGTTTTTGCATGAGCTGCCAGATGGCTACCTCATAAGGGTTGGCAGCGAGAGGGGCCATGAGATAGTGGACGAAAATATGGACATATTCGAGGAAGTCAGCAATGATGACATAGAGAATTTCAAGAAGTTCGAGAAAAAAAGGCACGAGATGTTCAAATACGAGGGCAGCTTTGACAACCTGCGTTACATTCTCGAGCTGACGGAAAACAGTCCTCTCTGGGACGAAGAAAGCGAGAAATGCCTCGGGTGCGGAAACTGCACCATGACATGTCCCACATGCAGGTGCTATGACGTTCAGGATCTGCCCGACATAGATGGCAAACATGGAAAGCGCATCAGATTCTGGGATTCATGCCAGTTCAGAAGCCACGGACTGGTGGCTGGCGGTCATAACTTCAGGGAGACGAAAAAAGACAGGTTTATCAACAGATATGTCTGCAAAAATGCATATTTTTATCCTCTCGGAACTTCATACTGCGTGGGATGCGGCAACTGCACATACTTCTGCCCTGCAGGCATAGACTTTTTGAAAAATCTTATAAAAATAAGGGACGTTGTAGGGGAGGTGGCACATGGAGAGCAGTGATAACGTCTACAGCCTTTACAAATGCCGTCTCCTTCGGGTGTATTCTCTCACTGATGAGGAGAAACTCTTCCTCCTCAGATTCGAGGATTCTGATATTGCAGAGTCATGGAGCTTTATACCGGGGCAGTTTGTTCAGGTTGCGCTGCCAGGAGTGGGAGAGGTGCCAATATCGATATGCTCTTCCCCCATGAGGCGGGGCTTTTTCGAGCTGTGCATAAAGAAAGTGGGCAAAGTGACATCGATGATACATAAATTGCAGCCGGGCGATTGTGTCGGCATAAGGGGGCCGTATGGCAATGGATTCCCAATGGACGAATTTGAACATTCTGACATACTGCTGATTGCTGCAGGCATAGGAATGGTTCCCCTGCGCTCTGTATTCATGTATGCCGTGGACAACCGATGGAAGTTCGGTAACATCACGGTGATAAACAGCGCCCGCTACGGAGATAAGCTGCTTTTCAGAAAAGAACTTGAGGCGATGAGGGATATTGCCGAAGCAGAAAATATAAAAATCATACAGACGGTTACACGCGATCCTGAATGGCCCGGAAGGGTGGGGAGGGCTCAGGAACACATAAAAGATGCAAATACGGATCCCAAAAATTCGTGTGTTGCTGTTTGTGGTCCACCGCAGGCATACAGAAGCATATTCGAAAAATTGATTGAGGCAGGATATGACCCGAACAAGATATATGTCACTCTTGAGAGAAGAATGAAGTGCGGCGTGGGGAAATGCGGGCACTGCATTGCAGGCTCTTCAACTTTCCTGAAGTACATATGTATCGACGGTCCTGTGTTCGGGTATTATGATATAATTTCAACTCCTGGTTTGATATAGTGATAAAATGAAAATAGGAATACATGGTTTGACCTCGTGCTACGGGTGCCAGTTGAGCATGGCAGTTGTAAAAAGGATACTTGATGTATCGGAAAAATTTGACATCAAGTACTTCTACATGCTTTCCAGCGCTGGCAAAATAGAGCATGTTGACGTTGCTTTTGTGGAGGGCAGCGTTAGCACCGATGAGGATGAAAAAGAATTGAGGATGATAAGGGAGAATGCCGACGTGCTTGTAGCCATTGGCTCATGTGCCATTCACGGCGGCGTGCAGAGCATTCTTTTCAGTGAAGGAATAGGTTATGAGGAAGCATTCAAAACCGTCTACGGCGATAAAAAGATGGATTATAACGGGAGAATTGCCCAGCCGCTGGATAAATTTGTGAAGGTTGATTATCGCCTTCCCGGATGTCCTCCCGAAGAAGAGGAAATAATGTATTATCTGGCGACGTTTGCCATTGGGAGCTGGCCAGAGGAGAAGGATTATCCCGTATGCGCAGAATGCAGGAGGGCGGGAAACCCGTGCATTTTGATAGAGAAAGGAGAGCCATGCCTTGGCCCTGTTACTGTTGCAGGGTGCGATGCCAGATGCATTAAATATGGAATTCCGTGCATTGGATGCAGGGGTCCTGTTCCGGATGTTTCATGGTTTGATTCCCTGGCAATGAGTTTCAGGGATAGGGGAATGGATAAGGAATATGTTAAGAAAAGGATGGCAATATTCGCATCCAGATATGAAGGTTTGAATGAAATGATTGATAAAATTTACGGGGATTAAATGAAGATAACAAAAGAAATCCAGGTGGACCATCTCGCCCGCATCGAGGGTAAGGCAGGGATAGAAGTTGATATAGGAGAAGACGGCATAAATGCAAAGATGGTTGTTACAGAGGGGCCCAGATTTTTCGAACTCATAACAAAAAACAAAAATTATGATGAAGCAGTGGCAATATTCCCCAGGATATGCTCGTTCTGCTGTACACCTCACAAATTAACGCCGATAGAGGCAGTTGAAAATGCTCTGGGCATACAGCCATCTGAGCAGACCAAAAAGCTGAGGGATTTGCTCTATCTCGGGAACATGGTGGAGAGCCATGCGCTCCATCTTTACCTTCTTGTCGTACCTGACTACCTCGGCTATCCGGACGCCTTCGAGGTTGCGCGCAAGGGCGGAGGCGGCATGGTGAAGGACGGAATATTTTTGAAGGATGTGGGCGCCGAAATACAGACGGCGGTTGGAAGCAGGTCGATACATCCCGAAAATGCAATAGTGGGCGGCTTCGGGAAAGTGCCGTCAAAAGAAAAAATGGAGAAGATAGAAACGATGGCAGAAGAAGGGCTGCAGAAGGCGATAGATGCCGTCAATTTTTTTGCAGAGTATAAGTATCCTGATTACGTGAACAGCAAAAGAAGACATCTTTCGATAAAGCCCTACGACGGCTACGGCGTTTATGGAAATGAAATTGTGTCTTCCGACGGCATTTCATTCAAAATAGAAGAATACAAAAAGCATCTTAATGAAGAGGTTGCTTCTTATTCATTTGCAAAAAGGGGAAAATTCATGGGCGAGCCATATATGGTTGGTGCCATTTCGCGCCTCGTAAATAACTCCAAACTTATTGCTGGAGAAGCAAGAGAGCTCATCAATAAATACAGGGATTTTGTAAATCCGGAAAATTGCTTTGCGAACAACTTTGCACAGGCAATAGAGCTGGTCTATTTCCTGGAGCGCATAAAAGAGCTTGCATCAGAATTGAAAGATGCGAAAGATGAAAGGAAGGCAAAGCCGGAAAAGACATCCGGGGAGGGATATGCAGTTACAGAGGCGCCGAGGGGACTGCTCATATATTACATGAACATAGAGGATAGCATTGTGAAAGATGTGGATGTTATAACCCCGACGGCCATGTTCCTGCCGATGATGGAAGTGGATATCGCTGCCATGGCAGATGGATTGTGGAAAGACGGTTACAAAGATAAAGATTTCATAGGCAAAAAAGTTGAAATGGTCGCCCGCTCATATGACCCGTGCATATCATGCAGCGTACACGTAACAAGACTTTAGTTGTAACGCTTGGCAGCCCTCTCGCCGGAGAGGATTCTGTCGGTTGCAGAATTTTTGAAAAGGTAAGGGGCAAAATAGATGCAAGGGTTGAATATCTTGGAACGGACATATTTAGATTCAGCAATGTATATAAAAACGAAAAGAAGGTTGTTTTTATTGATGCGGTTTACTCGGAACGTATGGAAGCTGGAGAAGTGGTTTACTTTAGCGGCGAAGAGATTTTCAAATTTTTGAATGATGTGGCGGTTGATGCTCACATGCTGGGGGTCGGAGAGGGGCTGAAAATTTTGAAGGAGGTTATGCCCTCTTTCCCTAAAAATTTGCATTTCATAGGAATATCATGCAAAAAATTCGGAGTCGGAGAAATGAGCATTGAAGTCGAAAAAGGCATGGAAGAGGCAATCAAAAAGCTGATGGAGATATTATGAGCTGCAAAAGTTTTATATCAAAATGTCTGTTAATATTATTATGTCAGTTATAAAGAGCATAGAGCTCATAGGCAGCTCTCCGAACGGCTGGGAGGATGCCGTAAAGAGTGCAATAAATGAGGCAAAGAAAACTATACGGAACATAAGAAGAGTTACAGTGGATGACCTCGAAGTTCTTATAGAAAATGACGAAATAACGTCCTATCAGTCAAAGGTAAAGCTCTATTTCACCATAGAGAGATAGAAAGTATAAAATAGACGACTGCATTATAGAAACATAAGGTATGGAGGAAGAATATGCCAAAATACAGCACAATATCAATACCGAAAGAACTTCACGAGGAAATTGAAACCCTGATAAAGAATAACCCCGGGCTGGGATATTCCAGTGTTGCAGAGCTTTGTAAAGAGGCAATACGATTGCGCCTTTCAGAAGTGAGAATGGAACAGAAAGAGGAACTTCTGAATCAGATAGACATAGAAGACCTTATAAATATGCTTGAGAAGAATATAAAGGAGAAATAAGGCATATCCCGGCGCGAGAACATGCTCATCCAGGCTGCAGCAGATTTCCACGGGAAGGAAAGCAGGTACAGGACTTTTTTTCAGGGCTTGCATGTCCACAATCCCGACGTTGCAGTCATAGCAGGGGATATTGAGCCAGATGGGCTGTTTTTCAAATTTTTAGATAAAGTCGACATTCCAGTTCTTATAGTTCATGGCAACATGGACAGCATTTCAATTGGAAAAGAAATAGAAAGATATGAAAACGCCATATTTCTCCACGAAAAAATGTACACGATAGATGGCACAAACTTTGTCGGGGCAGGCGGCAGCAATCCGTCACTGGATGAGATATATTCCTTGAGTGGCAAAAAGCGTATTTCCCTGAAAGATGCGAGAATAGATGTGTTTGTAACGCATGTCCCGCCAAAAGGCGTCATGGACAGGATGTCTCTCGGATTTCATATAGGAAGCGAGTGGGTTAAGAAAATTGTGGAGGATAAGGAGCCGCGCCTTGTGATATGCGGGCATGTGCATGAAAATCCGGGATATGCTGCCCATGGTACAACAATTGTGGTAAATTGTAGCGTGGGGAGAAGAGGGAAATATTCTCTTATAAATATAAATAAGGAAATAGAAGTGAATATGGTGGAATAGGGTTCTATTTTTTGTAGTGCCTGACTTTTATGGCTTCACCTCTGACGCTTTCCACCATTTCTTCTCCGTTCATCTCAGCCACACCTACTGCTCTGACTTCATCGTCGTGAATTGCCACAACTTCATCTCCGCACCTTATCTTTTTATCTGCGTCTACAACTCCAACTGCAAATACGGAACCATGAGGCACAAAATCCTCAATATGGACAAAATAAGAGTTGCTTTTTGCCAGCATCTTGCCACCTTCGATGGTTAATGAAAACATACCTCTGCTTTCCACCATCATGCCGAGCTGTTTTCCCTTATGGAAAATTTTGAAGTTCGGGTATTTTCCCTTTATCCTGCATTCTTCTGGAAAAATTTCGGCATTCCCGAACTGGTATGAAAGAATTGATTTGATATTTTCCATTATTCTCGAACTTTTGCTAACCATGTCGTATTTTCCTGCCTCTTTTCTCAGGATGGTAGAAAGTTTTTCAATGGATGAATTTGAAGTGGGATGTCCTTCGCACGTCATTTCGCCCACATTTAAAAACCCGGATATATCATCTGGAAGATGATTGATTATAATATCATATTCATTTTTTTGGAGATACGATTCAAGCTGTTTTTTTACCATTTCCTGCTCGTCCAGGCTCCACTCTCCTGTGACAGATATGTCATAATGGGCAGCAGGATAAGTCAATTCAAGCTCTATGGGCACAATGCCCAGAGGGGATGTTACGACGACTTCATGTACAACCCCCGGATTTTTGCAGGAGTTTATGGCTCTCCTGAATATGCTGTGGGATTTTGAGAATGAATAAGGCTTCTTTGCAGAACATGGAAGAAGGAGAAGTATTTTTGCAGATGGTGGCTTGATATATCTTCCTATGACTCTTCTCCTGAATCGCTCTACGTCAGGTCTTTTCAAGGAGAGAGGAGATGAAATTATCTTTTTGCTGGCAATAGGGTATCTTTCCTCTTGAAATTTATAGTATGTACTATCAAAAATACGCAGCATTGATGCGATCTCCGGCTGTGATGATGCTCTCAATTCAACAAGATTTCTGAAAACCCCGTTTCTGATTGCATTGCGAATTGTTTTTAATTCCGAAAAGGCAGCATAGTAGTTGTGCTCAAGCACGTCAGAAAACGATTTTCCTCCCTTCATGCATGCAGGGCATGAACATGGCATCTCATAAAGCTCGTCTGCATGACACGCACCATAAGAAAATAGAAAAACCCCTTTTCTTGCCTTTTCTATGAGGGAGATAGAATCAAAGATATCCACCGTTAAATATGATAAAATGGCGAGGTGAGACGGCTCCCCGAGTCCCGGGGCGTACAGGGCCTTTTGGTACCCTATTGCTTTTCTGACATCTGTTATTGCCTTAACAAAATTTCTGGGATTTGAAAAAAGCTCTCTTGCATTTGAGAGGACATACATGTTTGCATCCGCTGAAATTTTATCAAGCGCTTTAGACGATATAACCTGAATTGCGCCGGCGTGTTCTTCATTCCATGCGGCAGCTTCCTCATGCAATTCTGATGGCAGGGAATAAGGATATACAAATGAGGGCGGTATGGATATCCCCTGTTCTCCGGAAATGGGATAAAAAAAGGTGCCGGAGTGGGATATTGCATCCCTTTCTTTCTGGGAGAGAAAAATGGAAGCAGATGATGGGGCTTCAATTCTGTCGGATGAATACCATAAAATGCCGGGCGTTTCAATCTCTTTCCCGTTTATCTCCATCTTTCCGATACGGGCTGTGCAATCTCTTTTTATTGATTCAAATCTCACAATAAAAGATGTAAGATATGTTTAAAGATTTTGTTAAGCATCAGGCATTAATCTTATCTTGGTCTGTTTACCCAGAAATCCGGCTCTTTGCCTTCGAGCACTTTCAATATCTGCTCCGCGCATATTGTCCCTGCACGTATCTGTCCCTCTTTTGTTGAGGCGCCGATGTGGGGGGTGAATACAGCATTATCCAGTTCAAAGAGAGGATTGTTTTTGGCTGGCTCTTCTTCGTATACATCGAGAGCTGCCCCTGCAATTTTATTTTCTTTGAGGGCGTTGTAAAGTGCTTTTTCGTCCACAACTCCGCCTCTGGCACAGTTTATTATATATGCCGAAGTCTTCATCTTGGATAGCATCTCCTCATTTATGAGATGGTGTGTTTCAGGTGTGTGCGGGACATGTATCGAGATAAAATCCGCCCTTCCCATTACTTCTCCGACA
>Ga0190303_1000739_pt1 | contig 13538 bp, 11 predicted proteins | sample 48700701_MG_FD_161672 | JGI IMG/M metagenome (GOLD analysis project Ga0190303, IMG submission 161672) | Hydrothermal vent sediment bacterial communities from Southern Trench, Guaymas Basin, Mexico - 4870-07-0-1_MG | ecosystem: Environmental > Aquatic > Marine > Hydrothermal vents > Sediment ...
TCTATTAATAATGAAGAAGATGATACGCTTAGTGACATCAATGTCGGTATGGATTTCGGTTTTAATCCGGAAGATGACGATCCATACGAAACCAGCAAACCTCAGTATATTGAGGCCCAGGACAATAAGAGAGCAGATCTGCTGGTACAACGGCTTCTGGCTTGGGCTTTGAAACGCCAGGCATCAGATATCCATTTGGAAAATCTTGACCGGCATATGGTCGTCAGATTCAGAGTTGACGGTCTCCTGCAGGAGTTTAAGTTAGGAACTTTGCAGGACAACATCAATAGCTTCCGCAGGGAGATTATCTCCCGGATCAAGGTTTTGTGCAAACTCGATATCGCTGAAAGACGGCTGCCCCAGGACGGCAGCTTTCGTTCTCACGTTATTCGTGATGGTGAAAAAACTGATATCGATTTCCGGGTTTCGGTGGTACCCTCACATTATGGTGAAAACATAGTTATCAGGATCCTCGATTCTCAGAGAGCCCCTTCCACTATTGATCACTTAGATTTTTCGGAGACTCTTACGAAAAATCTAACCCGCTTGTTCAAACAGAATACCGGCATTATCCTGATTACCGGGCCAACCGGGTCCGGGAAGAGTACGACTCTGCAATCAGGCCTGCTGACCGCTTACAGACCCGGCCTGAAAGTCGTTACGGCTGAAGACCCGATCGAATATATTTATGACAACTTCATGCAGTGTGAAATCAATGAAAAGATCGGCTTAACCTTCGCGAGCTATATCCGGGTTTTTCTCCGTCATGATCCGGAAATCATCATGATCGGCGAGATCCGGGACAGCGAAACCGCCGAGATGGCGATCCGGGCGGCCCAGACCGGCCACCTGGTCTTAAGTACCCTGCACACCAACGACTCACTGGGTGCAATTTCGCGGCTCTCCGGACTTGGCATCAATCCGAGCATGATTTCATCGTCCCTGATCGGGGTTATTTCACAACGACTGGCGCGAAAGATCTGTCCCCAATGTGCGGAGAGCTACACTCCGGATCAGAGTCTGATAAGCGAATTTTTTACCACACCACCAACCGATATCAACTGGCAGAAGGGAATAGGCTGCGAGGAGTGTAACTACACCGGCTACAAGGGACGGGTGGCGATTGCTGAACTCTGGGAACCGAGCCAGCATGACATCCTCCTGATAAACAAGCAGGTGCCCCTCGAAGAGTTGAAACTCAGCACCCGAAAAAGCACGATTCCACTCATTCAAGAAGCCCTGCAAAAATTAAGGGAAGGTATAACCTCTCTGGATGAACTGATCAGAATAATACCTTATGCCTACATCGAAGACCACCGTAAACAACAAGCCGTTAAAGGATAACAAATCATGCCGTATGAACTTAAAATTGAAACCACTTTTGCGGCCGCTCATAACCTGCTCAACTACTGCGGCCAATGTGAAAATCTGCATGGCCATAACTGGAAAATCGAAATCTATATTCAAGGCAGCGAACTTGACAAAAGCGGGATGCTCATTGACTTCAAGATCCTTAAAGAGCACACTAACGCTATTCTTGACACCCTCGACCACACCTATCTGAATGAGTTGCCGATTTTTGTCGGCAAGAGCCCATCCTCGGAGCTGATCGCTGAGCATATCTTTGTTGAACTCGAAAAAAAACTGGCCCAGCTACCGGTTCAGGTTAACAAAATTGTTGCCTGGGAATCTGAAAAGGCAGCCGCGGCCTATTTTCGTTAATTAAATTCTGACAAGGAAACAGGTATGGGCAATAGTATTCACGATACCCAGAAGATGCAGGACTACCGCCAGATTGACATCAACAAGGTTGGCGTCAAAGGGGTAAAATACCCGATTACAGTTCTCGACCGAACCAACGGTGTCCAGCATACTACCGGATCTTTTAACATATACGTCGGCCTCCCACACCACTTCAAGGGCACTCACATGAGCCGCTTTGTCGAGGTCATCAACAAATACCATAAAAAGATCGGCATAAATGTATTCCCAACTATTCTCGGTGAGATTCGCGAACATCTGGGAGCTGAGTTTGCTCATCTGGAGATAACCTTTGACTATTTCATAGAAAAAGAGGCTCCGGTCTCCCGGGCCAAAAGCATGATGAACTACGAGTGCAGTTTTATCGGTAGCCAGACAGCCGATACGATTGACTTTTATGTTCGCGTCAAAGTACCGGTCACCAGCCTCTGTCCCTGTTCCAAAGCGATCAGCGATAATGGTGCCCATAACCAGCGCAGCACCGTTACCGTTAATTTCAGTTTTGATAAATTTGTCTGGATTGAAGATATAATCAAGACAATTGAAAGTGCCTCGAGTTGCGAAGTCTATCCGCTGTTAAAGAGACCGGATGAAAAATACGTCACTGAAAAAGCTTACAACAATCCAATGTTTGTTGAAGATATGGTGAGAGATCTTTTCCAACGCCTGCAAAAAGATACCAATATTACCTGGTTTACGATTGAGGCCGAGAATATGGAGAGTATCCACAATCACAGTGCCTACGCCTATGTCGAGAAATACCGTTAGAAGAATCTTTCACCTCAAACCCCTGAACGATATTTATCATAACGAAAAATTATGACGACACTTTTTGTTTTAATCTCAGCTTATCTCATGGGATCCATACCGGTAGGAATTCTGGTCGCGGAATGGTTTAATAGCGGCGATCCGCGCCGTCTTGGCAGCGGTAATATCGGCGCCACCAACATTGCCCGTACCGCCGGCAAAAAAGCCGGACTCATCACCCTCAGTGGAGATTGCCTGAAAGGATTTTCAGCAATTATGCTGGCCCGATTCTGCGGTGCTGGAGACGGAGTTACGGCGCTGGCCGGCCTAGCGGTTTTTGCCGGCCATATTTATCCGGTCTTCTTAAATTTCAAGGGAGGTAAAGGGGTAGCTACTGCTTTGGGAATCTTCTTAGCTATAGCTCCGGCAGCAACCCTGCTCGGGGTTATACTTTTCGCTTTGGTCACGGCAATATCCCGCTTTGTCTCTCTGGGATCTATAGCTACAGCTGCGGTAATGCCCCTTTTTATTTGTCAAACCGGCTCAAGTTGGGAAATTACCTACAGCGCCCTGATCATGTCAGGGTTTGTTATTTACAAACATAAAGACAACATTCTCCGCCTCTGTCTCAATGAGGAGAACAAACTTTTCTGACCTTCTCCATTCTGTCAAAAAACTTCAACGAATCACTAAAAACCAACTCTTATTACATCGATTGCAGCCGCTGGCTGCGGCGCCGCTCCTTTTTGCTGAGACGGTTGGGATTACCCTTTTTCCGGGTCAAATGACGTTGTGGTCTGACATCCTGAATCTCATCATCTCCGGCCTCATCACCACCTAATGCCAACAGCATACGCTGGACAAACTCACCTGATTCCAAAACTACCGCACCGCTTTTTTCAGATTCCCGGGCCACCTCCCTATCGGAGCTGACCACAGTCAGACCTGAGCCGTACTGATGCGCCATCCGAACCAACAACTGATCTGCCGTTTGCCCGGAAGCCGAAAAAGTTATCTTTACCCCGCTCTCTGAATAGTTACGCGGTTCACCGCCAAGCGCCCGGCCACCATCATAGACAACCGTGATCCGGTTTTTACTCAAACCCCGGTACCGTACCAGTAACTGATTAAATTCCTCCCGTTCATATTCAATATCGAGCCGAGCCAGAGCCTCTCCGGTCAGGGCCGCAATCACATTGTAACCATCTATCGCCAACCACATAGGTCTGAACTCCCGAAAAAATCTGCCCCGCTGCACATAAAATATATAGGACTTCATCTATAAAATGAAAAAGGCCATACCTTCAGATATCTGAAAGTATGACCTCATACTTAACACATTACCTGCACCAAAAAAACTCTAATCCTTGGGCAGCTTATCCTCGGGCTTAAATTCACCGGTTTCACGCTCAGCAAAAAACTGCAAAGCAACATCGGGAAAGAGCGCATACGAGAGTACATCTTCTACACTTTTAGCTTTATCCCCAAGCTCCGCCGTCAGTTTATCCATCTCCGGCGGCAGCAGATCAGCCGGCCGGCAGGTAACCGGCTCCTCTTTTTTCAAAGCCTTCTTCTGAACCTCAGGGTTAAAAGGGGCTACTGAACGTCCGTACATTCCTTTCAGGACATTCTTGGATTCATTGGGAATCATCATATAGCGCTGCCCGGTAATTACATTTAAAGTCGCCTGAGTTCCGACGATCTGGCTGCTCGGAGTTACCAGAGGCGGATAGCCAAAATCTTTACGCACCCGGGGAATTTCTTCAAGCACATCTTTTAATTTATCAATCGCCCCCTGATCCCGAAGCTGGCTTTCCAGATTGGACATCATACCACCCGGAACCTGATAGATAAGGACGTTGGTATCAACTCCGGTAAAACCACTTTCGTAAGCACTGTATTTTTTTCGCACATCCTTGATATACTCTGCGATTTCGGCCATGGCTGCGATATCGAGACCGGTATCATATTCGGTACCTTTTAATGCAGCGACCAGACTCTCAGTCGGAGGCTGAGAGGTTCCGGAAGAGAGTGATGAGATCGCGCAATCGACGATATCAACCCCGGCTTCGATGGCCTTCAGGTAAGTCATCGGAGCCATTCCGCTGGTACAGTGTGCGTGCAGATGAATCGGAATATCGACCTCGCTCTTGATCGCTTTGATCAGATCGTAGGCATCATAAGGGGCCAGAAGCCCGGCCATGTCCTTAATACAGATCGTATCCGCTCCCATGCCGGCAAGCTCTTTTGCCATTCTGACGAAATAGGCGTTATCATGCACCGGGCTGATCGTATAGCTGACTGCAGCTTCAACAATTTTGCCTGCCTTTTTGACGGCATCCATGGCTGTCCGCATATTACGCGGATCATTCAAGGCATCAAAAATCCGGAAAACATCCATGCCGTTAGCCGCGGCCCGCTCGACAAATTTCTCTAAAACATCATCGGCGTAGTGCCGATAACCAAGGATATTCTGACCCCGTAAAAGCATCTGCAGCCGGGTATTGGGCAGCGCTTTACGCAGGGTCCGCAGACGTTCCCAGGGATCCTCTTTCAAAAATCTTAAACAGGTATCGAAGGTTGCACCGCCCCAGACCTCAAGCGACCAGTAACCGATGCGATCAAGTTTTTCTGCAATCGGCAGCATATCTTTGGTCCGCATTCTTGTCGCCAACAGTGATTGATGCGCGTCACGCAACACCGTATCAGTAATCTGCAATTTTCCCATTCCTTAAAACCCTCCATAAAGAGTAATTAACTCAGCCTGCTAGATTGCACATTGTATACCGTGCACAACGGCAGAAAAAAAGCGTGAACCCCACTATCGAGAATCACGCTTAAAAATATCTCTATTCAATTACTGCAATAACGGTGTCTGACTCAACTGCATCACCGACAGCAACTTTGATCTCTTTCACTTCACCATCAATCGGAGACACAACCGGCATCTCCATCTTCATGGCTTCGAGGATTACAACTTCATCACCTTCCACTACCTGATCACCAACACTTACTTCAACCTTAAAAATTTTGCCCACCATCGGGGAGGTTACTTCAGCCATTCTCTTCTCTCCATTGTTAAAATTTACACAGTTATTTTTGACTTGCTTCTATATTAAGTCAATTTGAGCGCAAACGCATACCACATCACTTGACCTTTTGCAACAGTTTTTCCATTTTCTCCCGGATATTTTTATCCTCTTTAAGTTCCAGTGAACTATTATAATTTTTCAAGGCTTCGTCATAGTCTTCCAGCGCCAGATTTATATCTCCCAGATGCTCGAAAAGAATGGGATCATCGTCCATTTTTTTCTTAGCTGCAAGCAGATATTCCAGTGCTTTTTCATAATCCTTACGCATATAAAAGAGCCAACCAATGCTATCCAGGATATAACCGCTACCGGGTTTAATCTCGAGCGCCCGCTGCAATAGTTTCTCCGCATCATCAAGCTGGATTCCCTGTTCAACATAGGTATAGCCAATAAAATTTAGAACCGCCGCATCTTCAGGGTTATCTTTTAACAACCCCTGCATCACGGCGATACTCTCTGATATCTGACCCAGGTCATTATAAACCACTCCGAGGGCGAAACGCAGTTTATAGTCGTCCGGATGCAGGGCCAGAGACTGCTGCAAAATTTCCAGTGCGCCCTGATCATCATCCTGTTTCTGATGCAGTGCGGCAAGCATCCGGGCAAGTCCCACTTTTTTGGGATATTTCGCGATCAGATCAGTCAGAACCGCTTCGCAGGCTTTAAACTCTTTCCGCCGTTCATAAAGAAAGGCAGCATGAACCCGGGCATCATAAAACAGCTCATCGGTTTCAGGAATCGATAGAAAAAGCGCCAAAGCCTCATCTTGATATTCCAACGCCTCAAGACTGGAAGCAAGATAGAAAGTTATGCGATATCTCTCAGGAAACTCAGCATGCAACTCTTTCAGGATCTCGGCCGCCTGCTGATAATTGCCCTGCTGGAAATAGATCAGAGCAATTTTGACATTAATACTCGCGGGCACGTCTCCCTGCTCTTTAAGACGCTGAAAGATCTTGAGAGCAGCATCAAGATTGCCGTCGCCAACCAGTAACTGGCCGAGCCTCTCTAAAGCCTGCCGATCCCCGCCGTCAATATCAAGCAACTTCCGGTAGGCGTCAACCGCCTCCTCCCGCCGCTCAGTAAATTCATATATTAGTCCGAGATTGAGCCAGGCATCAGCCATCTCCGGCTCAATCTCCAGAGCTTCCTTAAAATAACGTTCGGCTTCACCGTAGAGTTTCAACTCGGCATAAATCTTCCCCTGGTAATAGGGGGCTAAGACATCGTCAGGATACTTTTGCCGATAGCCCTTCAAAAGATCTAAAGCTTTCTCATATTGCAGCGTTTCCACATACAGTGCCACCAGATAGAAGAGCGCCTCACTGTTCTCCGGGTCTTCCGTGAGCAGTTCCTCATACTGTCTGACCGCTCTCTCCTTATCACCGGTGAGGGTATAGGTTGCAGCCAGCAGACGCCGGGCCCGCTGGTTACCGGGATCAAGTTCCAATGCGATCTCCGCATGCATCTGCGCTTCATTGACCTGGTGCAGTTTAAATAATACTTCCGCCAGCTCAAGACGGAGATAGAGAGAACCGGGGTCGGCCTTAACCGCCCTCTGCAAACTGTGACGGGCTCCCTCCTGAGACTGGCTGTTATTCTGATAACTCAGCCAGTTGTAGACGGAAAAATAATAAAGAGACTCCGAAGATACCCCCCCGGAAATGGCTGGAGCCGACTTCGTTAAAGTCATTGAAACCTGGCGCTCCTGCAGCTCCGGAGCCGTACTGCAAGCACTGCAAAGCAGAATCGCAGATCCAACGAAAAGTATAAACAGAACTTTCAGAACCTGGTTCAATTTTAAGACCCGACCCCCTGTACCATAAACCTGGCCGGGCAAAAATAGAGACAAACTTTCTTTTTTCAATACCAATCCTTTCACATCAAGCAAAACTGATGTTTATTTCACCTTGAAGGAGGAGATTTCGACATAACATTTACCAGCGTCATCCGGAGACTCATAAAAGACAAGCATAAAAGGCAGTTCTCCGCCATCAGGTGGCAAATCGAGCCCGATTTTTTCAAGCATCGCCAGCTTACTACCGTCCAGCCGATCCAGCTCTTCCAGCGAGAAACTGACCCCTCCGCCAGTTACTACCTCGGCCACGACTTTTCCGTTACTGTCAAGCAGAACTCCTTTAATCTTAAGATCGGTTACCGTCTTCGGTGAGGTATTGACAACCTTACCTTTCAATATAACCACCTCGCGATCAGATGCCAGACGTAAGCGCTGATTAGAGACCTCAACCAGCTGCAGATATTTTTCCATATCGAGTGAAAACTGCTGCCACAAACTGGATCCGATCAGAAAAACCATTCCCAGTATCAAAACGGCACAGATAAACAGCAGGGGCGAGTTCTTCCGCGATCTTGCAGCGGTGGCTGGCGGTTGTTCAGGGTCATACTCCAGCTCAGCAGCTGCCACCTGATCGTTATCCTGATCACTGCTTTCAGTTTTTTCATCGACAGCCGCAGCATCAGAGCCTTCATGTATCACGGGAGATTCTACATCATCAACATCGATTGTGTCAGAATCTGAAGTAAGTTCTTCATTCTCAGACCCACCGAACCCGACAGAAACTGTTGTTTCTGTAACTTCAGTCGTATCCCCGGCAGAGTCATTCACAGATACCGGCGAATCGTCCTCCGGAAAAAGCTCATCGATATCAAGTTCAAGCCCTGATTCAGAAGTCTCGACCGAACTCTCTGAAAATGAAGTAAAATCTTCAGCCAAATCGATCTCGGCAACATCAGCCGGAGAGTCCGCATCCTCGGGCAGCGACAGCTCATCCGGCCCGGTTTCAGACAAAGAGACAATCGCGTCAGTTAGAGTCGCGGCACTTTCCTGAAAGACAGCAGCAAACTCCTCCTGGCAGCGGCAACAACGAAAATTAATCTCCGCACCAAAAGTCTGGCTCTCATCCGTAAAATTAAACTTCGTCAAACAACGCGGGCAGGTTACAACCATAGCTTAAGCCACCATTAAATTAAGCATTCATTGATTCTTTACTATTGAAGGACTTTATAAACGGATAACCCTCCTCTTGGCAAGAAAATATTACCGTTTACTCTAAAGAAGCTGTCAACCAATACGTTTACAACCATCCGGGTAGCGAGCCGCAAGATCAACATAGAGATCCTTGCCGTAATTCCAGAACTCCCGGTGCCGGGCCCCGACTTTACTGATTTCACGAGCCGGATTGCCGGCCACAATAACCCCGGGTGGAATAATTTTACCGTTGGGAACCACAGCTCCTTCAGCAACGATACTCCACTCTCCGATCTTTACATTAAAAGACAAAATCGCACCGATGCCGACAACGGCTGAATCAGCCACCTCAAGACAGTGAAGTTTAGCCCCGTGACCAACTGTAACCCGATGCCCGATCTGACAGACTGCTCCAGGATTGATATGCAGAATTGCCCCCTCTTCGACCGCACTCTGGCTGCCGATATCAATCGTACCGTAATCACCTCGCAAGATAGCTCCGTGACCGATATAGACATCTGCGGCCAAACGTACATCTCCGATGATAATCGCGGTTTCGGCCACATAAGCACTCTTGGCGATGGTCGGCCGACGGCCTTCAAATTCATAGATCGGCATGTTTCTCCATTTCCGGTTTCAACCGGAAGAAAAATTAAAGGGTGTCTTAAAAAATTAGGATTTTTGTTTAAGTACAAGGCAGGCGAAGGTTTTAACCACAGGAATACATTTAGTATTTCGAGGATTAAAACCTTCGCCTAACGCAGTAATTGGACAAAAAGACAATTTTTCAGGGTACCCTTCAGTTAAAAATCGGCTCCGGAACCGGCAGTTTCGCCGCTTGGAAACGTAAAAAAGCGGTTCGGTAAAATTTTTCCGCCGGCTCCCGGCTGAAACCAAAACAGATCCGGGGCAAAGGTACACCTTCAAGGAAATTCCAGTGTTGCAACAGGGTCGGCAAGTCACTGCCGCGTTCATATTGAACCAGACGACGATGCGAAGAGCTCAACCTGGTAACTGGATTATTTCGTTTGGCGGCGAAATTTATCAAACGCGAAGTCTCATCCTCGTTTACCGGCGGGGCTCCATATTTCTGCCAGGCCAGTGAAAACAGTTTATTAACCAGATAACCATCCATCCCTCCAGGCCGGCATTGCAAGAGAAATTTATCATAAGTATCAACCGCGTCACTCAGGAAGGCCCCTAACAGAGCATCAAAACCATAGCTCCGGCCGATATAGAGCAGAGCCAGGTCATCACAAACCCCCTCGCCGAGTGAACGCCGAAAATAGGCTTGATCAAACTCCGGATAGGTGTAAGTTTTCGACTCCGTAAAAATCACCCCGAGTTCAACCAGCATCCGACGTTCAACTGAGCTGAAAGCACGGGCTCCGGTATCACCAAAACCAAGTTTATCGAGCCGGGCCGCAGACACAACTTCCTGACCGCCGTAACCTAACTCAAGTTCATAATCATTAAAAGCAAAAGGCAGCAACGCCAGTGAACGCCGGCGGCAGTCAGGGTCATCCATCTGCCCGGCCAGGACAAGGCCCTTGATAAACTGCTCGGTCTCAACTTGACGTCCACGAAAAAAATCGATCCCAAAAAGCGGGCCGGACTCATCTTCTAAAGCGATAAAAGGATCAGTAAAATGTTTTTCAAGATGATTTACCAGACGCCCGATCTGATGATTGCGCCAGCCTCTTATCAATAGATGACCAAGTTGCGGATCAAGTTCTTCGAGGACCGAGCAAACCCTATCAAAAGTGGCATCACCAAAAAGCAGCGGCTGCCCGTCCGGGGCCGCGAACCAACCATGCCCGTTCTGCGCCCGGCCGAGTACGGATTGCGGCAGAACCCGGGCCGAAAACTCCGGCTCGACGGCAAATTTCTGCGCCTTGAGATAAGCATAGTCACGGCGCACACACTCGCAGAAAATATCCCGATCCCGTTTAACGCTCAACTGCTTCGGGGCCGACTCACCATTGCCCCGGTACCGGGGGCGGCGACTATCGAAGATATCGTTACGGTGGTCATTCAAAAGATCAAACGTCGCCTGCAGGCGCTCGTTTGCAGACCGCTTACGATTACTGCGATTAGAATCTCTATTTTCCCGGCGTCTACCCATAGCTTACGTTCTTGACCACCCGGACAAACTCGACTACTATGTCCAAATTAAAAATAAACGCGGACTTAAAACCCGCAAGTTACTATTTCAGTCCCAAGTTCGGAGATTCTCTACATGGACAACATCGAATCCTGCTGCCGTAAATTTTCCCCGCTTATCCGAAAATGGCGCCGCCATCTTCACCGCCACCCGGAACTTTCGGGCCGTGAGATTGAAAGTGCCCGCTTCATCAGCCGGATACTAACTGAATACGGCATTGAACACCAGTCAAATTTGGGCGGCCACGGCATTGTCGCCGGCATCGGTGACAACTCCGACAACCGGAAAAAGGAGATCGCTTTTCGGGCCGATTTCGATGCCCTGCCACTGGACGACCATAAAACTACCGGCTATGCCTCAAACAATCCCGGAGTCATGCACGCCTGTGGCCACGATGCGCATGCCGCCACCCTGCTCGGACTGGCCGCAGCCCTTAAGGAAAATCCGCAGGCTCTGCAGACCCCGGTCAAATTCATTTTTCAGCCGGCCGAAGAGAACGGTCAGGGAGCGGCGGCGATGCTCCAAGAGGGTCTTTTCAGAAGCCCGCCGGCGGCAATCTTCGGTTTTCACTTCTTTCCGGAAATGGAATCAGGTTCAGCCCGGCTCCACCGACAGGCCTTTATGGCCGCAACAGAACATTTCACAATTACGATCAAAGGGCGCTCCGCCCACGCCTGTATGCCGGAGAAATCAATCGACGCGATTCAAGTGGCGGCTCAGCTGATTTTAGCTTTTAACCATTTGATCTGCAAGAATCTTAACCCCATTGACCCGGCTTTGATTTCGATCGGCACCATCAACGGCGGCACCGTCTCCAACATTATTGCCAGCCAGGTCGTTATGACCGGAACTATCCGTTCGCTCTCCCAGGAACAGCATCAGCGTCTGCACGACGCCCTGCAACGAATTGTTACTGAACTGCCGCATGCCTTCGGGGCCGAAGCCGAAATTACAATCGGCGAAGTTGCGCCGGCCTTAAAAAATGATCCCCGTCTTTGCGAACTGATGATTGATATTCTAGCTGACAATCAATTGATAACCCATTTTGAAGACAACAGCCCGCCGCTTCTCGGAGGTGAAGATTTTGCCCGTTTCGCACAGCAGGTTCCCGGCTGCTACCTCTTTTTCGGCTGCGGCAACCAAAAACAGGGAATCATCCACCCGCTCCACAGCTCGCTTTTTGATATCGATGAAAATGCTCTTGATGTCGCCCTTTCGACCTTATACCGCATTGCCCTGAAAGGAGATGAAATCATCGAAAAGCTGAGCTCTAATGCGGGTATTGCCTGCACTAAATAACCAGTTCGTTGTGTTCTTCGGCAAAAATCAGATGGTAGATATCATTGGCGGTCGCGGCGGCAACCACCCGATCCGTCATCTCCTTACGGCTGAAAACCTTGGAGATTGCGGCTAAAGTTTGCAAATGATACTCGAAACAGTGCTCCGGAATAATCATCAGAATAACCACTCGGGCCTTCTCACCATCCAGAGAGTTGAAATCAACCCCCTCCCTGATCACCGCCATAACCCCCATAATACATTGATCTTCAGCAACCAGACCCTTATCCAAAACTCCGTGGGGAATGGCCACCCCCTTTCCCAGACCGGTACTTAGTGAACGTTCCCGCTCGATCACAGAGTAGAGCAGGGATTCACGCGATTCTGGTGGAAGAGTATAGGTTACGGCCGCAAAATCGACCATCTCTTTAAGCAGTTCCCACTTGTCAACCGCCTTGAAATCAAGCGCCACTGCATCCCGACCGACAATTCCGAAGAGTAGATGCCCAGCCTTGCCGACCTCGCCGGCCCGCTTAAGAACCTCTTTCAGCAGCACCGGGCCGATCAGTTCACTTATGACAATAGAAGCCAGAATAATCGCGGTTACAGTAGCTTCATAGGGGACTAAATGAGGATTTTCCTGAATTGCGACTACCAGACCAATCGCGACCCCGGCCTGGGGGATCAAACAGAAACCAAGCAGCCGGGCTACCGGTTCAGGAGCCCGGCTGAGCCAGGCACTGATCCCGGCTCCACAGAATTTACCCCCGTAACGAGCGAGGATATAGATGGTGCCGACGGTTCCTAAAGAGGGCAAAAGACGCAAATCAAGGTGGGTTCCAGCCAGGGTAAAAAAGCAGACATAAAGAAAGGGTTCCAAATCCTCAATTGAGGTCAGAATCTGACGGTCGAAGGAGGAGAAATTGGTAATCACAAAACCGAGAATCATGTTAGGCAGCAGTGGTGATATCTCGAACCACAGGGAGACTCCGGTGGTAAAACAGATGACCATCAGCAGCAGAGAGACAAAATGCGCCTTTTCCTTGAGCTGCCGGGCCAGAATAATCATTAGAAGGCCGCCGCAGACACCGACCGCCAGGGCCGTACCGAGAACTTGTCCGGCCCTTAATACCTGATCTCCAAACCCGATCCGGCCGTCCAGATGACTGCTGATAAAAACCGACACCAGGACAAAGATAACAATCGCCAGAACATTATCTAAAGCCACCACCGACAGCAGATTTTTAACCAGCGGGCCATCGGCTTCAGTTTCCCGGATAACCGAAAGGGTCGCGGCGGGAGCAGTTGAGGCGGCGATGGTCGCCAACAGCAAAGAGATTATCCAGTTGTCAAGCCAGAAGTTACAAAAAAAGAAAACCGCAACCATGGCCAGCAGGGCCTGCGATAGTGCGATCGTCAGCAGACTTAGAGCCTGCTCCGCGATCTGACGAAATTTAAGATGGGAGGCGATCGAGACCGCAATCAGACTTAAAGCGATCTCAGAAAT
>Ga0190303_1000740_pt1 | contig 13519 bp, 10 predicted proteins | sample 48700701_MG_FD_161672 | JGI IMG/M metagenome (GOLD analysis project Ga0190303, IMG submission 161672) | Hydrothermal vent sediment bacterial communities from Southern Trench, Guaymas Basin, Mexico - 4870-07-0-1_MG | ecosystem: Environmental > Aquatic > Marine > Hydrothermal vents > Sediment ...
AATCAGACAGATTTTATTCAAAAAGATGGTGATGAATAGTTGGAAGCATACATTTATACATAAACACAAAAGGGTTTGTTCAAAATTGCTTGAAAAAAGGGGAAATGTAAAAGGAGTACATGAGGAAACCTATCAGGAGTGTGAGCCCAGGACCAATTCCAATCCTTCCCATCAACCTACCTTCTTTTTTTGTGTGGAATTTTATTTTACCCCAATAAAACACACAGTCAACAAAAACATACAATTGGTGTTAATATTGAATCTTAAAGTCATTTTTTTATTTTTTTATTATAAATTTTTATCTGATATTCTCTAATCCTCTGATTATTAAAGCGTTATTTCTTTTTAAGATTTTGTCTTTCAGGTCTTGACATATCTGAAACTTGAGTTAATTATATTAGTGTTTCAGGGTAAACAATAAAAAGGAGGTGTATATGAAGGTTAAACCAGTTGGAAGAAGGGTTCTTGTTAAGAGGATTGAGGAAGAGGAGAAGAAGGTTGGGAACATCATTATCCCTGACACTGCAAAAGAAAAACCCCAGATGGGTGAGGTTATTGAGGTCGCCGATGTTCCAAAGGATGATGATCCACTCCCCGTGAAGAAGGGTGACAAGGTGATTTTTGGTAAATACGCAGGCACGGAGGTGGAGATTGATGGAGAAGAGTATCTCATCCTGAATGAGGATGACATTCTGGCAATAGTAAAATAAGGAGGTGAACTATGGCAGCAAAGGATATAAAGTTCTCAGAGGAAGCAAGAAGAGCCATTCTTGAAGGCGTTACAAAACTTGCATCAGCAGTGAAGGTGACACTCGGACCCAAAGGAAGGAATGTAGCGATTGAGAAAAAATGGGGAGCACCCACTGTAACAAAAGATGGTGTTACAGTGGCAAAAGAGATTGAATTAAAAGAGCCATTTGAGAATATGGGAGCACAGATGGTAAGGGAGGTGGCATCCAAGACAAGTGATGTGGCTGGTGATGGAACCACAACTGCCACTGTGCTTGCTGAGGCAATATTCAAAGAGGGAATGAAGAATGTGACAGCGGGTGCAAATGCAATGGCACTGAAGAGGGGGATTGAGAAGGCGGTGGATGAGGTGGTTGAATTCCTGAAGAGTATATCCGATGAGGTGAAGGACAAGAAGGAAATAGAGCAGATTGCCACCATCTCTGCCAACAATGATAAGGAGATTGGTGAGATCATTGCAGAAGCAATGGACAAGGTTGGGAAGGATGGTGTTATCACAGCTGAGGAAGGTAAGGGCCTGAAAACAGAACTTGAACTGGTTGAAGGTATGCAGTTTGACAGGGGTTATATATCTCCCTATTTCGTTACAAACCCTGAGAAAATGGAAGTTGAACTTGACGATGTCTACATCCTGATTCATGACAAAAAGATATCCTCAATGAGGGACCTCCTTCCCCTTCTTGAAAAGATTGCACAGATGGGTAAACCACTCCTCATCATAGCAGAGGATGTGGAAGGGGAAGCACTTGCCACATTGGTTCTGAATAAACTGCGTGGCACATTGCAGTGTGCTGCAGTCAAGGCTCCAGGTTATGGTGACAGGAGAAAAGAGATGCTCAAGGACATTGCTATCCTCACAGGTGGCAATGTGATATCTGAGGAAGCAGGAATGAAACTTGAGAATGCACAGCTCAGTGACCTTGGCCGTGCCAAGAAGGTGAGGATTGACAAGGATAATACCACCATCATTGATGGTATGGGCAAGAAAGAGGATATAGAGGCAAGGATAAAGCAGATAAAGACACAGATAGAAGAGACAACCTCTGATTATGACAGGGAGAAACTCCAGGAGAGGCTTGCAAAACTCTCCGGAGGAGTTGCTGTTATCAGGGTTGGTGCTGCCACAGAGGTGGAGATGAAGGAGAAAAAGGCAAGGGTTGAGGATGCACTCCATGCCACCAAGGCCGCTGTTGAAGAGGGAATCATCCCGGGTGGTGGAACAGCATTTATAAGGGCAATACCAAAACTTGAAAAACTGGCAGAGAAGCTTGAGGGTGATGAGAGAATTGGTTGCGAAATTGTTGTTAAGGCAATACAGGAACCCCTCAAGTGGATAGCCCTTAACGCAGGAGATGAGGGTGCCATCATAGTGGAGAAGGTAAAGGATGCTGAGGGCAATGTTGGGTATAATGCACAAACAGGACAGATTGAAGACCTAGTGAAGGCTGGTATCATTGACCCAACAAAGGTGGCAAGGACTGCGCTCCAGAATGCTGCAAGTGTTGCTGCTCTATTAACAACAACAGAGGCACTTATTGCTGAGATTCCTGAAAAGAAAGAGACACCTCCTGCCACACCCGGTGGTGGTGGATATGACATGTATTAAGGATTAGGGGGGCAATTTAGCCCCCCAGATTCTTCAGGAGGTAAGGGATGCCAATATACGAATACAAATGCACAAAGTGTGGTCATATCTTTGAAGAATTGAGGAGTATAATTGACGGGGAAGGTGCCACATGCCCGAAATGTGGTGCTCCCGCAAAGAAAATCTTTTCAGGGAGTGTGGGGTTCATATTCAAGGGTTCTGGTTTCTATATAACTGATTACAAAAATTCCTCCAATGGGAATGGGAAAAATCAGGGGGAGTGCCTACAAAAAAGGAGAAGAGCAGAGGCTAAAAAACAATCAACCGCCTAACCTCCCCGTTTATTCTCAATAGATAGACTCCTGAACGAGAAAACCTCACTATTTCACCCCTGTCCACAGAGGACTTTTTAAAAATTGTCCTTCCAGTGGCATCGTATACTGCCACTTTTCCATTTATACTGTTATCAAATGTAAAGGCTCTTGATGTTATAAAGCATGTTTTCACCTTTTTATCCTGATTTATATCCACACCCGTGCCACCTCTTGCAAGCCAGAGGCTTGCATTTAGAAAAACTATCCTGTCATCAAACTCATTCCATCCATCATAGAGGGTATTACCTGGACTCCCCGTGCCATCATCGCATGGAGAGGAATCACCTATCAGAACAACCCTTCCATTCCCGAAGGTGCATGATGCAACCACAGCAAGATTCGTGCCATAAAGTATCACTCCTTTTGCTGAAGAATTGTAAGTTGTTTCAATGCGTGCCACATCTCCCAGATGGAATGAAATGCCGCGTGCCACACCAAAGTCGTTTTTTATTATAGGGTTGTTTGTATCCGGGATGATTGTGAATGTGTCTGAAACACTGTTCGGGGACTCTCCTGTGGTATCAAGGTGCATGCCAAAGGAATCAAGGATACCAAGGTCGTTGAAAACCCTCGGAGAATCCCATCCATTGCTGTTTCTATCAGAGGCATTATGGTCTGCCACCATGAAAAGCCCCCCACCATTCCTTACAAAATTGAAGATTGCCTGTTTTTCAGCAGAGGAGAATGGTTTCTGTGGTTCAGGTATTACAAAAACATCAAAATTTGAGAGGTCAAGTGGAGAAGATGTTCCATAGGTTATGGAAGATTCTGGAGGGAGTGTCTTTACCACCCATCCAGCACTGTGGAGTTCAAAACCCCATGCAGATATTCCACCAAGCCAGTCTGATTCAACTGAGGGGTCTGGTGGATAGGGGTCTGGCCAATCCCTGTCAATCACCCAATCTGCATTCCCTGCATCCTCCTCCTTGGTAAAATCAAAAAGTATCCTGTAATGTGATGTGGATGTATCTCCCACTGTGTATGAGAAGGTATCTGAATAAGAAATATTATTACTGTCATCCATTGCAAAACCAAAGTATCTCACAACATCCCCGCCGTTTGCTGGAGGAATTGTGTAAAAGAATGTGTCCGATTTTACGCTGTCGTGCCAGACACCATCAAATGATTGATACGCTATGGAGTAAAACAGGCTGTCCAATAAAACTGCACTGTTATCAACAATCCTGACCATCACCATGCATTCCTGCCCTGCTACAGGCGTGTATGGCATTCTTGACCAGTCCCTGAATTCCGGGGATGCATCACCTGCATCATAGTAAAGTTCAATAAACTCATAGATGTATGATGAGGCATCAGAAACCTCTGTAATAACAAGACCTGCATCATTTCCACCACTGGCACCTGAACCAGGGTTTGCCTCGCCACTTGCTCTTGAATACCAGGTGTTTGAACCTGTTGATTCCCTATACCATGATTCCCCTGAATTCATCGTGAAAAGGGTTGTATCAATCATTACTCCACTGCTGTTGTAAAGGCTGAAGGTTTCATCACCATTTATCTGCGGGATTGCCCCCTGTGAATTCACAAAAACAACATTTGAACCAAGTGTTATACCCCAGAAGGACTCAAATGATGCCTTATCAGCATTCCTTGAAACAATCACATACTCACCAGGTAGTACATTTACATCACCGAAGGTGTAATCGTGTTGGGCATTGTACTCTTTCAGGGTGTATCCATTGAGATTAAGAGCGATTATAAGTAAAAACATAAAACCTCCTGTTTTTTTAAACTATTTATGTTAATAAATTTTCTTTTTTTGTCAAATGGCATTTTTGAATGCAGTATATAAGAAAACTGTAAAGGAGAGGAAAGGGGTTCTATTCCTGTACGAAAAAGGCAAGTTTTTATTTGAGTAAAATCATTCTTTGTTTATCTTTAAATCCTCCTGCCTTCATCCTCACAAAGTATAATCCAGATGGCAGCTCAAGGTGTATTCTGTAATAACCAGGGTTTAAATACCTGTCCACTGGAATCTTCACAAGCCTCCCTATCGCATCAAAGACCTCTATCCTCACCCGGCTCCTCTCTGGAATCTGAAAACCGAGATCCCCTTTCCCAATACCTGGAACAGTCAATGCAAAAATATCTGGAATGCCTCTTATGCCTGTTGCCCCTTCTCTGTAGTAAACAGTATCAACCAGATCACCGGCAAAAGTAACTATGGTTATAATATCTCCAAGGGAGTCAACACCAATTGTCTGATTTATATCGTCTATCCTGATACCCGACATGTCCTCTCTGTGCTCTATAGAAAGCAGTCCTTCATATATTCCTGTGTTCCTGTCTGTTTCAACAAGACCAAGGGCAATTCCATCTGGATAAACAGAACTTCTTACAACAACACAGCATACTTCAATCATTGAGGGTGTTCTATCTATTCCGTAAACTATAACCTTAAGTGTATCCTCATTCCAGAGTGTATCCACAGGAATGGTATCAAGGAGTATCTTCATTGAATCAACATAAAGGGGTTCACCAGGTGCATAATCAAGATACCCTGTCTCAAAGGGATAAAAAGTGGCCGGGCCTTCAATCATCCCTGCAATTTCAACAGAGTCTGTCTCTGCCCAGTAGTTATTTGTGAGGTCCTCAAGGATGGTTCCATCATTTTTATAGTCAACATCATTCTGGTACGTGTTGAAGTAAACATTGCTCCAGTTTATGAAAAGGGTATCATCCCCAGTAACATACCCGAGGCCTGCTCCCGTTGAATTCAATGCTCCATTTTCACAGATTGAACAGGAATCAACCAGTATCAAGCCACCATCACTAAAGAATGCACCACCTGTAGAATCAGAGATATTAAGTGAAAATAGACTGTTTTTCAGTTTCACCCTTGCTCCATCTGTATTCAACACTGCAATTCCACCGCCAAGAGTGGATGAATTACCAATTACTTCAGCATTCCTCATCTCAATATAATAACGGTCTTTAGCATAAATGGCACCACCAATGGAGTCAGCATGATTGTTTATGAAACTACAACTGTCTATGGTTACATAATGATTCCCCCCCGGGCTGATCGCATAGATTGCACCTCCATAAAAACCAGAACATCCCTCAAACCTGCAATTTGTCACATTTATGTCACGTGATCCAAATGCCACCCCTCCACCGTATTTTCCAGTGTTACCAGTAAATCTAACATTGTTCAGGTTCTCAGATGACCAACCAATAGTAAATAAACATCCTCCATAGTTCTCAGCATAACAATCTTCAAAAATAGTATTACTGATGCTCACTGCGGAATAATAATCGTATATCCCTCCCCCTGAACCAACAAAATATGTTCCTGTGAGAAAGGCACTATCTCCTATAAACACACAGTTTTCTATGTGAACATCATCACATTGGTAAAGGGCAAGGGCGCCTCCGGAGCCTGTCACCCTGTTGTTAATGAATCTGCATGAATCAAACTTTGTGTACCCACATTTGTATAGATAACCTGCTCCACCAAGACTGTCCTCTGTCTGATTGTATCCACCCATTATTGTAAATCCTTTCATCACAACATAGTTGGTGCTATCCATATGGAACATCCTTCCTGCATCCCTCATATCAAGGGTGCATGCATCCCAGCCATGTTCACTTATAAGAACAAGGGAATCCTTTATATTTAGTTCGCCAGAACTTATGTCATAATATCCATCTGCAAAAAGAATTGTATCCATTCCAGGGCAGGCAAAGGCAGAATCAATTGTATTCTGTATGGAATCCCTTTCAATCCCCGTTGTATCCACATACCAGTATGAACCATCAAAGGGAATTTCAGCATGGGCACGTGGGTTTAAGGGCCACCAGATCCTGATTGTGTCAACCGTGTTCACACCTATGATGTTTTTAATGTCCTGATACCTCTCATCACCTTCAGGATTACTCTTCACAGTAAGTTTTCCATAGAAGGCATACGTATTTTCAGTATCTATGCTATCCTGTGTAAGTGCAATAACAATACCTTCAGGGTTTTTTGCACTTGTTATCCTCAAAACTGCAGTGTGCCATATTAGTGGATCATTGTAATCCCAGAGCATCTTTACATAGATTGTTCTATCCTTTCTCAAAAGGGTAGCAGGAATGGTATAATTACTGTCTCTGTAAACAAAGATACCCTGACCTATAAGGGTGGGGTCAGGCTCGGAGGGGATTTCAAAATTCATTGAGGTGGAGTAGGGCTCAAAGTATACATTTCCATAAAAAAGTCTCCTAATTGAATCAGCATCCGTGAATCTCCAGTAGTTGTTTGTAAAATCAACAAAACTTCCACTCAGGTTGGCATACTCATAGTCATCCTGGAATGTGTTATAATATACATTGGAAGAATGCATACGGACATCCGACATTGTTGTCAGACCAATTCCAGACTGATAGGTTTCAGTAGTATCAAGGCTTCCATTATCCACAAACATTGAGTTATTAATATGAATCTTTCCCCCACCATCCACACCTTCAAAAGCACCCCCTTCCTCTGCTATATTTTCGGTGAAATTTGAATAATCAATGTTAATATTACCTGTAAGCAGGAACATCCCTCCACCACTCACCCCTGCCCTGTTTCTGGTAATAAGACACCCTGATATCTGGATATAACCAAGCATTTCACAGTAAATCCCTCCACCTGAATCTGAAGCAAAACAATTTTCAATTCTGCTGGTTTTTATCCTTCCTGATATGGAATGGCCCAGGAACAATCCACCACCCAGGTCTGCACTATCACCAATGATGTAACATCCATTTATGGACCCAGTTACATCATCAAGTTGAATACCCCCTCCCGTTTTCAGGGATTTATTATTTTCAATCAAAGAGGAAGAGAGGTAGAGCGAATCAATGGTACCGAGATACATACCTCCACCAAATGATGAGAGATTATTCCTTACTACACAGTTCTCAATCATGAGGGTATCCACATCCTCAACATAGAGCCCTCCGCCTGTTGGATATAACCCATTGAAACACCTGTTGTCCTCAATAATAGAATTTCTTATTCTTACACGGGGTCCTCTATAAATATAAACACCTCCCCCTCTTTCCTGTGCACTTCCAGATGAAATTCTACATGAATCAATAATCACTCCATCTACCTGCTGGAAACAGATACTCCCACCACCCGGCTCCCCTGGCATATCTTTTATTTCCCCTCCAATTATTGTAATCCCTTTGATTTGAACATGTTGGAGATTGTAGCCATACAGAACCCTTTCAGCCGTGTCAAGGTAGGTCTCACTTACTGCAGTAAGTGTGCATGCCTCCATTCCATTTATACTCATAAGAACAATACTGTCCACAAGATTCAGACCTTCTGTAAATTGAGAAAGGTGATACGTTCCATTGTCAAGGAGAATTGTGTCTATTCCTATGGAGGAACCTGCAAGTGAAATTACATTGTTCAGTGAATCTCCTTCCACACCCGTGGTATCAACATACCAGAGGTTCCTATCGTTGATTAAATAATACTTTGTTGTATCCACGTTTGCTACAACCTTAATATAACTTCCTCTACACCTTAAAACATTGTTTATGTCATCCGTTCTTAAATCATATCCGCCAGTGGTATCAAATACTGAGAAACTGCCTGTGTAAATACCTGTTCCAGGACCTGTTTCCCACAGGAGGACAGCAATACCATCAGGAACGATATCAGATTTTGCAATGACAAAGGCAGCCTCCCTTTTATCAGGTTCTCTGTCTTCACCATATAGTTTTACATACAGGGTGCAGGGAACAACGGGTATAACTGGTGGGCTTGAAAACCCGGGGTCTGTGAAAACCCTGACTGAATCTATACTTAAAGGTTCACCTGGTGCATCCAGAACTGTTGTTGTTTCATAAGGTGTGAAGTCAACATCACCCAAAAAGAGACCTGCAATGGTGGAAGAATCCGTATAAAACCAGTAATCATTATACAGATACTGGGTACCTATATATTTGCTATTATACTCTGTATCAGGCTGATAGGTATTGTAATAAACATTTGAATTATATATACGACATTCACCTGTAGGTTCAGCATAGGCAAGCCCGGAATTTACAGAATCCAGGGATGCATTCTCTGCTAGAAAAGAATTATAAACACGAGCAACGGCCTGAAAACCGACCTCAATTGCTCCTCCATATCCATCGCTTTGGTTCTCCAGTATCTTTGAACCGGTTATGTAAACATTCCCATTATTATTAGATACAATTCCTCCTCCTTTCTCACCTGCCCTGTTTTTGACAATGTCACAATCTGTTAAACTTAGCTGAGTCCCCTCAAAGCAAAAACCACCCCCTAAATCAGCATAATTACTGGAAATTACACAATCTGTTAAATAAAGCTTAGCAGAACTGATTCCATAAATGCCCCCACCCTTTGATACTGAATTATTATGGGTAATCTCAACATCCTGAAATTTAACAGTATCAGTATATGCGAAATATCCCCCTCCACCCATATACGCAGTGTTATTGTTTATCCTCCCTCCATTAATGATAAGCATACCACCAGAACCACTCTCCCAGTATATACCCCCTCCTTTACCAAATATCCCAGAAGCTGTTGAAACAGAACAACTCTCAATAACTGTTTCACTTATAAGCACAGTATCAGAGACCTCAACAATATTAATACCTCCTCCATAGAAAGTTCCAGTGTTGTTTATAAATTCACAATTTTTTATTTTTACAGGTGAATTTAAATAGCATAAAACCAATCCTCCACCCTGCTCTGTAGTGTTTCTATAAAAATATGTGGATTCCAGAACCACTGAATCCCCATTTAAACCAACCAAAAAAACAGTTCCATCGCCATCAGTAAAATTATCATAGAAACCACATTTCCTTATACTTAGATAAGTAGATGTATCCTGATGGTAAATATATAAGGCTGCTCCGTCATTTGAGGAATAACAATTCCGGCATTCCAAATTAAACATCTCCAATACAGAAGTGGACTCTGCATAAATTGCCCCTCCTTTACCTTCATTTCCAGATACGGTGATTGCAGAATCTATTTGAAAGATGGAATTGGTTAATGAAAGCCTTCCTCCTGACATTACAGCAATTGCTCCACCATAGGTTGATACATTTTTTGTGAAAAAACAGGAATCCACTATTATGTTTCCTGTATTATACAGACCTCCACCAGGAGAAGAATCAACATCCTGTCCATTCATTATGGTGAAACCCTTAACCTCACAATCTATGGCACCTGTGTTCACAATCACCCTGTCGTTCTTCTCAGCATCCAGGGTGCAAGCTTCAAACCCATTTTCACTCATCAATATAACAGAATCTACCATGTTCAAATGGGATGTAAGATAATAATGACCATCAGCAACAATCACTGTGTCAAACCCAGGGCACGCTGCAGCAGCATCTATTGCCGCCTGGAGTGAATCTCCTTCCACACCCGTGGTATCCACATACCACACATTACCAGAAAGGATAATCCCGCTGAATAAGATGAAAATAGAAAAACACCTCATAACTTCCTCCTTTTTTATCATTTTCTATACCCCTTTCCACAATAAGGACAAAATCTACCGTAGGGATTAAAAATAGGCTTTCCACATCCAGGGCATACCTGGAGAAGTTTTGTCTCACATACAGGGTAGAACCCTTCACCATCCTCGTACACACTGAAAAAAGAACACCTGCAACAGATCACATACCTTTTTACATCCATACAGTCAGAATTTTACAAAAATCATTCCAGATATAGATTTATTTTAACATATTGATTGTTGTTATATTATAAAAGGGGGTGCAATTTTTAATGTGACATATTTTGGCACATTTATGGAAAAACTGTGACTTTTCCTGTCACTCTTTATTTCGCAGGGAAATACCAAAGGAAATTTTTTTCTGTAACATTTTTTCGTTTTCTGTGTTATATTTATGGCATGAAAGTAGAGGACTTTTACAGGAGGTATGGAAATATGATATTGTCAATAGCATACAGGATAACAGGAAACAATGCTGATGCGTGGGATATACTACAGGATACTGTACTTGAATTTGAAAAAAGGAAACCTGAGGGAAATATAAAGGCGTGGGCAGGAAAAGTAGCCACAAACAAGGCAATAAATCTTGTAAAAAAGGAGAATAGAATTATAGACCCACCAGATATAGAGGTTGATAGTGTTGAAAGGAAACTTGAAAAAAAAGAGATTGGAAAGATTGTGAATGATGCACTTTTAACGCTTTCACCCATTGAAAGGGCGGTTGTGACCCTTAAAAAGTATGAGAATATGAGCCATAGGGAGATTGCCCGGGTTCTTGAAATCACAGAGGAGAACAGCAGGGTTATACTGATGCGTTCCTTGAAAAAACTTAAAAGAGTTCTTGAGCCCTTGATAGGGGGTGCGTTATGAAAAAAATTGACATCATAACTGGAGATATTCCTCTTATAAAGAGGATATTTTACAGGTTCAAAAAAAAGGACAGGGAGATTAGAGAATTAAAAATGGTCTGGGATATGCTGGAACTTGTTCCAGAACCACCCATGGTTTACACACAAAAAAATACCAGAAAACTTCTATATCCTGCCTTTGCACTTGGTTTCATGGGACTGCTCATCGGACTTTACCTTGGTGTTAAATCTGAGCCCTACAATGATTATCTTGCCATAACTCAGGAGGTGATAAACTATGGAGAATAAAAAACTCTTAATCCTTGTGGTGGTATTAAGCCTTATTGTAGCTATGGGGATAGGCTTTGGTATCGGAAGAATTGTTACCATCAGAAGGGCATCAAGGATATTTGCCCACTTCACAAGAGAACAGATGTTGAGGCCTGAGATAGAAGAATACAGGGCTGTAATGGAGCCTCTTATTCAGGAAAAACAGAAACTTGTTGAACTACTCTGTATGGCAATAGAGAGAGAGGATTCTCTCTTTGCCTACAGGGTTGCTGGTGAAATAGCAGAGGTGCAGAATGAGATGTTGATGCACACTGTCCAGCATTTATTGAGGACTGGTGGCCACCTTCCTCCAGAGGTAAGAAGGGACTTTATAGGGTTTATGTTGAGAGGTAGACCAAAACAAAACAGGAGGTTAAGATGAAAAGGTTTATCGTGTTACTAAGTTTACCTGCGGTGCTTTTGTTCGCCCATGCCCCGAGTGGCACGAGAATGCCAGAAAGAGGCCCAATGATGCATCCCACGATGATTGAAGAGGAGCACATCATGGGTTCAGGCTTTGAAAACATCCTTGATGAACTCGGGCTTGAGGCCGATGCCATTAAAAAGGCTGAGGACATCTGGTATGCTCATCAGAAGGAGATGCTTGACCTGAAGTACAAAATTGATAAGGCAAGGCTTGAACTTGAAGAGTATGTTGCTGGAGGGAAGTTCAGTGTTGACAAAATTCTGGAGAAGTGGACAAACATACAGAAACTGAAGGACAATATGGAGAGAAAGCGTATGGAATTCCGTATAGCCATATTCAAGTTGCTACCCAAGGAGAAGCAGAAGGAGATGGGCTGGTGGCTTATTGGAAGCAGAAGAGGAATGATGAAGAGGCATATGATGAAGGTCAAAAGAGAGAGAAGAGCTTTAAAAAAGTAAACCCAAAGGCCCCGAAAGGGGCCTTTTTTACCATACTCATTTTCAATATATTATACAATTAATAGTGCCCCGTTGGGTAAAACAACACCCCCTTCTGACAAAAAATCTCTGTTTAATTTTGAAACGGGTTCAAATCCAATCTCTTTAACCCATGGAAAATTTTCTTCATTTGTGAACATATAAACCTTTTTATCCCCTTTGAATAATGGTTTTAACCTACGATAAACAGCAAGGGCGAACTCCTCAACCTTCCCACCATGAACAGTATCAACCAGTTCCTCCCAGTTTAATCCCAGCGGACACCAGGCAACAAGGAAGATTTCACCACCCAATTCACAGAATTCATTTGCAACAAATAATGCCTTCACTGTCTGAACAAAATCAACATCCTCTGTCATACCACACCCAATCAACAACCTCCTGGTCTTTTTAACCTTGACCGTGTAAATCTCCCTCACCAGGGCACGTGCCTTTGGATGAAACTCTTCAAAATCACCGTAAAAGATATCAATGATACCATCCGGTGTCATTACAAGGTCAAGTATCCAGTCAATAGGGAGGAGCCTTGCTGCCTCTGCCATATCACGAGGGATAGGGTTTCCCTCATAAAATCCCGCCTTTATATCCTTGTGGCTGAAATAGGCATGATTATACTCTATTGTCTCATCCGCCGCAATTCCAGGAAGGACTATCTTAGGTCCCCCTGTGAATCCCGCTATCTCAGATGAAAAAACACTCCCTATCCCCATTTTAAAATCTGCATTCACAGCCCATTTATTAAGATATACCCTGTTACCAAGGGAGGTTGTACCCGCATAAACATTGAGTTTTTTATCAAAGGCATCATGCAATATCACTATCTCATTATTGAGTACATCTGAACCCAGTTTTTCAACAAGATACTCCTCCTCTGGATGATTGTGAGTACCAAATGCAACAATAATCCTTCTCTCCTTAACCCTTGCAACCTCAAGAACATTAAAAAGATATGGCAGAATATCCTTTATCGGGGTTGGCCTTGTATGGTCATCAACAATAATTGCAACAGAGTTTTTCCCCTTAACAAGGGGGAACAGTTCCTTAAAGGCATTCTCCACAACAGAAACAGGTTTAACAGGATAGGGATTATAATCTATAACCTCAATCCCTTCATGGACTAAAACCTCCAGGAAGTTTCTGCCAGAGTTATAATAAACCTTTACTTTATCCCCTCCATTATTCTGATTTTTCCTTTTTTCCATT
>Ga0190303_1000741_pt1 | contig 13508 bp, 14 predicted proteins | sample 48700701_MG_FD_161672 | JGI IMG/M metagenome (GOLD analysis project Ga0190303, IMG submission 161672) | Hydrothermal vent sediment bacterial communities from Southern Trench, Guaymas Basin, Mexico - 4870-07-0-1_MG | ecosystem: Environmental > Aquatic > Marine > Hydrothermal vents > Sediment ...
CTTTTTTTATAATATAGAATAAGGGATAGGGGGAAAAGACTGTTGCGAAAAAATAAATTTCAAGAACAAAGACAAAAATTATCTCGATTTCAGGCGCTGAAATCCATTTTTTCATCGTTTCTTTTAACCACAACCGCAATTGTTATTGCGGTTATTGTTATCCCAACTAGTCCTGAAGCTAAAATCAATGATGTAAAAGCATTTTCTGATGCAATTGCTTACTCAGTAACAATTACAGATAGTGACAATGCAATTATTAAAGGAAGTTTACAATTAGTATTAGAGAATCAATTTGATGAATATAATCAATCGGCTAATCTAGGAATAAATACAGGAATATTTGAATCTCTTAAACCAAATACTCAATATACATTAAAGGTGATGGCAGATAAAGGATATGGATTAGAAATTTTAGATAAATCAGTTATTCAAACTAAACCAACATCTGGTGGAGCTATTACAAATATAAACTTATTAACACCTGATACTGATTATTATTTAAACTATGAAATTGATTGTTATATAAGTGATTCGTTTTCAGAATATCAAAGTATTCAAATTTCATATGGATATCGCTATTCAAGTGAATATGATTTTGATAATTTTCAAACTATTTCTTTGATTAATGGAGAAGATTCTATTATAATACCTCAAATTTTAAATAATAATATTGAAGTTATATTGCGCTTAGAAGCTATTACTAACAGTTCAAATATTATTGTTTTAGATGAAATTATTTTTTATACACCATATCAATTTTATGGAGAAGCTTACCTTAGTCAGGTTACTAATAATTCTGTTAGTTTAAGTATTTGGAATGAAAGCGAATCTGATATTAATCCATCATTTGAATTAGTATTAATGGAAGGGTATTATGAAGTTGCTAGAAAAACATATACACCACCATCAAGCCTAGGGCAGAGTTTTCAAATGGAGGGGTCTCAGGTATTATTTGATAGATTAAAACCTAGTACAAGTTATTATATTAAAGTATTTATAACATATTCTGATCCATATAATAAGAACCAAATGACAAAAGAATTGAATTCTTTAGAGTTTACTACATTAGCAAATTTTGAATATGATATATCTATAGAAGACTTAGGAGATAGTTACCAAATAACAATTATTTTGAAAGATCCAGCAGATTTTTATAATGAAGCATATTATAGAATTTTTAAATTAGATGATGACTATAATTATGTAGTGGAATACAACACTTACCAATTTAATAATATTGTGGATAATAAATCTATTACATTCGTAGTAAACAAACAGTCATTTGAATCAATAATTAATATTGGAATATCAAATTCACAATCATATAATTATTATATTGTTTTAGATACAATTGAGAATAGAGAGGGATAAATATGAAATTTAATTTTAAACAAAAACCGAAGGAAGAGAAAATTAGAATTATATTAGTAATATCTGTTATTTTTGTTTGCTTGTTTTTAGGAATCTTTTCACCTATTTTATTTCCAGGTACTCAATTTGCACAAATTATAGGAAGCTCAATAGGAAAATTTTTTAATCTTGCGAATTTTTTTGTGAATAATTATGTGATTATCTTAGAATCATTCGCAGTGCTTGTTTTTATGTGGATAGTTTATAAAATATTAATATTTTTCGTTATAATATTTGTAAAACGAGGTCATCGAAGTGAAACAATTGGCAATCTTCTAATGAGTACATTAAAATACATATCTGTTATTACTGGACTATTCTTAATTTTATCTGCTTGGGGAGTTCAAACTCCAACCCTATTAGCTGGAGCTGGAATTATAGGATTAGCTATAAGTTTTGGAGCACAGAGTTTAATAGAAGATATTTTTGCAGGATTATTTATAATATTTGAAAAACAATTTGCGGTTGGAGATGTTATCCAAATAGATGATTTTCGTGGTGTAGTTAAAGAAATGGGTCTTAGGATAACTAAATTTGAAGATATTAATGGTGATATTAAAATGATTAATAATTCAGATATTAAAGGTGCTATTAATTCATCAAATGTATTATCACAAGCAATTTGTGAAATTGAAATCGAATACAACCAAGATATAGAACAATTTGAAAGTTTTATGAGAGCCAATTTAAAAGAAATAAAAGAAAAAATACCTACTATTCATAAAGGGCCATTTTATGATGGTATAGAAGAATTCGGCGATTCAGGTATAACTATACGGGTCGTATCTTGGGTTAAAGAGATTGATAGACCATATACAATTAGACAAATGAATAAACATCTTAAAATTTTATTTGATAAAAACAATATAGAAATTCCATTCCCTCAAATTGTAGTTCACCAAAAAAAGTAAAATCGCATATATTTTATATATGTTTTAGGATTACGGCAATCCTTTTTTACTTGTTATATGTATTTAATATGATATAATAAATAGGTGAAGGAAGGCATGCTTATGAAAGAATTACTCAAACAAAAAATATTAATATTTTTACTGTTTATTTTATTTTATTTAATTACAGAAGTAATAACATTTGTTTGGGTTGATTTTAATTTTTTACCCAAAGATATAATTATAGATTTAATGATTGCGCTTGGAATAAGTAGTTTTATTCTTTTAATAAAATCAAACAAAATTTCTATTATTTATTTAGGAATAGTTTTCTTTATAATTGATATGTTATTTTTAATAAATGCAACAATGTACTCTGTTTATTATGATTTGTTTACATTACAACAATTATCTCTTATTGGCGAAGCTACAAATGTTATTAATTTTGATTTGCTTTCAATATGGGTAATTTTGACAGCCATAGTTTTATTAGCTCTCTATACTGTTTCAATGATTTTCTTATATAAACATCTTAAAAAAAACCAAAAAGAAATTCCTAATTATTATGCAAAGGGATTAGCTTTATTTTTTATGACGGTTATTCTAATAGGCGGATTTTTTACAATTAACACAGATAATATTAATTCTTTTTTAGCTGATGGAAATGTAACTACATTTAAAAGATCTTCATTTCAAAAATATGGAATATTAGGTTATTATACTAAAGAATTAGAAGATATAATCGAACAAAATAATTCGGGATATTCTGGAGTTATGGTCTCCGATTTATCAGATTCTACCGATTATTTTGGATTGTTAGAGGGTAAAAATGTTATTACAATATTACTAGAATCTATTCAACCTTTTGCGATGAACGAAACCTTAACTCCTAATTTTTGGAAGTTAGCTCACGAAGGTTTGTATTTTGAAAATAGTTACAGCGAAAATAAAACAAATGTATCAGAGTTAATAGCCATTACTGGAAATTATCCAACAATTAACTTTAATCCAAAGGATTATTCTTATGATTTTTCTTATGATTTGCCTAGTATATTAGCTGATGATGGATATGTTACAAATTATTTTCACGATAATGTTGCCTCATTTTATAGTAGAGGATCATTGATGCCTCAACTAGGGTTTCAAAACATCTATTTACATGAAGAGATGTATCCAGGACAAGAAATATGGAATTGGAATGGAAACTATACTTTAGATACAGTAACTATGGAAAAAATGTTACCAAACTTATCTTCAAATGATGAACCTTTCTATTCTTTTTGGGCAACTTTATCAACTCATGGACCATATAATTATGGATTGACCAACAAGAGATTATTTTCAGAACTCGGTTATTTTAATAGAATAGATCAAGCCGAAGCTAATGGACTTTGGACAAATGAATTAGCTGGTGGAGAAGAGGAAGATATTTTACGCATAAGACATTACCAAGCTGCAGTTATGAATTTAGATGATGCTTTAGGTATGATGCTTGATGATTTAGATAGTAAAGGATTATTAGATGATACTGTAATAGTTTTATTTGGGGATCATAATGTATATTATCATGATATATATCTAAAGCGTTTTGAAGATACAGATAATAGTTATTATAATATGGAAATGTATCATAATTTTTTCTGTATATATAATCCAACTTTGACTCAAACTTATCTTAATAAAACAGGAGCTGACAATACAACTATTTCTAAGTTTGTTTCACCTTATAATATAGTTCCTACTCTAATGGATTTATTAGGTTATAGATACGATAAAAATATTTTTATGGGGTCATCAGTTTTTTCAGATGATTTTGAAGTATTTTATTCAATTAAACTTACAGGTTTTTTTGATTATAATATGTATTCTAACAATGGAATAGATATTATTTATAGTAAACAACCATATTCTGATGAAGAATACCGTGATTTTATTAATCAATGTTTATTGTTAAAAACAAAGATTGGTTATATAAATAGAATTTATGTAAGCAGTAGAACAAAAATAGAATCTTAAAGATATTTAGGTTGATAGTGTATAGTATTTTATTATCAAATATAAATATAAATTATATAAATATGAAAGGATAATTTATGAGCTATCAACTAAATAAAGAGATTGAAGAATGGAAAGAAGAAGGTTCTCCTAGAAAGAATATTAAAGTTATAATTCGCAGTATTATTTTACTTGTATTAGGATTTTTAATGGTTTTTACTGCAAAACCTATTATTACTAATTTACCTAAATTTTCTATGATACAAGATTCAATTGATTACCATAACGTTAATAACATTCAGGGATTTCTTCAAAAAGGTAATATAATATTAATTATTTTAAATAACGTAGAAGGAATGATTATAGATGCATATGATGTTTCTTCTAATATTAAGACATATGATGTGGATATTAACGATTATTCTAATGATGAAATACATATAGATAGTAATAGCGAATATTATATAAATGGATATACAAGTTTATCATATTTAGGTATCGATTCATGGATATATATTCGTCTTTTAGGTTATCTCTTAATTATAGTTAGCATATTCTTACTGTTTTATAATCCTCGCAGATCAATGAGTGCAAAAAAAATGAGAGAAGAGTTACTAAAAGAAAAGGGAAAAACCATGGAACAAGAAATTTTTTATTCTAGTAGGCCAAAGAAATAAATAATTTAATTCAAAGCGGTTTTTATAAGAAACCGTTTTATTTTTAAAACATATATAAAATTATAACTTTTAATGTATAATATATTTAGATATATTAAGAGGTGATTTATATGTGGCAATCAATTTTAGATTTTCTTACTTCAGTTCCCCTTTGGGAAATTCTTTTAATCTTTTTTGCTAAGATTACTGAAGTTTCAATTAGTACATTAAGAATTATATATATTAACAAAGGATATCGTAAACTTGGGACTATTTTATCAATTATAGAAATCCTTCTTTGGGTATTTATCGCTTCTAGAGTAATTGTTGGAGTAGCAGAAACTCCAATGAAAGGGATTATATATAGTATAGGATTCGCAGCTGGAGTTTACTTAGGCTCTATTTTTGAAGATAAGTTGGCAGTTGGCAAAATTCTGATACAAGCTGTAATTATGAGAGAAGAAGCTAGTAAAGTGATTTCTGAATTAAGAAATGCGGGATATGGAGTTACTGTAATAGCTGCTCAAGGTAAATATAGAAGCAGAAAAGTATTAATGATGTTTGCTAGCCGTAAAAATAAAGATGATATAATTAACCGTATCAATCTATTAGATGATGATGCTTTAATAGTTGCTAATGAAGTATCTATGGTTAAAGGCGGATACGCCAACGCATTTCGTAAATTAGCTAAATAAATTTAACTAAAAAAAGTAAAAAACTGTTGAAAAAACAGTTAATTTTCGTTACAATATAGATACATATAAAAAGCAGGTGTAGTTTAATGGTAAAACCGGTGCTTGCCATGCATCTAATGGGGGTTCAATTCCCCTCGCTTGCTCCATTTTCATATGAAATAGCTTCCAAAAGTTGGAGATATGGTATAACTAACCATATTACTCTAATGAAGGGAGCTACTTTTATTATTTATATGACTAAGTTTATTTCCTAAATTATGAATTAAGCTTAAATTTTGTGAAGATTATGCGTTTATTTTGTGACTTTTTAATATTTTTTCCTAATAGAAACCAAATTACCTTGACAGACATAGTAATTATTTGATAAAATACTTTATATATTAATATGATATTTAATAAAGAGGAGAAAAAATTTATGAAAATAGCAGTTTTAACAGATTCAGGATCAAATCTACCAAAGGAATTTATAGATAAACATAAGAATTTATTTGTTGTACCACTAATGATTATTGTAGATGGAGAAGAATATAGAGATCAAAGCGAAATAAGTGCTTTAGAAGTATACCAAAAATTGGATCATTCATCAGTATCTACTAGCTTACCACTTACAAGTGATCTAGTAGGAACATTAGATAAAATTAAAAAAGAAGGATATACAGATGTTTTTGTAATTAATATTTCTTCTGGTTTAAGTGGAACTTTTAATTCTTTTAGACTTACATTAGAAAAAGAAAAAGACTTAAACATCATTCATTTTGATTCTAAAACATTAGGGGCCCAACAAGGAGTTGTAGTTGAATATGCTTTAGATTTAATTAAGCAAAAAACGCCCATTAAATCAATATTACCATTGCTTAAAGATTTTAGGTTTAATGACAGTATTGCTATTTATACTATCAATACTTTGAAATATTTAATACGTGGAGGAAGAATTGGAAAAGTTGAAGGTACTATTGGAGATCTCTTACATATTAAACCAATCATCACCGTTAACGATGATGAAGGAGTTTATATAACATTATCAAAAGCTTTTGGTATGAAGAGGTCTTTACTTAGAATGAAAAACATTCTTATGGAGATGTATAAAGAAGATTTAATTGATATTGTGATTCATTATGGAAATAATGATGATAAGGCAGAAGAGTTAAAAGAAAAACTTAAAAATTCTGGATTAAATATTAGAAACATTGGTTTACAGAGGTTAACTCCAGTTTTAGGAGTACATACTGGACCAGATATGATTGCGTATGTCGCAAGCAGAGTAAAGTAAAACCTATAAATAATAAAAAGCCTATTTCTAAATAAAATGAAATAGGTTTTTATTATAATTATATTGACTCTTGTTTAAAAATTAATGTAAATGCAATTTGACTATTGCAAATCATATCATATTCAGTTTCGTTTTGAGGACTATTTAAACTTATACTTATATTTACTTTACTAATAGTTGAACTAACTTTCTCAATATCAAATTCAAAATTTAAAAGATTAGATTCATCCAAATATTTATCGTTATTTTTAATGAAATAAGCTTTATTTAAAGTAACTAATAGTTTTGAGTTTTCACAAGTCTTAACTGTATATGTATAATATAATTTGTAAATATCATTAACACTTAAAAGAGATTCACTCGGAACCAATTTTTTATTAGTTAAAGAGGAAGTTTTTTCAATTATAGTTGTTTCTTGATTAAATACTATTATATCAGAATACCTATCATTTAAAGGTAAATCTGTCCAATACTCATAATAAAACCCAGTTAAAAAAGTCGATAATAAAACAAAAAAAGACATCACTATCATTTTCATGTGAATCACCCCTATATATGAATGTTAAGAAAGGTAACTGGCAATCCCAGAGGGACCCTATAGTTTTCTGTCGCCGGATTGCTCCGGGTTTAGCTTTATCAAACTCAAACAATCATACATGATTCGAAAGAAACTGCATGTGTTTGTCTTTGATAATTTAAATATACTACTTTTTATAATAGAATTCAAGTATCCAAATAAAAAAAAACATCAAAATTGATGTTTTCTTAAGTTTATTTTTATCTAATTAAGTACGGTCTTCCACTACTATTTTGAGCCCATAATCCATTATCAAAGTCAATAAAGTAATTATTCCACCAACTTAAACTTGGCATAGAATCATCATTGACTACCGGTATATTAACACCTGTATTTGAAGGCTCTTGACTATAATATAAGTTACCGTCAGTATGCTTAAACTGAATGTTTGAATAATATGAATTATTTATTGTATAAGTGCCAACGTTTCTACCTATAGCTGTACCAACATATTTTGATTTGGCTGAACCTTGTGTTATTAAATCTCCAGTAACAAATACTTCGCTTATATTCAGTAAAGAACTTGATGTGTCGTTATAACCAATAATTCCTCCAATAAATTTTTTACTGTAAAATTGGTAATTCTGACTAGTTTCTAATGTGTTTTGTGTTGTTATATCAATTATAGCTCTTTGAATAGTTAATCCAGAGTTACTTTCAATTTTACCAACAATTCCCCCAACATAAGAAGAATTAGCGTAGGAAAAAACATCTCCTTGAATATCAATATCTTTAACAACTACAGAAGGAACATCTTTATTTATTTGCCCAATTATTCCTCCGGAATTAGATTTAACATTGAATATTTTAAGATTAGTAGCTTTTATATTAGTAATAGTTACATTTGTACTCGTACCGTAAATATAACCTACTATTCCACCGGCACCAGTACCTCTATTCGCTCTAACACCACAATTATTAATAGTTATATTATCTATAATAGTTGTGCCTTTAATCTGCCCCGCAATCAAACCAGAACGATAAGTATTTGAATCAAGGACTGAATCATCTATATCAGTTTCTACGTTATTTAGTTTAAGGTTTTTAACTGTACCACCATTAATAATAGGAAAAATACCCAGTTTCTTATATGTACTGTCATTAGTATAAATAGTTAAATTGCTAATAGTATGATTATCTCCGTCAAGATAGCCTTTGAAAACAACATTATTATTATTTGCATCTAATGTCCAATCAAATCCTGAAAAATCAATATCATTTTCTAAATAATATTTATCTTCAGAAACACTATCACTTTTTGTGGCGAAATCATAAAATTCTTGAGGTGTTGAAATACCAATCATCCATTCACCAATAGTGATACTACTATTAGAACTATCAGTTTTTGAATCAAAATATGAATAAGCTAAGCTACTACTAGAGGCTAAAACAATAACAAAAACAAGTAAAATTAAAAATTTACTTAATAAATGTTTCATTTTTTCACCTCCACTATTTTTAGTTATAATACAGAAAACAGAAGCATTATTGCTTCTTAATTTTCTGTATTATAATTTAAAATTATTAGTTTTGTTCAATTTGATATATTATGCAGCTGAGAATGTTAAATCAAAAGTAATGTTTTGGTTTATAATAGCGTTATAAGCTGTAACATCACCGGGTTCTAATAGAGTTACCGTAACAGTTACTAATACATCTGAATCGTTAACAGTAGAGGATCCTAAAACGATATCAATGTCAACTAAACTAGAATAAGTGGTTAACCCATTAATTTCAACATTGCTGGAAGTTACAGTTAAAGTAGGCGCTGTAACAACTGCTTTATCTAACTTAACATTATAAGTTAATACTACACTATCAACATCATTAGTTTTCATTAATACACCATCTGGAACCAATACTTTTCCACTAGGAACACCATCTTGTGCAGTTACACTTAAGGTAACACCTTCACCAACACCAATTGTTATATCTGTCTCGCTTTGAGATAGATTATCCCAATAACCAAAGGCAACTGCTGTACCTGTAAATAATAATACTACTAATAATACTGCTAAAATTCTTTTTTTCATAATTTTTTCTCCTTCAAATTTTATAATATATTTTTTTAAATAAAAAAGCCAAAATCTTCAATTTCTAACATTTGAAATGTTAAAATTGTATTTAAGATTTTGGCTATTCTATTAAATAAATTCAAATTACCAAAATCAAGTGAATGATTATGGCAACTGGCTATCTAACATGAGACCCTATAGCTTTCCGTCATCGAATCGCTTCGATTTTGGCTTTTACATACTTATTCAAAGTATTCAATTGTATATAACGTTTTAAGTAATAAAAAATGCCACTATCTAAAATAGATACCGGCAACTGGCTACCATCTTTCGAAGGCCCTATAGCTTTGCGTCACTAACTTTCATTAGTTTTGCTTTTTACTTAAAGACATTATATACTAAGGCGACATATTTGTCAAGTTAAAAATGAAAAAATATACATTAAGCCCAATATATAGGTGTTATTCCTTTAAAACATCGTTGTTAGAATTATTATTTTCATCTTTAATTTCCTTATTTTTCTTGTTGGAAGAGAACATTTCAACTAATATATATATAATAATAATATCGATAATTAATATTGCCTTTCCCATAGTTGAAGTTGCGAACATTAAAAAAGATCCAAACTTTCTTACAGTTAAAACATGTTTACCTAGAATATCACTTTCTGTTAATAAATAATTATCCGGTGTGTCACTTACTTCAGATTTAGTTCTTATATCATAGTGACCATTTACTATTTCCTTAGAATATAAATAATGAACTAACACTTCATCAGTACCATCATTATTAATATCTGTAGTAAAAGCTATAATATCACCAACATTAAAATCTTCAATAGTTTTGGAATTATCTATAATTACAATATCATTAACATTGATTACAGGTTCCATACTTCCAGTCACAATAACATATAATTTATATTTAGATATGAAAGGAATATAATTAAAAATACCGTAACCTAAAACAACAATTAAAAAAACGCTTATAATAAAACGTATATTCTTAGCGAGGCTTCTTTTTTTTGTTTTTGGAGATTTTACAGTAAAATTATCCATTAATTAACTCCTTTTTTAATTAATTATATATACATTATCTAATTATTTCAACTATTAATTTTATAATTATAAAGCTAGGCTATATATGAAACATGCATCACAATTTGATATTTTAACGATAAAGCTATTATTTTAACACAAATTAGATTATAATAGATAAAGAAAGGGATGAGCATATGGATATTTATTATATAATTTTTAATGATGGATTTTTGAAACATTATTATTCAGAAAATACATCTAAAGACTCATCTGGAGAGAAAAATTATTTTGCGGATAATCTTAGATATGCCAAAATGTTCAATTCTGCAGAAGAGGCTTTGAATATTATTTTAGAAAAGAAATTAAAGGATTGTGTAGTCACAAATCAAAATGGAAATGTTCAATAATTATTAATCTTTAATATTTATGAATAAAAAGTTTATTTCGAATTAGAAATAGACTTTTCTTTTACAATATTTTGTATTATGATATTATTTATATAATATGTATATAGAGGGTAAATGAACAAGAAAAAAAGGATAAGAAATTAATGATTAAATTTATTGAGCGCAATCCTGATATTTTATTGCGTGAAAATTTATCAGCTCATCTTACTTCTAGCGCTATTATCTTAAATAAAAGTTTTGATAAAGTATTATTTATTCATCACAATATTTACAATTCATGGGGATGGGTTGGCGGACATAATGATGGTGACCCAAACTGTCTTAAAGTCACGATTAAGGAAGCTAAGGAAGAAACAGGTGTAAAGAATATTTATCCTTATAGTGAAGAAATACTAGGAATTGATGTTATCTATGTAAAAAATCATATAAAAAAAGGTGAATATATTCCAGACCACTTACATTTAAATGTTACTTATTTATTAATAGCTAGTGAATTAGATGAATTAATTTCTAAACCAGATGAAAACTCTGGAGTTAGATGGTTTGATTTGGAAAAAGTATTTGATTATATTACAGAAGATAGAATGAAACCAATATATAAAAAACTAATTGATAAAGCAATGGTTTGGTATAAGAAAAACGCATAAATTATATTATTAATAATAGTTTTAAAACATAAAAAATAATCAATAATTTTGAAGACTACTCGGTAGTCTTTTTTTTCTTAAAAAAACTATAATTTAATTATTTATAATTTATTAATATATGTTATAATATTTGATGTAAGCGTTTTTAAAAATTGAATAAGGAGATTATAATGACACGGATTTCAGATGATGTTTTAGAACTAGAAATGATGGCTGTCGTAAAAGACAAAGAAGGTGTAGGCTTTTCCTATGTAAAGAGAACCATTTCAACAGTTTTAGAACCAGGCGAAGTTTTAATTAAAGTGATAACAGCTTCTTTTTGTGGAACTGATTATCATATTTATAAGTATGATAAATGGGCTAGAAGCAGATTGCATTTGCCTTATATTGTAGGACATGAATTTAGTGGAGAAATTATAAAAATTGCTCCAGAAGTTACGCGTGTAAAAGTTGGTGATATTGTAAGCGCAGAAACACATATTACCTGTGGTAAATGTGAGTTTTGTTTGCGTGGAGAAGCACATATATGTCAAAACACAAAAGTAATTGGTGTTGATGTAGATGGGTGTTTTGCTAATTACATCAAAATACCAGCTAAAAACTGTTTTATTAATGATAAAAATCAAGATCAATTAGAACTAAGTCTTCAAGAACCTTTAGGAAATGCAGTTCATACTATTACTCATTTTCCTATTGAAAACAAAGATGTTGTTGTACTTGGTTGTGGTCCAATAGGGATTCTTGCAGTTGATGTTGCCAAAGCATATAATGCTAAAAAAATCATTGCGATAGAAATTAATGATTTTAGACGTAATCTAGCTAAAGAATTAGGTGCTGATTATACTATAAATCCAATTACAGAAAATGTGTATGAAAAAGTAATGGAATATACTAATGGCATGGGAGCTGATGTAATTGGAGATTTCTCAGGAAATAAAACAGCTATAGAAACAGCTTTTAAGTATTTGAAATACGGTGGAGGATTCGCAATACTTGGTATTCCTAACGAAAATATATCACTAGATGTAACTAATGATGTAGTATTTAAAGGAATTCATGTATATGGAGTTACTGGTAGAAGAATCTATGGTACTTGGAATAAAGTTAAGGATTTATTAAATAATAATAAACTTCATTTAGGTAAAATAATTACCCATAAACTTCCTATGAGTAAGATTAATGAAGCCGCAGAAATTATGGGAAGTAAAAATTGTGGTAAAATCATATTATTCCCAGGAGATGAAATAAATGAGTAAACTAGATTATATTAATGAACAAATTCAAGAATTAAAAGATCAAGGGGTATATCGCATACTTCCTATTAGCTATGGAGCTTGTACTAACGTAATTGATTTAAATCACAAACAAGTAATTAATCTTTCTTCTAATAACTATTTAGGTTTAGCAAATCACCCTGAAGTTAAAAAAGCAGCTATAGAAGCAGTTAAAAAATATGGGGCAGGGACAGGCAGTGTGAGAACAATAGTAGGGAATCAAGATATATTAGAAGAATTAGAATTATTATTAGCTAAATTTAAAAGAGAAGAAGCTGTAACTGTATTTCAATCTGGTTTAAATTGTAATATAGGAACAATTCAAGCTATTGTAAATAAAGGAGATTTAATCGTTTCTGACGAATTAAATCACGCATCAATTATTGATGGAGTTAGGCTTTCAAAAGCTGATAAAGCTGTATTTAAACATTCTGACATGGTTGATTTAGAAAGAGTTTTAAAAGAAAAAAGAAATCAATATAAGAATGTCTTAATTATAACTGATGGTGTTTTTTCTATGGATGGAGACTTAGCTAAACTACCTGATATAGTTCGTTTAGCTAAAAAATATGATTGTTTAACCTATGTAGATGATGCTCATGGTAGTGGAGTGTTAGGGGAATCAGGGCGCG
>Ga0190303_1000744_pt1 | contig 13493 bp, 16 predicted proteins | sample 48700701_MG_FD_161672 | JGI IMG/M metagenome (GOLD analysis project Ga0190303, IMG submission 161672) | Hydrothermal vent sediment bacterial communities from Southern Trench, Guaymas Basin, Mexico - 4870-07-0-1_MG | ecosystem: Environmental > Aquatic > Marine > Hydrothermal vents > Sediment ...
TTTTTCCACACTTGGAACTTTACCGGCAAATAGTACTTTTCCATCTAATACAAGTGCAGGGGTACTCATTACTCCAAATGATACTATTTCAGTATATTCAGTAACTTTGATTATTTTTTTTTCAATATTTAGTTGCTCCAATGCAACTAAAAGATTTTTCTCTAGTCTACGACAATTTGGACAACCTGATCCTAATAATTTTATTTCCATTTTTATTTCTCCTTTTTTATGGTTTAAATGCTGAAGTGTCTTTGCAAGTTTTTGTTTCGGCTTACAATGTGACATAATTAATTCTACATTTATTATTCAATTGTTATTGTTATATCTCCTTATTTTGTATTAGCCAGTCTGTTGCATTTACAAATCCAGAAATTGCTGATGAACTTTTAGAAAACATTGCTACAGAATATGCTTCCATTATTTCTTCAGATGTAGCTCCATTCTTTTTAGCTACCTGTATATTATTCATAATACAACCTTGAGAATCAAGTGCTATTCCAACCCCAAGTGCTATTAGTGCCTTCACTTTCATATCAAGTTCTGTTCCAGAATATACATTTTTTTTGTTTGCTAAGAAGTCACCTAAAATACGCAAATCTAACTCTGCTAAATTAGCTAAAGGTTTTGGGATACTACCATTTTGTTTTCTAATTTGCTCTAATATTTGTTCTTTGTTCATACATTTCTCCTCTTTTCAATTTTTATGAATAAATAATATTATATATCATTAATACAGCTGCTAATAAATTAGTTGCTGCAAAAATAAGTTTTAAATTTTTAGGCTTGCTTTTTACCAAAAACTTACTTCCTATTAATCCCCCTACAAATGCCATTAAAAATGTTGTTGGACCAATAATAAATGTTAATTTCCAATCAACCTTCTTATTATTACTAAATACTAACGTTACCGTCAAAGCTGTTCCAAACATAATTAATTAAGAGGTTGTTGCTGCTGAAAAAATTGATATTCCACTAGTTACCATAGCAAGAACATAAAAGTTCCCTTCACCTTTACTAACTGACGCCATAGTTATCGAAATAACAAATATTACAGCAGCCTAAAATCTATATAAGATCCAAGATAATCACATTCTTTATTTTTCTAAATAAATATATATCCAAAGATATTAAATAAATATCCTGTAATAACAATACCAATTGTTACAATACCAACAAATGTAAATAGCAATTTAGGTTTTACGACTTTCTTCAATAAAATTATTGAAGGCAAACTAAGAGCTGTAACAGCCATCATAAATGCTAACACAGTTCCAATTCCAACACCTTTCAACACTAAAGCTTCTGCGATTGGTAATGTTCCAAATATATCTGCATACATTGGCACTCCAACAACTGTCGCTATAATTACTGAGAATGGGTTGTTATCACCTAAAACAGTTTCAATGAATGATTGTGGTATGAACCCATGTATAACAGCTCCAATACCAACACCTATTAAAATATACATCCATACTTTGGTTATTATTTCTTTTACTTGTTCAACTGAATATGTATGACGTTCTTTTTTTGTCATTATATATTCATCTTGTTCCTCAAAGTCTGCATTTTGTGTTCTACTATTTAGAACAAATTCTTCAACATGTTTTTCCATTTTGAATACACTAATTAATGTCCCCCCAATTACAGCAATTACTAACCCAACAACTACATAGGCTAAGGCGACTGGCCAACCAAATATACTGGCTAATAGTATCGTTGATGCAAGATCCACGAGTGGTGAAGAAATTAGAAATGAGAATGTAACACCGATTGGTAGTCCAGCTTTTGTAAATCCAATAAATATCGGTATTGATGAACAAGAGCAAAATGGTGTAACAGTTCCTAGAAGTGCTCCAATAATATTTGCAGGTACTCCTTTAATATTTCCCAAAATCTTCCTAGTTCTCTCGGGTGAAAAATACGATTGAATATATGAAGATATATATATTAAAACTGATAATAATATAAAAATCTTAATAACATCGAAGAAGAAAAATGACACTCCTTTGAATAACAGACTATCTACATTTATTCTAATTACGTTTTCTAGAAATTTATTTATAATATTTTCAAGCCATGTCATTTTTAAGAATATAGAGTTTATTTGTATAAAAAAATCTCTTATAAACTGCATTGTTCTGCCTCTGTGTCTCTTATTTTCTCAATGAATAATTTGATTTCTGTAAGTTTATCCTTATTGATATAATACTTAATCCAGTTTCCCTCTCTTTTCGAATCAGCTAACCCCGCTTCACTAATCATCTTCAAATGATATGAAAGTGTAGGTTGGGAAATTTGTAAGTTGTCTATAAGGGTACAACCACATGTTTCACCCTTTATAAGTAACTCAATAATCTTCAACCTATTTACATCTGCTAATACTTTAAATAATCGTGCGTATTTTTCAAACATTGTTCATCATCTCCTTATATTCAAATCTGTCTATATTTAAATCTATCTATATTCAAATATGTCTATATTCTACACCTGATTAGAATAATGTGCAAGAAAATTGCGAAATTATATTAATAGCAATAATATACTTCAGAGTTTTTTATAGCGAAATCAAATTAAAAGAGGTTTAATTCATATGGAATCGACCTCATTATTATATAAATCTACTCTGCACAACAACTTAATTTACTAATATCCTTAACAAAAGATACAGCAACTAATTTTATCGCCTCTACCATAGTTGGGTAAACATGAATAGTATCTAAAATATCTTCAACTTTTAGACCAAATTTAATTGCCAATACAGCCTCTTGAATTATCTCAGCTGTTAAATGTCCAATAATTTGAACACCTAATATCTTATTAGTAGATTTTTCTACAACCATTTTTTTTAATCCCTTTAATTTGTATATAACTAAAGCTTTAGGTACCTTATCCATTTTTAGAACTCTTGAATCAACTTCTATTCCCATCTTGATATCTCAATAACAGCATCCTTTAAAATTCTTAATTCATTAATTCTTAATTCAATTTCTTTAACTTTATTAATCATAAAATTATAAATTGTATCACATTCAGAAACCGGTAGTTTAGATACCGAAATAAGTTTGTTGACTTCTTCAAGAGAGAATCCTAACTCCTTACTCTTCTTAATGAACCCAATTTGCTGAATATATGACCCTATCATATGATCTATATTTATTTAATCTTTTTGGCTGAAATATAAGTCCGATTTTCTCATAATATCTTATTGTATCAATGCTTACATTAACGATTTTAGTTAATTCTCCAATTTTGTACAAAAAATCACTCCTAATACTATTATATCGTTTATAATTTAGTACCTCTTTAATCTCTCTGTTCCAAAGGACTTTTTATACAGTAACTAAGTTTTTTCAATCCATTTAGGTAATTTAATTGTAAACCGATTTGAGGAATCAGAACTAGAAGCTTTAATTGTTCCTCCAGCTTCCTGAACCAATAATCTTGTAATGTATAAGCCAATACCATTTCCTTTATTAATAGCACTATCAGATAGTCGTACATTCTTATCAAATATTCGTTCTAAGTCATTCATATCAATGATTTCTCCATGATTAATTACAACTAAACTGTAAGTTGTAATACCATTAATTAACTGGACAGTCACTTCTGAACCTGAATCAGAGTAATAAAATGCATTTGTTAGAAGATTTCCCAAAACTCTTGAAAAATCGGTTCTATTCCATTTGACATACAAACCATCAAGGATATAGCTGTTTATAGTCATTTCTCTTGAACTAAATGATGAAATATATTTTCCTAATTCTTTGCCTAAGGCTTTCGAAATATTAAATCTTGAATTGTTACCTTGAAAGTTTTCACTTACTAAATCACTTGCAGTTGAACTGAGATTCTCAAGTGATTTTATAATAGCATCTTTATTTTTGATAATATCCTCGGGGTTTGTTAATCCTTCAAGATGGCTCAACAATATTGTAATTGGGGTCTTCAAATCATGGGCTAATGCATTAAACCCATCTTTTCTTTTCTCTTGAAGTAAATCTACCTTCGTCGAATATTCATAAAAAGTATTATATAAATCATTTAATTCAGAATAGTTAAATAATTTATCGCTAGTTTTTCGATTTGAGATGAGATACTCAATTTGACATAAATCTGTTAATATTTTTTTGTTTTTTACTCTTCTAGATATAACAATACAGAGAATTGTAATAAAGTACATAGGAACAATAATATAATACATAATCAAGATTTCCTTATCTCGAATAAGTATAACATTACTATTAGAATAATCTATTTTTACATTAAATATTCTATTATTAATTTCTAGTTCATATGTTGAATACTCTTTAACTGGGTTTTCAGATTCATAAATAATATTCTCGTCATCGTCAGTTATAAAAAGTTCAAGGTTATTTACATGAGCATAATGTGTTGCAAAATCAATAGCACTATCTTCCCCAGAAAATTGATAATCGTGTTCAAAGAATTCAATAAATCGTTCGTTTTCAATTTCAATAAGCTGCTCTCTATAATATTGATTAACCAAGTATGTAGCAAAAGAAATTCCAAACAACATTAAAAACAAAAATAGAGAAAGTAATGCTAATATTCTTTTTCTTGAAAGTTTGTATAGACTACTCATCAGCTTCACCTACTAATTTATAACCCATACCATATACTGTTTTTATATATTCTGTATCTGTAAATCCTTTAATTTTTTTCCTTAAATTCTTAATATGTCCATCAATAACCCGATCAAAAACATTAACATCATCGTAATATATAGTTTGCAAAATGAATTCTCTTGTAATAATCTTGTTAATTGATTTCAATAAGACACCCAACATTAAATATTCAATACGAGTTAAAGTAATATATTTTTTATTAATAGATAATTTGTTGTCATTGTAATCGTACACAAATTCACCTTGATTTAATGAGATTTTATGATTGCTTTTATTAATTTTCTTAAAATAATTATTCACCTTTAGTAATACTTCCTTTTTATTAAATGGTTTGGTTATGTAATCATCTGCTCCAAGCTCAAGTACATATAGTTTATCGGCTTCATTTGCTTTTGCAGTAATTGCAATAATTAATCCATAGTAATCTGTCCTAATCTTTTTAATAAACTCTTCACCATTCATAATAGGGAGCATCAAATCTGTCAATACACAACTGAATTTTATGTCCTTAAAAGCTTTAAGAGCATCAAATGCATTATAAAAAGAAGTGACTTCATATCCTTCTTCTTGAAACAACTCTGTAAGTATTCTGTTGATTTCAACGTTATCTTCTAAGATCATAATTTTCATAATAATTCCTCCAAATTAACCTTCTAACACAATTCCCACACATTTGAGAGATATAATACTCATATATGAGCGAATACTCATATTGAATTATATCATGAAATAAAAGAGAGGTATATGTTTATGATTAAAAAAATTGTAATGGAAAATCTAATGTGCACAAGTTGTATAAGTAAAATTGAAATTGAGTTAAAAAGTCTATTGTATGTAAATAATGCGTCATTTAATTTTAATACCCAAACTATGTTATTGGATGTGACGGTCGAGTATGTTGAATCTGTCGCCATAAAAGAAATTAAAAAAATTGTTGATTCTATTGAAACAGGTGTAGATACACACTTGCCAAATATTCAGCCAAAAAAGATCAAGAAGCATTCATTCTTAAATACATTTTTAATTGGAATGATTATAACTTCTATCGCTTTCTTGCTTGAAAATAAAGTGAACATAAATATCACATTAACCTTAAGATGGATTGGATATGTTTTAATAGGTAAAAACATTTTAATTAAAACAATTAAAGGTGTTTTAAGGAAAGATTATTTTAATGAAAATACTCTAATGGTCGTTGCAACAGTTGTTGCAATGTTACTTGGTGAATTTAACGAAGCTGTACTAGTAGTATTATTTTATACATTTGGTGAATTTCTACAAAATAGGGCAGTCAAAAAAAGCCGTAGTGAAATAAAGGGGCTTGTTAATCTGAAAATTGAATATGCAAACGTTATAGTAAACGGTGAAACAGTCATAAGAATTCCAGAAGAAATCAATATTGATGATATTTTGCTTGTTAAAAACGGAGAAAAAATACCAGTAGATGGAGTAGTGGTTGATGGAAATACATCAATTAACACTTCTGCTTTAACTGGTGAATCGAAATTAACTTTTGTTAATAAAGGTGACGAGATACTAAGTGGTAATATTAATGTTGGCCCAGTTATTAAAGTTAAAGCAACTAGAATTTACAAAGATTCAACAGTTGCAAAAATTATTGATTTGATTGAAAACTCTACAAACAATAAAGCAAATCCTGAGAACTTCATTACTAAATTTGCAAAAATTTACACCCCAACTGTAGCGGTCTTAGCATTGCTGATGTTCGCTATCCCTACCTTATTAAATCCTTCTAATATGGACGTATACTTATATAGAGCAGCAATCTTTTTAGTAATTAGCTGTCCATGTGCATTAGTATTAAGTATTCCATTAACATATTTTTCTGGAATTGGTGCTTCTGCAAGAAATGGTATTCTATTCAAAGGTAGTACATATTTAGATATGCTGGCAAATGTTGACAATATAGCAATTGATAAAACTGGTACACTAACTAAAGGTAATTTTATAGTTTCTAGTTATTCAAATGAGGAAACCCTAAAACTTGCTGCCTCAATTGAATCTTTTAGTAATCATCCTATTGCAAATTCAATTGTTGATTATTACAATGGGTCTACATTTAAAGTTAGAGATGTTAAAGAAATAAGTGGAAAAGGTTTGACAGGAACAATTGATGGAAAAGTAGTTTTAGTAGGTAATGCTCAATTGTTGAAAGATAGTAATATAGAATTTACTGCCTTGAATGAAGAAACTACATCTGTTCTAGTAGCTATTGATAATAACTTTATTGGACAAGTTATAATTGAAGATGAAATTCGTGAATCAGCAAAACAAGCAATTGAAAGCCTAAAGGGTATAGATGTCACAATGCTAACAGGTGATAATGAAGTAATTGCAAGTAAAATTGCGGATGAGTTAGGAATTAACTTCATTAGCGGATTACTACCCGAGCAAAAAATCACAGAATACAATAACATTCAAAGTAATCAGTATAAAATGTTTGTTGGTGACGGCATAAATGATGCTCCATTACTCAAAAATGCAGATATTGGTGTTGCTATGGGCCAAGGTAGTGAAATAGCAATTGATGTTGCAGATGTAATAATTATGAATAATGATCTAACAAAACTATCATTAGCAAGGAAAATTTCTATAAAAACAAAAAGAATAGTTTACCAAAATATTGGATTAACAATTGGTCTAAAATTATTAGTTGTATCATTGGCAGCATTTGGACTAAGTTCGATGTTAGCTGCAATATTAGCCGATGTTGGTGTCTCATTAATTGCAGTAATGAATAGTCTTCGCATAATCTACTCAAAAGAATTCAATAATAAATCTAATTCTCGGAATAGTCATGCATCACATATCTTCAAACTATGCTCAAATGTCACAATCTATAGTATTTTAGATTTACTATCAAACAAGGAATATTCAATTGATGAAATATATAACAAGATTAAAGCATCCTCTTCAAAAATAAAAAAAAATATCAGTGTTCTAAAAAAAGAAAAAATTGTAGCAGAAAAAAAAGTAAATGGAGTTACATTCTATTATTTGATTGATAATGGTGTAAAAGAATTTATTGAATCAACTAAAAATAGTTTAGTGTTTAACTATTCTTAATAAACTTAAGAAATACAAACCCCCTCAATGTAATTAAGTTAAGAAAAAGAAGACTGATCTTCTCACATAATTGTGATGGGATCTTTTTCTTAACTTAATTACATTGAACCGTTAAAGAAACTACTAAATTCTCGGGTAACGTCTATATATGGTGGAGGAGAGGATCTACCAAGGGAATGCCTATCCAAATTCTATCCGCATTAATTCATCTTTCATATTTTATGAATTTTAATTACGTTTCGAGATCATTAGTAATCAATTTATATATATAATTTTAAAGTAATATATTAATTAACATTAATACTCCGGCAAATAAATTTGTAAATGCAAATATCTTTTTTAGATTTTTAGGCTTACTTTTTAATGCAAGTTTTCCACCTAAGATACCACCTATAATTGCAACCCCAATTAAAGGTAAAGCAAAACCAAAATCAAAATTTCCGTTTAAAGTATATCCCAACAAACCCATTAATGCCGTTGTTGTAACCATTGCACTAGATGTTCCAATAGCAATTTTCATAGGAATACCACATAACATTACCATTAATGGAATTAAAAAAGCTCCTCCACTAATACCTGTTGCTCCTGCAAATAAACCTATTATCGCTGTCATTGGAATAGTTAGCCACAAATTAACAGAGTATGTATTACCATTAAATGTTCTATTCCAATATCCAAACTTTTGAATTTCCTTAACATGTTTCTCCTTTGTTTTTAAAAACATAAAAAGAGAGACAAGGATTAGTAGAACTGCAAACACAATTTTTAAAGTTGTTCCATCTACACTTCCTGCAAAGTAGCCTCCAAAAAAAGCCATAATAAATACTGGAGAAGCTACCACAAATGCTAATTTCCAGTCTACTATCTTATTTTTATGAAATATTAGCATGGCCGCAATACTTGTCCCAAACATCATGGATTGTGATGTAGACGCAGCTTGATGCATTGTAATTCCTGACAGTACCAAAGCGAGTACATAGAAATTCCCTCCACCTTTTCCAACCATAGCCATTGTGATTGCTATTACAAATACTAAAGCAACTATTAGATAAATATTCATGATTACTTTAACAAATTCTTTCTAACATAGCCTGGTTTGAAGTTAGCGACGAATTCATCTAAATGCGACAATATAACTTTAACATTATACCCGCGAGATAATAAATAGCTATACGTAATAGCAGCCCTTATACAAGAAGTGCAATACACAGCAATTAGTTTGTTTTTAGGTAATCTATCCAAATTATCAGGAATTTCATGTAGAGGAATGTTATTTGCAAATGGTATAACAACATATTGCAATTCTTCTTTTGTTCTAACGTCTAATAAAAATACGTCATCCTTCTTTATCAAATCCATTAACTGATCAAACACAATTCGATGTGATCCAGTTCCAAAAAAATCCAAATTCATTTTTCTAATAACATTATCTATTTCCTTCATATCTCTTCTCCTATATTTTTAACTGCTCAAAATCAAAGTTAACTTCTTTTAGATAATCACAATCGATTTTACTGTTCTTATATCTTATTAATCTATCTAAATCAAAATTGGAGTAATGTGATTTTGAAAGATCAGTATATATTAAATCTTCAAAAAACTTATAATTTTTTACCAAGTCTTTATTTAGAAAGTAGAATACTCTTTGAGCCTCTTTATAGTAATTTATTATCCGATTTGATTTTAGTTTGTCTAGATGTTTTGATGTGTTAGATTGTTGAGTACCAAGTATAGTTTGTATTTCACCTACGCATAAAGCATTATCTTTGATTATATTAATAATCCTTAATCTATTTTCATCCGCAAGCATTTTTAGGAATAGTTGTAGTTGCATAGTTGCCTCCTTATATTTCTATATGCTCATATATTCATATATTATTATATTCTTTAGTTTTGATAAAATCAAGAAAAAGTTATAGGAGGTGGTAAATATATTATATTTCGTATTCTTTTAGGTCATTTATAGTACGTCTCGTTGTTAATTATTCTAAATGAACAATTATATCATTCGTGTTGATTTGTTACACCTGCTACACCAAAATTCTAGATAGTGTATATGTATTTTGCTAAATTCCCAAGATCATGGCTGTTAAAAAGTAGTTCGAAATTTAATAATCCAGATTTCTCAAAATTACTAATTTTTTTAGATAAATTTGGATTTCGAGTTGCGAAAAAGACCCCTGAAACAACATGTTTCTAGAGTGAATTATCTCCTAGTAACCAGACCAAAAAACTGATATTAATTTCCAAACAAAAACCCGTGATTATCGCAATAGTAAGCTAAACTACTAAAATCACGGGAAACGGGTAGATCTGGCGGAGAATATACTCCCCGAAATTTACTTACGTACGACGTGGGTAATGGTGGTGGAGCCTATATTAAAATTCTATCAAATAATCTTCTCTTTGATATATAATCCTAATTATTTCTATTTGTGCAAGTTCTTGATTAAGAATATAAATTATCAAGTAATTACCCATTTTACATTTTCTTAGGTCACTTAATTCTAATTTGGAATTAGGAAAACTCATAATAGAATGTAGTTTACTCTCAAATAGTTGGATAAGTTTCATTGCTCCTTCTGGATTTTTCAAACTATAAGTAATATATTGTACAATCTGATTAAAATCTTCAACAGCATCTTGGTATACTATATACTTATTTACCATACTTAGCTTTCATTTCTTGAATAAACATTGGACCATCAGTAGCCTGTCCAGTTTTCTTATAATCTCTTATAGATTCATTAATTAGTTCAATAGCCTGATTACGTGCAAACTCTCGCTCATAAACTTCCATACTCATCATAACCATTGATCCATAGCCATTTTTAGTAACAAAAACAGGTTCGTTACTTTCATTTACATACTTTGATATGCTAGCTGTATTCTTTAATTCTCTAATTGGTATAATCCTAGGCATATTAACACTTCCTTTTACTTTATACCATTATTATACCACGATAAAGCCACATATTCAATTTGAATTATAAAATCTACAATATTAAATGTATTTGCCAACTGAAATGTGGGCCACTAAACGCTTTAATAACGTAAAGCAATAGACAATGTCTATTGAAATTACTACCAAAATTAGATTTACAATAAGTTCATCTACTACCTCAAGTTTTTCGAAGTAATTGTATTTGGCAAACTCAAATCATATATTTAACCCCCTTATTTTTGACAGCTTAACAAAGCCGTTCTACTATCGAGATAGTAGTTTTCTAGAAAATTCCTATTTTAACATGAAAAACACAATGAAAATATGATGATTTTAGGGCTCAAATCCATACTTTTTCCCAAACAAAAAAAACCGGGAATATCTAAGCTATAAGCTATAGGATATAATTTCCCGGATCGCGAGTTCTCATGGTGGAGATTATAATCCTCGAAGTTTATCCGATACGGAAGCGGGACTTGTGGTGAAGTAGGGTCTCCACCAAGTGAATACGTAACCAAAATATAGTTCCTAATTTATGCACGAAATTTATACTCATATCATGTAATACATAATTATACATAAAGTTTTAATCATAAGATATTTTCTATATATACAAATGAAAAAGGCAATACACTTTGTTAAATGCACTGCCTATCAATATTACTCTAAATCAAAAATTGGATTATGTGGAATAAATACTTCATTCCAATTATAATTGTCAAACAGAAATGATGAATAATCTAAATAGTATAAATTATAAGATTCATGATCTATACTGTCTGAATAATCATCTTGATAATTTGATATATTCAACTTATTAGGTAGACTATTATCAATATACTTTCTTAATGTCCGAATAAGCCCTGTTTTATCAAATCTATAAAAGTCATTATGTAACCCTTCAACTCCAATATAATTTGCATCTTCATATAACTTTAATTTCGGATATAAATTAGATTTTTCTAACATATAAATATTTTTATCATATTTATTAGTATAACTACTTTCTTCATTCATAATTATTCTTATATCATAATAATCATATTTGTTTGATATAAAGTCAAATGTAAGTAAATCATCTTTAAATACAATATCAACACTGCCAATTCCAAATGATGAAGGATCCTGCAAACCAAGAGTGATTGTTTTGCTTTTATTTTCCTCATCGATGAGTAAAGGTCCTAATGCTTTTTCACCAGCACCAACAGCTCCTGAGACTGGATCTCCTAGCAATCTCCACACATGAAGATTTCTAGTTAAGAAATAATCTGTAGTACCTGCTTCAATAGTATATTTTATAGGTGTATAGGTGCTAAAGTCTTCATGCAAGCTGTCAAACTTTGGAGGAATTTCAGTTGAGAATATTTCTGATTCAAAAAATTCTTGTACTGATTCAAAGTTATCCTCAGTGTATGTGTTATTTACAACCTTCATCAAACTCTTATATGCATAACGTGTTCCTAGTGCATTATTAATCTTTGTAGACTGTGTCCATTTTATTTCGTAATGTATTATCTGTTGATTCTCATATTCAATGTTTATATCCACAAGCACGGATGATAATAAACTTCCGCCTTCAACAATATTTTCTCCCATAGTGAATGTACCATTTGGTCCATCGTACTCCTCTTTAAACCTCACAACTAATATATTGTCTGTTGACTCCAATATCTCTGGCTCAGAGCAATTAAGTGGTAAAGAATTGGAATACAGTTCATTTCCCCAAGCATCATAGTAACTACATCCAACTAATAATGGTGTTTCATTTTCATCAATATAGTTAAACTGTACAACTGATATTCCATAAAGTCCAAATCCAAGAACTACAGCTGTAAATCCTTTTAAATAGATCTGGTAATTCCCTATACTAAGTTTCTGTAGTCTTTCAAACAATTTTTTATACAAAATAAATAAAGTAGTTGTTAATACGATACCCAAAAAGACAAAGATTGAAATGTGTTTAATCATAAAATTTATTTGATTGTATTTTGGCAACAATGCCATAATGATAATAATTGTTAGTAGAGCACCTAAAGCACTCCCTAAAATCATTGTTTTTTTTGTTTTCATTTATTGTTCCTTTCATAGTTTTTTTTGTAATATGAAAAACTATGATTTTAACATCTAAACTGACAATATAACTTGTTCCTACTGACAATTAAGATTCGATGCTCATTAACAAATGTTACTACATCTTGATATATCGTTTTAATCCATATAACTTTAAACATAGGTAATGATAAAATCTCCATTACAAACAATGCAGGCACATAGTATATAGTCCACAATATAGCAATTAGTATTACACTAAACAAAATCACTAAATATACGATTGATAAACTTGGACTAATTTTGCTGACTATATCAATTTTGAGCAAAGAAAAAAACTGTCTTTGAAGGAAGAACAGGAATATTAAAAATAAACCACTAAGAAAAAGATTATCTTTTTTAAATATTTTCATACGTCTGCCTCCTTACACAATTTGTAATTCCATTATACAATAAAAATAGAAATCAGTAAACGACTTCTTAAACAATGATAGTGTAAAATGGCTTTGGAAATCTGATATTTGTTTAATGACACACCACGAACCAGTGTACAAAATGATGCTCTTCTGCTTAAAAATTTAAATATCAATACTTTTTCCCTAAAAATCCAAATTTTTGAATTTTTGAGTTTCAAAAAAGACCCCTGAAACAACATAATTTTGCATATTTAAAAAAGGGCTATTTTAAGCCCTTTTTGATAACTATTGAGTATATAAAAACCCGAGAATATCTCAGTAGTAAAAGAAACTACTAAATCTCGGGGTTAC
>Ga0190303_1000745_pt1 | contig 13480 bp, 8 predicted proteins | sample 48700701_MG_FD_161672 | JGI IMG/M metagenome (GOLD analysis project Ga0190303, IMG submission 161672) | Hydrothermal vent sediment bacterial communities from Southern Trench, Guaymas Basin, Mexico - 4870-07-0-1_MG | ecosystem: Environmental > Aquatic > Marine > Hydrothermal vents > Sediment ...
ATTGACCCCCTATCTGACTATCGCTGAGGTTAATGGCGATACCCTCCGGGAACCAGGCATCGCAACTGTCGGCATGCCACTGCGCCTCGCCACCGATACGGAACTTTTAAATCAGAGTCTGAACCAACTGCTATCCCAGCCTTCTGCGGCTCAAAAGTCGATTACCGCCGGTATTCGCTGGGATTTCTCTAATAGTGCAGCACTGAAAATCCAGTATCAACATATCGAGCTCGATAGTAAATCTGCAGGGCGTTTAGGTAATGTGCAGCCCGGTTTTATGCCTGGGGGTCAAGTTAATGCTTTCAGCGCCGCCATCGATTTTGTTTTTTGAAGATCACATCATAAAATCAGACGATGAGCTATAAAAAATATAATAAGATCCTAACCCAACTTGCTCTTCTGGCGATCTGTTTTGCCGCACCCATCGTCCAGAGTGAAGTTGTTGTTGTGGTCTCAGCCAGTAACCCGGTCAGCAGCCTCAGTAAAAGCCAGGTCGCCAAAATCTTCCTCGGTAAAAGCTACCGTTTTCCCGATGGTTCCAGAGCTGTACCCCTAAATCAGGGTGAAGGGACTTTCGAACGAGATGACTTCTATCAACTTGTCAGCAACCAATCTCCTGCACAGGTCAAAGCACACTGGTCCAAGCTAATTTTTACCGGCCGCGGCCGCCCGCCCAGAGAGGCTACCAATAGCGATGCGGTCAAGCAACTGCTTGCCGGTAATGGGGTAAATATCGGCTATATCGACCACACCGCAGTGGACGACTCAGTAAAAATTGTGACAATAAAATAATGTCCGGCCAGGTAGGGGGAAGCAAAGAGCAGCCACAGTACAAAGAAAAAGTCTCCACACCCCTTAAACCGGGCAGTCAGCATAAAATCACCGAGCCACATATCTTTTACCCTGCCGTACTAATTGTAGTGTTGGCCATCCTCTGGACTATGACCCTACAGCTGATTGAGGCGAATCACCTCAGCGCCCGGGAGGGCGCGACTAACTCCGCCATTGAACTTGCTCATACCTATGAAGCACAGGTGGTACGCGTAATTCGGGAAATTGACCAAGCCCTGAATGTTGTCAAACGCGGTTACGAGCTTGGCAACAACAAACCGATGCTAACACTGCTGGATGACTGGGGGCTGCTACTACCCAGCTTCCTCTTTAGCACCAGTGTTACCGATGCTGCTGGCAATGTAATCAATAGCACTCGAGCCTTTGAAAAAGTCAATGTTGCTGATCAGAGCTACTTCCGAGAACAGTTAGAATTTGATCACCTCGTCTCGAGCCAGCCCTGGCAAAACTCCTATACCAAAACGTGGAAATTAACTTTCAGCCGCAGAATAGATGCCCCGGCGGGAGCTTTCGCCGGCATCGTTTTTACCTCAGTTGACGCTAGCTATTTTGTCAGTGGCTACGAAGAGGCCCAGCTTGGTCAGTTTGGCGTACTCGGTATTCTCGGTACTGATGGCGTTTTTCGTGTCAGGCGTAGCGGTGAAAAAATAGTCTCGGGTGAACTTGCAGACTATAGTCAACTCACCCTCGAAACAGATGGGCTGAAAAATCAGGAGGCCAGGCTATTAACCAATAGCTGGGACCAGGTTGCGCGCTATACTGTGGCCACCAAACTCTATGATTTTCCATTAGCAGTGATTCTCGGTCTCTCCGAAGAGGAGCAGTTACAGGCAAGCAAACAACTCCGTCAGCTCTATCTGCAGCGAGCAACAGGCATCAGCATTATTTTTCTGATTATTACCGGAATACTGTTTCGTCTAAGTTGGCAGTTGCAACAAAGTAGGCGCAGGGCCATGGAAGAGCATATTGCCCACGCCAAGAGAGTTGAACACTTGGCCTATCACGACAGTCTCACAGGTTTGCCCAACCGAAGTTTTTTTAGCCGACTGCTCAATCATGGCATTGCCGAAGCCCAACGTTATGAGCGGTGTTTTGCTCTGCTGTTTCTCGATCTGGACCGCTTCAAAATCATCAACGATACCCTGGGTCATAACGCCGGTGATGAGTTGCTCATCGAAGTTGCTAAACGATTAAGTAATTCGTTACGTGAAACGGACACCGTTGCACGCCTGGGTGGCGATGAGTTTGTCGTGTTATTGCCAGAGATGAATGAGGAGAAACAGCTCAGCGCGGTTGCTAAAAAAATTCTTAGTGCAGTGGAAAAACCCTTTCATCTGGCCGGGCAAGATTTACGGATCACAGTGAGTATTGGTATCTGTGCCTACCCCCTCGATGGAGAGGATGAACAGACACTGCTCAAAAATGCTGATATCGCCATGTACCACGCCAAAGAGGGCGGTAAAAATAATTTTAGTTTTTACTCCGCTAAACTCAACTCCGATTCACTGGAGAGACTGGCTCTGGAGTCGAGCCTGCGTCAGGCTCTGGAGCGTGGTGAATTTCTTCTACACTATCAGGATAAGTATGATTTGCGCAGTGGGGAAATTGCTGGTGCCGAGGCTCTGTTGCGCTGGCAGCACCCCGACCTTGGTCAGATGCAATCATTGCAATTTCTGCCATTGGCCGAAGAAACCGGGCTCATCATTCCCATTGGCAGGTGGGTTATTGAAACCGCCTGCAAGCAGGCTATTCGCTGGGTAGAGCAGGGGCTACCCCCACGCTGTATATCAGTCAACCTGACGGCTCGCCAGTTTACTGACGCACATCTTCTCGAGGACATCTCCAGCATTTTGCAAACCACCGGCCTTAATCCCGCTCAGCTCGAGCTGGAAATTACCGAGGGTTTGCTACTCCGTGACTTTGACAGGGCACTTGAAACCCTGTCCAAAATCAAAGAGCTGGGAGTACGTATTGCCATCGATAACTTTGGCGCCAGCTTTACCTCGTTATCGACTCTGGACAATTTTCACTTCGACACCCTTAAAATTGATGGTTCAGTTATCCGCGAGATCGCCACTGATCCATCTGATAAGCAGCTCACGGAAGCTATTAACCCGGTGGCCATTTAGATGACTCTATATCCAGTGGCGACATGACCTACAGTTTGTGTTGGGGAATCTATTTGCCCGCCGGTTTAATATCATCTCAGTTGGCCGAACTATGGCCATGAATATCGCTGCTGAAGGTGTAGAAACCCGGGAGCAGGCAGAGTTTCTACTGACCAGCTCCTGTGATCAGGTTCAGGGCTTTTACTATGATAAGCCCGGCCCAGCTAGCTCTGAATAGGGCGCTATAGTCAAACCTGGTGTGTGGCCATCTCTGCAGTGGCCCTTGCTGTTCAATATCAAAGTAAAATTAGTGGGATTAGACCACTCATACCATATGCCTAATGCTAATGGGTTATAGACGCGCCAAACAGCCCATGATCCAATCATCATACACAGGGAAGCGTGACCGTCTTAGGATGAGGCTGCCCGGTACGGAAGCCAGCGGCGTCCAAAGTTATAGGAATAGTAATTACGGACATCTACCCTTCGCTCAAAACAATCCAATTATGGCGGTGATTTAGCGCTTAGAAAAATAATGATAGCAAAACAAAATCATTTTTTGATGATCAGGAGAAAAACCTATGACAATAATTAGCCTCCTCAAAAATATCAAATTGGGCTGGAAGCTCGCTATCATGCTGATGATTCCAGTGCTTGGGCTCCTCTTCATTGCCCAAAATGAGATACGACAAACCTTCATCGCCAGCGAAGAAGCTGCAATGGTTCTAAAGCTTGTGGAGCTATCGGTAAAACTCCGCCCAGTCGTTCATGAGCTGCAAACAGAGCGCGGTATGACATCTGGCTACCTGGGCAGTAACGGAAAGAAATATCGCTCAGAGCTATTGAGCCAACGTGCGCAGGTTGACAGCATGGTACGGGTGGCGAAGGAGTCCCTAAGCATGTACTCAACCAACTCTTTTGGTCCAGAATTTAGCACCAGCCTGGCGCAGGCAGTAAACGGCTTTGATGGCCTCGCGGCAGCACGAACACGTATCTCCAGCCTTGATGTTTCAGTGGATGAGGGCGTTGGCTACTACACAAAGCTAAACGATGCACTATTAAGCTTGATAGGTTTTACAGCAAAGCTGAGTACTATTAGTGAGATAAACTCCTCTGCATCGGCTTATGTGAATTTTTTGTTAGCCAAGGAGCAAGCTGGCAAGGAGCGAGCCGTTTTGGTGGGGCTGTTAGCAGCGAAAGCGCAAGCAGCTTCCATGGGCCCGCTATCTGAGTATCAACTTGATAAAGCACAATTCGCCAAGTTCAGCAATTTAGTCACCGCACAAAAAACCTACACCAAGATATTTATGATGTACGCCACCCCACTGATGCGCGACCAGTATCAACGCTCCGCGAATGATCCGGCGATCAGGACGGTGCAAAATCTGAGAGATCGTTCCACAACCTATCTCCAGGAGTCCGGCAGCCCTGTTGATCCTGAAATCTGGTTCAGTGCTGCTACACAAAGGATTGACCTACTCAAAACAATTGGGAATGATCTTTCTGCTGGATTTTTCGCATTAGCAGAAGAAAAACAGCAGATAGCTTCTGTCAAGCTAACAAAATCGTTGACGATTACGGCTGTGACACTACTGATCACCCTGTTGGCCGGTTGGTACTTCATGCGACTTATTACCCACCCTGTCCGTCAAGCTGTGGAGCTGGCTAAAAATATCGCTTCAGGAGATCTTTCCCTTCAGGTGGAAGCCGCATCAACGGATGAGGTCGGTCAACTGCTTCAGGCTATGAAAGATATGCAGGAGGGACTCTCCACCATAATACAACATGATGTACAAACCGTAGTTGACGGGGCTTCGCGTGGTGATTTAGAGCAGAGGATTAGTATTGAGGGCAAGCAGGGCTTTTATGCGGATCTGGCCGTTTCAATCAATGGCATGCTTGATGTCAATGATCAGCTGGTTAATGACGTACTCAAGGCCGTCCGTGAAACCGTCGAAGGCAGGCTGGATTACCGCATTAAACTTGATGGTAAGGAGGGATTTTACTTGACTCTATGCTCATCTATCAATGATCTTATTGAGATTAACGATAATGTTATCAAGGACGTGAGCATGGTTATTGGCGCAATGGCCCAGGGTGATCTAACCCAGGCGGTAACCTCAGATTACACGGGTAGTTTTGACAGTCTGAAGCAGGATATTAACCTGGCTACTGTTGAGTTAACCCGAGCCTTCACTGAGATTAAAAGCACGACAGGTCAGGTGAAAACTGGCTCTGGGGAGATATCTTCAGGCAATCTTAACCTGAGTGAGCGCACCGAACAGCAGGCCGCAAGCCTGGAAGAGATCTCTGCGACCATGGAGCAGATGACTGCATCAGTTCAGCAAAATGCAAACAATGCCGGTGATGCCAACACCCTGGCCAAAGATGCGCGAGACCTGGCGAAAAATGGTGAGGATGTGGTCAAACAGGCCATAAATGCCATGAGCGAGATCAATGAATCGAGCGGAAAAATTGCTGACATCATCGGTGTGATTGATGAGATCGCATTTCAAACTAATCTGCTGGCACTCAACGCTGCGGTTGAGGCCGCCCGTGCAGGTGAGCATGGCCGAGGCTTTGCGGTAGTCGCCAGTGAGGTGCGCAATCTGGCTGGCCGTAGTGCGACCGCAGCAAAAGAGATTCAGGCCTTGATTCAGGACAGCGGCCAGAAGGTCGATGAGGGCAGTAAACTGGTAAATAGTTCTGGTGAGGTGCTGGCAGAGATTAACAAATCGGTCAATCAAGTGAGCAAAATTGTTGCCGAGATCGCTTTAGCCAGCAGGGAACAGTCCAGTGGCATTGAGGAGGTTGGCAAGGCAATTGCGCATATGGACGACATGACCCAGCAGAATGCAGCACTGGTTGAGGAGTCAGCCGCAGCAGCCGAGCTGCTTAGCAAACAATCTGATAGCCTGGAGATGTTGACTGACTTTTTCAATGTTGGCGGTAATGAGATGCCGACCAGGATTCCTGAGCCTCAAAAACAGACCCGGCTGCAAAAGCGTAGTTCAGCCAGTGCCTCTGAAACAGTTCTGGCTGGAGAAAGCGGTGATAGTTGGAGTGAGTTTTAAGCCCCTTGTTAAATAGTGGGCTATTCGTTCTCAAATTGGATCCCTTCTAGCGGATCAGGTATCCAAGTTCACCATACGCAATCTGTTTTTTTGTTATCTCTCCATAGACTTCAACAGCTGAGAAGATCATTGTACGTCCATTTTTTCGGATGTATCCCGTGGCAATCATGCTCTCTTCCACTGCTGCGCCTGTGTAGTGGATATGCATGTTAACTGTTACAAATTGTCGCTTCATATCGTCAAGATTGGATAGGATTGCTCCAACAACTACCGTATCAATTAAGCTCGCTATTGCGCCGCCATGTACAATTCCTGCTGGTTGATTTAGCTCGGGCCGATAGGGCAGAATCATCCTGGCATATTCTTTACGTATCTCTTCGTATCGCATGCCCAGCAACTTTGAGAAGGGTGAAGTATTAATGCGACTCATAATGAGTTCTGCTCTTTTTGAATCGACTGGATCAAAATCTTCTGGGTTGATCATGGTGTTATTCCAATGAGTATGTTCATTAACTATATATTTTAACCACGTGACTTAGATAGAAAAAACTCGCGCAGGCTATGATGTTTTCTTTTGTGATTAGGTTTGTTTTCCAGGAAAACTCATTCCATATGCACCTGGATTATAAATGTCCTATATTAGTCACGTCGCAAATCATCCGATAGAGCAATGGGTGTCGGGTAACGGAAAACCACCAAATAGGAAGAGATCAGAAAAGAGAGAATTGCAGTCGCCTGAATCAAGTGGGAGGCTTCCTCTCCTATCATATTTATTCCTGTCGCAATATAGGCAATTAGCAGGGAAAACTCACTCACCTGCCCCAAGCGAAAACCGATCTCCCAGGCTAGATCTTTGGTCTCGCTGATACGGGTAAGCAGTATCCTGAATATAGCTGGCTTTATTCCTAGCATCAGCAGGGTTAGAAAGATAGCAGGGAGGGCGACTGCACCCAGCAGGCTAAGGTTAAAGCTTGCCCCCACTGAAAAGAAAAACAGGACCAGGAAAAAATCACGTAATGGTTTTAAGTTAATAGCAATATACTGAGCAATGGGGCTGGCGGCGACGGTTATACCCGCGATAAAGGCGCCAACTTCTGAAGACAAACCTAAAACTTCTGCAAGCTCGGCCAACCCCAGGCACCAGCCAATAGCAAGCAAAAAGATATATTCCTGAAAGCGATCATAGCGTTGAATCAATTTAAGCAGTACCCAGCGTACAAAACCCACAGCAAAAGCGATGAGCAGAGGCAGGGAAAGCAGGGTAAAAGCATAATTTTTAATGCTAGCGTCCCCAGATTCATTGGTGTAGAGCACCAGCAACACAAAAATCGCAATAAGATCCTGCAGTAACAATAGGCCAACGACCAACTCACCCGTGTGACGGTGGTGAAGCATTGTGGTCGGGAGTAGCTTAATTCCAATAATGGTGCTGGAGAACATCATTGCTATACCGATGACCAGGCTTTCTGTATGAGAATAACCTGCCAAAAAACCCACGCCATAACCAATTACAGCAAATACTACAGAGCTTAAAATTGCTACAAATGTGGCCTTCTTCAACATGTGAAATAAATTGGAGGGTTTCATGTCAAGGCCAAGTAAAAATAACAGAAAGATAATTCCTACTTTAGATATATCAGCCAGTAGCTCAGTGTTGGTGATGAAAGCCAGCCCAGAGGGTCCTAGCAGTGCGCCAAGTACAATGTACGCAACTAATAGCGGCTGGCGCGTATATAGGGCTAAAGATGCCAATACAGCAGCACCTGAAAAGATAAGAAAAAAGGAAAAGCTGACTGATTCGTGATCCATTATTAAAGAGGTTTGCTCATTGATTTCAGGAGGCTTTAGTGTAAGCGATTGCTAGCTAACCTACAAAAGCATTCGGCAGAGCACCGACTTTTAATACATCTGACTTGCTAAAATGAGAGGCCTGCTATTAAATGAGCGCGCTCTCACGCCTTCCTATGAGGATGCGCTCACTGGGTGAGAGCATCCTCATCATCTAAATTGGAGAATTAAATGAAGCGGATTAAAGATGTGGCCAAAGAGGAAACCAAAAAACGGATCGTTATCGCGAGCATTCGGGCATTAGCTCATTCGGGTGAGCAGGGGTTAAAAATAGCAAGCGTTGCCAGGGAGGCGGGCATTGCTAATGGGACTTTTTATCTTTATTTCAAAAACAGAAACGCTCTGATAGAGGAGGCCCTGCGTCAAATTTCCTCACAGCTAGCGTCCTGCGTTATATCGGTTCACACTTACTTTAAACAATCAGGCAGCCTGGATAGAGCTGAGATTGAGGCGCTTGTCCAGTTTGCAGAGGAAAATCCGGAGGAGTTTGGCGTGGTTATCGATACCAAGCTGAGGCTTAACTTTGATGAGATCCATCCATTGCAGCTGTTGCTGGAGTTAAGGCGTAGGGTGATCAAGCAGGGGGTCAAGAACGGAAACATCAGTCAACACCTTAACCCACGTCTAGCTGCAGAAGCCGATACAGCGATGTTGTGTGCCTGCATCCAGGCATGGTTAAAACCGGGATCAACGATTCACAAAGAGGAGTTGGTAGAATCATTGTTACAGATGCGTCGATCCTGGACTGCGCAAGGTCAGGGAGCTGATGATATTGACTCATTACTATCTCAATGGGATTCTAGATTTTAGCCAGTACCAACAAGCTCGCTATCGGTATGATAGCAAACGATGCAAAATGGCTCTTCTCCGCTCTTGTGAGTGAAAAAAGGATACCAACCCCCATACAATCTGTTGATATATAAGGTTTACCAGAACTTCATGCGCTAGCATAATGTTCTCTGATCATTATAACCAGAGAACATGAGGCCATCATAAAAAATAAAATTCTAATCCTGGTCAGTGTGACCTAGATGGTCGCTGGCTGTTCTTCCAGACCCATGCACAGCGATACCACAATAGCCACACCGAAATCCGAAGTTGCCGAAAGGCTGGACCTAAAAGCGGGGAGCTTGCTCCCGCGTTAATGTAGGAGGTTAGAAAATCCCGGTTGGCAGAAGGCCAATCGTATTTGAGCATAAGCTCGGTTACTTGCGGCCGAGTAGTTCGGTATATGATGGCTGCCAGGCCCCCTTGATTCACGCTATTTCCTGGATAATTTGGCAATATCAGCTTTCAGTGCTTCCAGAGATGCTGCCCCCTGACGAACAAACCACACCCCTGTTTTATTGTTAACGATAACATTTGCAGGCGTGCCTAATAACCCCATTTGCAGTGCGTTATTTTCATCGGACAGCACTCTGGCGGCGTGTCGACCAGAGTCAAGGCAATCTGCCAATGAATTAACATCGATACGGGCAACTCTGGCTGCTTTTTTGACTGACTCGGGTAAAATGCCAGGGTTTTCCTGCATTATTTTTTGGCCGCGTTTTGGCTGCATGATAATGGCATCGGTGAAACGCCAAAATGCCGTATTGCCACCAAGCTCCGCCACACATTCAGCCGCTTCAGCTAATTGCTGTGCGCCAGGCTTGTGGCCGACAAGGGGGAAATGGCGGTACACCCAATTGATGTTGCCACCAGAATCTTTGATCAGGCGCTTTGCGGTTGGGTGAAAACGGCGGCAAAAGGGGCAATCAAAGTCGGAGTATTCTATGAGTGAGAACTCAGCATCAATTTTGCCTTTAATATGGTCTCGCTGGCTATCGATGGGTAACGGTGGGGTTGTTACTTTTGTCGTAATTTGTTGCAGTGGTTTTGGCTGATTGCTCAGCTGATCAGAAAAACCAGCTTTGGCTGTTGCCAGAGCCAGCAAGGCCAGCAGGCACGCAACAAGTTTGCTGGGTCGATACCTAAGTGAGCTCGATCTAAAATGGAAGTGTCTGTAAGCAAGCATGAAGGGCACCCTGTGGTTAAGTTGAATATGAGACCTTTGCCGTTGTAAATGGCCGAATGAACGCATTGTTAACGCAGCATGGGGGTGAAATGGTTCTCGTGTAGCAGTTTAGCCTACTATTCAATATTGCTACTAGTGTCAGCTTTTTTTACATGTTTATTCCTGTAGAGTATTTTTTTGGCGAGGCGGGCTTATATCCATATGAAACAAAAGCCTTATTTTTATCTGGCTTGGTTTTTGCCTGTTTTTATTGTTATGGGCAGGGACGCTGTTTTCTTTTTAGCAATCAATTAAAAACTTCTTCTTTGCCTTTGTTGAAATGTGTTATTTAAAACACGTTAATTTTATAACCGAGGCAATCATTCCATGAAGCACCCACCCAAGCACCCCAAACTAAAAACCTGCATTAAAGCTGCCGCACTTGCGGGCGGTTTATTGTGCAGTAGCTTGTCTTATGCCGTCTTGATGAACGGTGATTTTTCTGCAGGTTTTGATGATTGGGAGGGAGAGCTTTTTGATGGCGCCACCGACCTTTCAGTCAGCTCCTTGCCCGGTGGATATACTGCCAACTTTGATGTCAGCAGCGGTGCTGCGGTAATTACTAATGATGGCATTAACTATGGCGTAACGCTGTTCCAGAGTTTTACTATCCAGGCTCTGGCGGTCGCAACCAATACACTGTGGCTGGATCTGGACTTCTCTTTAGACGTTTCAGATCCTGATGTTTCACTGGGTGATTTTGTGACTGCACAGCTGAGCGGCGCTTTGCCTACTCTGGATATTTCTGGCGGTGGCCCAATCGACATTACCAGTTGGGCTGGAGGAGGCGTCACTGAGATATTGTTTTATGTGGAGGATGCAGATTTTTCTACGGGAGATAAGTTGACCATAGATAATATCAGCATCACCCAGCGTACGGCATCGGTTCCTGAGCCTGCCAGCCTTATGCTCTTTTTAGGTGCTGGCCTGGGATTATTTGCCAGCCAACGAAAACTCAAAGTGTAAACTGGTATGACACTGTGTTTTATCAGTATATTTTTGATGTTTAAGTCTTTTGGTTGACCCTGATGCTGTTAATGGAGAGTGGGGGCAATCTTTTGCTTAATGGACTAGACAAAAGGATAAAGCAATGAATATTGCATTAAAAAATTGTTATCAACAAAGTCGGGCGGCAGGGTTATTCCTGTTGTTCGCCTTTTCTTTTATGTGCGCCTCACAGGCCAATGCAGTAATTACAGCAGAAGGCGAATGGCAAAATGCAGGGGATCTTTCTGTAAGCCAGGGCAGCCGGTTTTATGACCGCAGCCAACGTCTTTACTACACCTATAACACAGTTGCCAGCAGTGCAGGCGACAACTTAAGTGGCGAACTGCGGCTTGTAGTTGAAAGCAGCAGTCATACCGTTCTTAATGCCGACGGCACGACCGATGGGGGCAAGCCCTACTTTGGCGTACCTGCCGGTGGCGCAGAGCATACGGTAAGAATTAACTTTCAAAGGAAACGAGCAGCTTTTTCCTATACAACGCAGATGCAGCGTTATGTAGAGGCATCTGATGCTGATGCTGATGGTGTAATTGATGCTGATGATCAGTGCCCCAACACCCCAGCGGGTGAAACGGTAGATGCTGCTGGTTGCAGTGACTCACAAAAAGATGACGACAACGACGGCGTTGCTAACTCTGCTGATGAGTGCCCTGAAACCCCAGCGGGTGAAACGGTAGATGCTGCTGGTTGCAGTGACTCACAAAAAGATGATGATAACGACGGCGTTTTTAACTCTGCTGATGAGTGCCCTGAAACCCCAACGGGTGAAACGGTAGATGCTGCTGGTTGCAGCGACTCACAAAAAGATGACGATGAAGACGGCGTTGTTAACTCTGATGATGAGTGCCCCAACACCCCAGCGGGTGAAATGGTCGATGCGGCCGGTTGCGGTGACTCACAAAAAGATGACGATGAAGACGGTATTGTTAACAGTGAAGATTATTGCCCTGCAGATGCAGGCAATAGTTGCTTCACCATTAATGTGACCGTGCGTGCTGGCGGCACAGCGCTTCCTGGCGCGGAAGTGATTGTTGGTATTGACGGTGGTGTTACCAGCAGTGGCCCTACCAATGGTGATGGCGAGCTTACAGTCCCCGCAGGCCATCCTGATGCTATTGGTAATGATGGTCTTGATGACTTTTTCCCGGTCAGTGCAGCGGTTGGTGGCTTTGCTACCGGCTTTGCCAAAGTGGTCATCGTACCTGAAGTTTTTGAGTATGATGTAGAGATCAACCTGGCTCCGGTCTCTGATCTTATCGGAGAAGATGAAGATCTTGATGCTGGCGTGAGTATTGAAAAGTCAGATGAAACAGTCGGCTTTTTAAGAATTCCCACCAGTGCCCTTCCCGGAGGAGTGACGCAAATCACAGGGCAAATCACCTATCTTGACCCTGCAACGGATGTTTCATTAGCGCCGGGTGGTGATCTACTGGCTTTACCCGAAGGTTCTAACCCCAATGACACACCAGTGCCACTGGAAACCTTCGGCATGATGGAGTTTGACCTGGTTGACCAGAATGGTAACCCTGTGCATCAATTAGACACTCCAGCTGAAGTGTGCATGCAGGCAGGCCCCGGTTTGGCTACTGGCGACACTATACCTCTGTGGTACTACGATGATGAACTGGGTCTGTGGATAGAAGAGGGCCAGGGTACGGTAGAAACTCGTGAAGGCAAGCTAATGATTTGTGGTGATGTTGATCACTTCTCATGGTGGAACTACGATCAGCCGATCAATACCCATTCCTGCTTTAAGTATCATTTTGTTGATGCGGACTCGGGTAATAGCCTCAGGGATGCCTTTAATTGGTATGCTGAAGGTAAAACCTACAATGGCACCTCTCCTGAGCGTCTTTGTGATCTTGACGGTAATGACCCGGTTGCTCCAGCACCCAACGACGATAGTATTGATTCTTTAACTGTGAAGCGTACTACTGTTGCTCTGAGTCCTGAGCAAATTCGGGTGACCACAACCATTGGTGGCAACAAGTATTATCTGGTGCGTAATCCGCTGGATGGCACTTATGGGTTGTCAGCCAATATAAATGAGGCTGAAATATTCGATAACCCAACGGCCAATGCCAGCTGCCTGAACAATACCAATGTTGCTGATTGCCTCTTCCTTGACTATAAGGAAGGTGTTGGCTCAGATGGTATTTTAGAGCTAAGGTCAGATATTAACCTGCCACCAATCATTAGTGGCCTGGGTTCTGAGGTCGGGTTGTGGGGTAGCATCAATGTGGGCACTGAGCTTGAGGTGTCCGCCACGGTGACTGACCCGGAAAGCTCCCCCGTTAATGCAACCTGGTCTGCTCAATGCTATGGTAGCGACGATGATGATGGCAGCATAAACCCACTCAGTTATACGGGTGTTGCTTCTGGCTCACCTGTCGGAACGACCTTCACCGCGCCAGGGAGTGTCAGCTATTTTTACAGCTATTGTGAGCTGACGGTTACAGCGCAAGATGCTGCGGGCAATACCTCAGCGGCCAGTTATTGGGTGAATGTTGTTGACCCTGACTTTGAGTTTGTGTTGTCAG
>Ga0190303_1000746_pt1 | contig 13474 bp, 22 predicted proteins | sample 48700701_MG_FD_161672 | JGI IMG/M metagenome (GOLD analysis project Ga0190303, IMG submission 161672) | Hydrothermal vent sediment bacterial communities from Southern Trench, Guaymas Basin, Mexico - 4870-07-0-1_MG | ecosystem: Environmental > Aquatic > Marine > Hydrothermal vents > Sediment ...
CAGGATTAAATTTTTTCGCTCTATCACGTATTATAGCATATTGTTCTCGCCAAGTTATCTTGAGAGGCAGAATTTCGGTGTATATGACATCACCTTTATCATTGAGAACGACCAAAGCTGTATGGTCCCTTTTACGTCCAAAGTCGAGACCCATGATTGTCTCCCCCATGTGTTTTGATCGTTTGTCAACTATTGCGTTAAGAAGTTGCTCATCTGGAATCACTCTATTGGACGTTGCTACAAATTCAGCCTTGAACACTTGATCAAAGTAAGTCGGTGACATGTCTCTTTGTGCGTCTCTTATCATCTCAGGAGTAATGAACCAGCAATCTTCAAGCTTTACTGAATAATTTCTGGATGTTCCTGAATACCAAAGCTTGAGAAAAGGTCCTGAGTTTCCTGAAATTGAAACTTTTCCTTTCCTTCTCACAATCAGAGTGTGGTTAGGAACAGTACAACAATAGACTTTTCCTTTATAATATTTTCGTGAAATATCTTTTCCTTCTTCTCTTTTCCTTAAATCCGCGTACCGTTTGGAGTTTCCAGAAATCACTAAACAACTCCCATTACCTTTTTTCACACGAGCAATTGTGGGTATGCCCATAGTAATAAGCAGTCGTTGCAAATCGTCCCCCAAAGCCTTCTCCTTGGGATAGTTCAGAAAAAGCATATATTCATTGTATTTGCGACTTTGTTGACTTCCATCACCAAGCGAAAACGCGTCCAAGAAAATTTTTCGCTGTCTTAGGGACAAACCAAACACATAATCCGGGATGCGTTTTTCCCCTTTCAGCAACTTATATAATTGAGGACTCTGAATACGAAAATAATCTTGCCCCTCTTCTCCCTTTCTGTGAAAATAAGTAGCTATTTGTTTACAACACTTGAACATCCTATCTTTAAATTTTTTCTGGGATATTTTAATTCTCCCCTTTTTCTCGACAGAACCTTCGCTTAAAAAGTATCCTAAGAACTCAAGCCATAAATCCATAGGCAGATCAAACGCTTTATCGACTTTCTTAAATGCCCCGTGTCCATTCCTCAATTCCATAACATTTTTTTGAACTCTTAGATAGGGCACATCCTTACCTTCAGTTGGTAATGGCACTTTGGGAATATGGATACAATACTCGGGAAGGAGCTGATCAGCTCGACATGATTTATAACTTTTTTTCTTGTTTCGGAACGCCCATTGACCGATGTAGTATATTCTGTGATTGGGCGTAACATTTAAATTTATTCCCTTAGTATTTAGACTGATTAAATAGCCATCATAATCATATACTTGCTTTTCTAATGGATACTGAAATTCTAACTGTTCGGTATCCAAATTCATAGTAGCAACTTTTTCGTTCAAATCTACATCTTTGAACAACTTAAATCCATTTTCTGTGAGCACCTCTGTTTGATCATCATAGCAGCTGAGGAACGGGGTCGAAACTCCTATTTCAGTTGCTCCTTTCGTTTTGCCCATCTGATAAAACAAACCATAATATGAAGAAGGACGGATTCGTGCCAACTCATCTAAGAGAATCAAATCTGGATGATAACCGCCTCGTGTTTTCTCGTTCTGTGCTATTGCTAAGACTCTTGAGCCGTTTTTGAGTTTTATTTGTTCTTTACTGTCATACACTATGAGGTTTCTGAAAGGTGACATCGCAACCCAACTACGAATCCTATCTATGTGCTGTACAGCTATTGGCATTGAAATTGAACCTATGAGGGTGAAGGAGTTATCGAAAAGTGTTAAGTTTAAATACGCCATAATATCTTCAAGAACACTCTTTCCTGTTCCCGATGGTGCTTTCAACAAGATTTTCTTTACTCCAGACAACCAATCCTTAATGATTTCATAGGACCACCAGCCTCGTGGGTGAACTGGAATCTCTTGTGTAGCTTCAAATATTCCGAGATGTTCTTGAGTCGCGTGCTCTTCACAAAATATTGCTGATTTTGGAATTTTCTTGTGACAATAGTAACAGTAACCTTGCATGTCTTCCGGAATGAGAGAAATTTCAATTTCAGGTTCTTCTTTGAGTTCATCAGGAACATTAACGGGTGCTTTTCGGTTCCACAAATATTCCGCACGAGCACGAGCTAAACATTGCTCTGAACAGAAGAAGTACCTAAAGCCCTGTCGCATCTTTGCATAATAAACTTGCTCGGTGACTTCATATTCTTTTCCACAATAATCGCAAATAACCTTAATTGTCTTCTTCTTGTTCACTCTCAGTTTCCGGTATCTCTTCTTTATTTTCATTTCGTTTTACAGTCTTTGTTGGAGCTATATTCTTTAGGATTTTCAATCTGTTCTTCTTTATCAGGGCTATTTCTTCAAGCACTCGACTACTTTCGTCGGTCTTGCTTATCTCTTTGAGAGAAGCGTTTATTCGAGCAATCTTTTCTGCAATTGTAGCTTTATCTTTAGGATCCCCTGTCGTTTCGTATGTGTGTTCTAAATCAGTAAGAATTTTTGTTAGTTGGTCCCTATGGAACGCAAGCGAACTCGTATCAGGAGAAGAAATACAATAGCGCATTACGTCAGCCTTGTCTAACTCCTTATCATCCTCATCGGCGTGAGAAATGTAAAACTCGAGGAGGTAAACAAGGAAATCATCCCAAGTCTTTCGGAGAATTTCTTTTGCTTCCGAAAGCTTTTGTTTTGTCACGCTCTTAACAAGAATTGGTACTGTGTCTTTCATATCACGACAGCGTTTTGTTTTCGTTCTAATTCGTGAATTTCGTCTTCACCTTTACCCTCTAATATTGCTTCATAAACGGGAGCTGAGAATTTCTTAAAATCAAAGTTCTCCTCAATATTCCTTGTGCAGGTTTCAGGATCGGGCTCTCGTGAAAGAAAAGCTTCGACTCTTTCTTTCAATTTTTTGTAGTTTTCTTCTGGATTTTCTGAAGGAAAAATTAGCCCTCCTGTCTTCCCTTCCTTAACCGTCTCAAGCAATCCACCCATTGCGTACCCTATGACGTACTTACCAAAGTATTGAGCTTCGAGACAATCGAGTCCGAGAGGCTCTGGAACTATGCAAGGATGAACAAGGAGCTTACACGTTTGAAGTGCCTTAATCTTTTCTTTGAAAGAAGCATTGAATATCATTTTCACGTTAGGCATTTCATCTGCTATCTGTTTGAGCTTCCATGCGTATGTTCCTTCTTGTGTAAACAGAACATCGCCCATCATTAGGAATTGCTCATCTGGCATATCTTGTGCCAACCGAAGGAATATATGCCCGCCTTTGATGTGGGAAAATCTATTGAGGAACAAAATTGGTCCATCAAAGGCGGGGTGGTTATTGAGGGATTTATAGTAGTCCAAATTTAGTCCTGAATAAGCGTAATACACCTTGTGTCCAGCGTGATGGAACTTATCTCGAATTTCGTTGCGTAACCACTTTGAAACACATACGACGTTTCTTGGTCTTGGAGGAAGAACATTCAAGTTTTGTGGGTAGAAGTCCCAAGACATTGCTATGTTTTGCTTAAAGCCTTCTCTTGACGCAAGGTAATTGTAAAAATGGAAGTGATTATCTTCGAGAACTGCATCACAACTCTTCAGAATGTCTAAATTGCGCATTATGATGTTTTTCTCCGCTTCGTAAGACGGTATTCGTTTTCCATCCCAAATCGGATAGTCTCCAGTATGAAGCGTGACATTCTTTATGTGCAAAGAAGAGTCTTTAGTCGCAAAGACGTGTACGTCATGCCCTTTTTTGCTCAAATACTCAATTAGGGACAAAGTTCTAATTTCCATTCCGCCATAGAACTTGTAAGCGTTATCTATGAGCGGAAGGAAGACTGAAGTGATGACTCCTACCTTCATACCAGCACCAATCCCTTACCGCTTTCGAGAGCAGCGCTTGTGATATGCTTAGCTTTTGCAGTTGGGAGGAATACGGGCTTTATTCCGAGTTCTTCTAAGCGAACAAAGAAATAGTAATCCTCCGATACCCTATACCAGTCCGGTAGAGTATCGAACTCTTGTGAAGCATATCGGAAATAAGGAAAGTCCATCTTCTCGAAGACTTCCCGCTTCACAAGAATACACCCCAACCCGCATAACATAAATCGCTTCACTGGCTGGGCATATACGGATATTTGCTTGCCCCTTTTATATGGCAACTCCGAATGCTCTACACACGGAACGCCTCCGTTGGGCTTCTGTGGTACGTTTGCAACTACCACATCTTCGTCTATTTCGAGCATTCGGGTCACCGTATCCTCGTACACTATCACATCTGAGTCGAGGAGCATGAGATGAGAATATGTCGTGTTAAGGAAAGACTGAACAATTTTATTCCTTGCGGCAGCTATACCGTGGTTACGTTCTATTTCAAGCATCCACCTTTCTGGCTTCTTAGCGTTTAGGAATGTTTGAAGAGCTTCTATATGCCAATAGGGAAAAGAAGGAGAGAAAATTACTCCCACATAAAGGGAAGTGTTCTTACGCGTTTCGTATTCAACAGCTTGCATTTTGTCTTTAGGACCTTATATTATTATAATAAAATAAATATTAATAAATAATAATAGGAGTTTTTACTACCTTCATACTAAGGGAGGACAAAACAAACAACCTAAACGATTACATAAGAGTTTAAGACAAAAGAAGGATGGAACGGGGTTGGTTTCACGAAACCGATTACAGTGAACGACCCGAAGTGCCTCTTAAACGAAGCCCTCTCAGAGGTTTTTCACTGAAACTCCTCTCAGAATCGCCTAACGGAGGCAGCGTTGGGCTTAAAACCGAGATATTTGCCCCTACCATTTCGTTTGGCGAATAAACCATTTTCGTGAGAGATAGGAAAACACCCCTCCCCCTCCCCCTGTGGGGGTCTTCTAATGCCAGCATTTCAAAATTAATAATTTTTTCCCATTTTTTATGAAATTTTATGAAAAATCTATTTGTTTTTATGCGGATCAAAAAATATGAATAAAATCAAATTTTTTATGAATAATTCATAATCATAAATCCTGGCGAATTTTTATGAAAAATTCATAAATCTTAATTTTTAAGAAAATTTGAGAAAAATATATGAATAGCAAAATATAAGAAAAAATATTAAGCCTGTAATACAACATACAGGCTTATGCTTAATACAAAAGTTACCACATATAACGCTATTGCTATTTCTTTCATTTTGTTTTTCCTCCTATTAGGAAATTGCCACATAATTGGCAAAAAACAAATCTATCTTCTTGCGCGTCCTCAAATGAGGAATAAAAACCGCACTTCCATCCCCTTAGACACATTATCCGAATTTTTTCGTTTTTCATTTTTCAATCACCGTTAATATATAAGACATGATAAACCTTAAAGCTTTTGGTCATTTAAATTAAATTTAAAGATAACGCGAAGAAAAATAAATTATGAAAAGGAAAAAGAGGGATAACACACATTATGAAGAAATATAAATCACTTCACATTCCCTCTTATCCCGCGTGATTATCCCATCTTTCTTTATCTTCTCCATCTCACATTGAGGGATAACGCGCAAAAAACCTAATTCACCATCCCTAAACTGGATGTAGAGAGATCCAGTTTCCGGATGTAACCGGTTCTTCTCAATAACCAGCATGTTTATCCCTCCCTCTTCGCTAATCTTTTTTCTAACCTTCTTAACCTTTCCACATCTTCATGTATCCGTTGGATTATCTTATTCCACTGTTCAAGGTTTTTTTCTATGTCTTTTGTTATCTCCATGTTTTATCCCTCCTAAAAAAGAAAAAGAGGATTAGGGAAGGTAATATTTCCCCTCCTCATCTTGTGCTATTATCCCCTCCTCTCTTAAGCTCTTCAATGGCGCCCAGCATGACTGCTGGCTCCAACTGTAATCCTGGTATAGCTGCGAAAGCTTCTTGCGTATTTCTACCTCTTTGAATTTTTCCCCCTTATGCTCTCGGAAGAATTTTAGGATTAACTCCCTCTTGCCTCCAGGAGCTCTTACCCTCCCGGATGTGCGCCTCACTGCTCTTGTACCTGTTATTTCTCCGCGTAACCAAGCTCCAATGGAAGGCAGTCTTTTCTCTTCTTCGCTTATGAATGTTTCAATCTTCTCTCTTGTTTTCTCCCACTGCTCTTTAGCTTTCGCATATTCCTCTTTAGCTTTCCTGTATTCTACCTTTAAGCTCTCCAAAGCTTTAACCTTTGTTTTATCCCTCCTAAAAGCGCTTCTTTGCACTGCGATCCGACTTAGCTGTGTTATTTGCTCTCTCTTTCGGATGAACTCGGTTATCAATCCTCGGATGTTTTGTAATTCCTGTTCATCCATATATTGCAACATCTCTTCAGATACTATTCCTTTGAATTCCTCGGGTAACACATTTTTACTCTTTTCTATGATGTCCTTACCGGTATATTCGGTTACCGGTATTAAGACACCATCTTTTACCCGACAAATCCGCACCATCATTATATCCGGGTGCCTTTGCATGATCTTTTGTGCTACCTCTTCTCCTCTATCTTTGCTTTCGGTTGCCCACACCTTACCCTCTTTTTTGAGAGTAAGGTAATTGTCTTCTTCTGTTGTCTTATTGTATTGTATGACGTATCTATCCCTTGTTTCCTCTTCTCTCTTCTTCTCCTCTTTTACCTCTTTACCGGTGTTCTTCTCTTCATGTGTTGTGGGTTCACCACTCCCCACAACCTCTTTCTTTGGTGATGTTTTTTCTTTGTTCATCTCAATCACCAATTAACCCTATGCTTTTAACCCTATTTAACCCTATTTTTCATAACAAAAAATCTTCATGAACCCTTAAAGAAAAATTCAAATATCATGTCCACATGTGTGCATTTTAGCATTTTGTAAGAGGGCAAGCTGTGGATGAGCATATCCTGCGTTACCAGCCAGCCAGGATGTGTGCGGATCGGCATAAAAATGTGGTGTGAATTCATATCAATTGTGTATGAGCATGTGTTATCCTGAGCCATCTTTATGAAGAGGTAACACACATCCTGGAATCCTTCACAACAACATAAAGCTTAACACCAACCGGAATCTTTGTGTTATGGTGTATGATAAATTTAGGTTTGGTGTGCATAAGCCACTCACATACTCAAAATGTCGAAGGTTTGGGTGGGGGGTGTATGGGTGTGGTGTTAGGTGTGTGGTAAATTTTGCATGATACACACCAAATTTAAGCTATATGCAAATTTTAGGGATAGGTGCATATAAGAATATCCCCACACACCCAAATTTTGTTACATTGCAAATATGGAGGTGTGGTGCGATATGGTGCAATTTAACCTAACATTGATGTTATGCTATTATGCTATCCTATTTGTCTTATGCTTTATACCGTTGTTTGTTTATTTATTCTTCTCTCTAATAGAGAGAAGAAAAGAGAGAAAAAGAGGTAAAAGGTTAAAGTTCTATTATCCGTTTTTAGATTGATGCAAATATACGCGGATGGAAATTAGCAAGAATAGATTGATGCTAAACGGAGGGATTGAAATGTCAAAGGTGTATGTCTCGGAAGTAAACGGAAACTATGAAATAAATGTAGAAGAAGAAATAAAGCATCTGGAAGAAAAACTAACGAAAGCAGAAATTTACGAGGAATATAGCGAAACACTGAGAGCTCTAAAGGGTTTCCGAGAATTGATAAAATTACCAATACCAACTCTCATTGTGGAAGATATAACTCTCCAAGACGAGGATGAAGATGAATATTCGTTTTAGATTAGCACTAATAGATTGATGTCATAAGGAGGATTGCAAAATGGGAAGAGTAGTCATATTGCAAGGGCGTGAAATACCTCATGAAATCGTAGACCTTAACGAAGAATACAATTTCTATGAACTGAGCACTAACGAGGAATTCATAGACAAAGCAGTAAGAAATATGGAAGAAGGATCGGAAGTAACGATTGCCAAGTATTACAGAGATAAAGAAAAGCTAAGGGCACTAAAATCAATGTTAGAAATACCCTTGATGCGTAATATTGTGATTATAAATCAGTTGTCAGACACATTTTATCCTTAACTGCCCTCCTTTATTCCTGCCCCATCCAGTATAGATTGGTGCATCCGTTCGAGGATAAAAAGTCCTCACGGATGTACCATTAAGCTTAGATTGATTGATTAAAATATGACGCTTATCCCCCCTCCTTTTTACTCTCTTTATTTTAATATATTTATATATTATATTATAATAGGATTGAGGGTGGCGGGAGTCTTAGAATGTTAAGATTCATTTATATATAAAAGATTGATTTTGTGTTTATATATAATAAAAGGGGTATATAGATGGAAGATATTCGGTGTCAATACTTGTATCCAGTGTATCTTGAATCCCCCGTCCGATGGATCAATTTGTAGCGACTGTGTAAGTTCACACGCGAGAGAACGTGCACTGAAGATTATCGAAGATTTAAAGAAGGAGACAGGGTATAGTTGTGAAATGGAATATAAGCAAGGTAGGTTTGTCTTTAAGTTAGAACCCGTAGAAGGAGGTGGTGACAGATGAGTGAAGAAGAAAAAGAATTTTATTGGTGCGACAACAGACACGATATGATACAGATTTATACATCAGTGAAGAATCCAAAGTGCCCGATTTGTGGACACGTAATGACTTTGGGACGGTGGTGGTAATGAGAACTGTATTCGCTTATGTAAAGTTAAACGAGAGGATACTGAAGGATCTCAAGAATCTCAAACCCGAAGAAAAAAAGACAATATCAAAGATAACCGATCCTTTCGGAAGTTATGTAACGACCGAAAAAGAAGAAGAGATATACAAACGATTAATTGCTCGTTATGGAGAGTTCATTGAAGACTCCCTCGAAGGAGAATTTGAGGGGATTAGGGATGAAGAAGTCTCAGAAATAATAGACCGAGCGTTCAAAGAAGCAGGATATATTCGTTTGGAAGATATAAGACGAAATTAAAGAGATGAATTATAACAAGAAGAAACTTCAACGATTGTTAAGGTCTGCAGTATACCTGTCACTCGAAACTGATAAATTTGGCAACGAACCTTCCCTAATAACAAGGGATTTTAAGCAATTGAAAAACGGAACCTATAAACTATGGAAAGGAGAAGCTGATTTTATCAAAGATTTCATAGGCTTGGACAGTGATGGATATGTTGGTCAAATCGAAGTTCGTGACGGGAGGATAATATCAATGAAAGGCTGCAACGAGGACATATTACACGATGGAGTCTTTGCTGTCAAGCAAGATACTCCTGAAACGAACAAACATGAAGACTGGGTAGATAGATGGCTAAGGTTCTTTAGGGAGGCTCAAGTATAAATGACTTCAAACGAAAATGCGATCCTAATATCCAAATTTGTTTCGTATTATTCAAGCTTTAAGAACTGCATTCAAGATTACACATTAAAAGAAGTGTTAGATCGAGCTTTTGTGCTTCCCATTTCAAAAATTGAATGTGATGAAAAAATGATAAGGATAGTTCAAGATTTGATTGAAAGAAGAGGCTTGAAATCAAAAGTCAAAGATCTTACGAAGAAACTCTCAAAGGCTGGCTTGTTGGGTGAAGGAGGTAAGGCAAATGCACGCAATTAAATTAATAAAAAATGGAGTAAAGATAGGGCAACAGGAATATCACATAGGAGACGTACTAACAGCAAAAGATGAAAACGGAGAAATTCAATATAAAGGAAGGATAGCGTTTGAAATGTATTTTGGTGATGGACTGCAAGCCAGATTCCACTTAGGTTTTGTAGTTGAAAACTCAGAAGACCCGTACACCAAATACACACTACTCGATTTGCTCGAAACAGGATGGAAGATAGATTTGAACAGGAGTGAAGATAAGAACTATGAATGAAGAAGACGACACCTATAACGGGAATGAAGGCGTGGATCTTTCGTCGTGGAGTTTTGTTATTTCATATACTCCGCAAGACGCTTTCATGATTTCACGGTCAAGGAATAGGAGGCGAAACGAGAATGAAGAACGTGTCTAAATTAAAAATTTGGAAGAGAGGGCAGTACAAGGGAGTCTTTATATATTTCAGACACATCGGGCTAACACTGTTCTTGGATCCAGACGGAAACGTTCATAAACCCAGACTGTCTTTCTTGGAGCTACAAAAGCTATACAGACAGAACGAAGAATATAGAACGGCAGTTCAATTTGATCCCCTGACACGGCTTGAAGTTGAAGGACGGATAACGCTATGATTGGGATTCGGGGATTTAATGTGCACAAATGTCGAATATGTCAAAGAGAACGAGCGTGTTCTTTCTACATCAGAGGAATAGGCTATATCTGTGACTTTCATTTAGATAATCCGTTGAGTTACTACACAAAGAATGACCAACTTCGAGGGAAGGAAGCAGGCAAAGATAGTAGGACATGGGGAATCGAACTTGAGTTCAAGGAAATTCCGAGAGGACGAAATTTACAAACCGTAAGAAAGATACTCTTCGCTCGATTGTTAGTTAGGGGATTTATTCCCACAGAAGACAGTACAATAGATGACTGGGAATTCAAGTCTCCAATATATAGATCTCGGCGTTCATTTGTGAGATCATTGAAGCCAATTTATAATGATTACGAAGACTATTTCGACAGGTACTTGCAGTCTTCCCATATTCATGTGGGAGCGACACCCGAAGAAATAGAAGAGATTGAAAGAGCAAAGGAGTATCTCAAAGATGTCCGAGTTTACAATTCGTTGTGGGGAAGGTTTCCTAATGATTATTGCACGCAAGATTACCCCGATTCAAGATATTTCTTTATTAACACGTCGACAAACGGACAAGGAGTGGAATTCCGTCTTCCAAAAATCACTCGATATCGTCAACTCCTATTGGTAACTCTCTTCATTTCACGATTCTTAAAGAGCCCTTACGATTTTGAGAAAATTCAAAGAGAGGTAATAAGGAAATTATGATTACAATATCACAAATGGGAAACTGGGATGGTCTTCCCAGAGGAGAGTTCCCGATAAACCTTCCGAAACTAAAGGGAGTAAAGAAGATTGAGGTGTTTGGGAGCTACGGAAACGAATTATTCATATCTGAAAAATACGTGGAACGTGTAAGAAAGAACTTGGTAGATACAGAAGTTATACCATTGGGGGGAGAAGAGAAAGATACCATTTGGGTTGCGTTTCCACGTTCGTTCCGAATGCAGTATCTGCAAGGAAATCCAGATAACCTCAAAAAAGCACTGAGGTGTTTGTTTAAATGAAAACAATGCGAGTGATTTGTAGCAATGACGACTATTTGCCAAGGGAAGCAAACATAGAAGTGAAAATAGTTCCTTTTTCTAACAAGCAAATAAACCAAATCGGAGTCGTTGGTGTTCATTACGCCCATGGCGATAGAGTGTACATATCAGATACTGAAGCTTACCATAGAATAAGCAAGAATCTGATAAACGCTGATCTTCGACTTTGGAATGGTGGAAGACTCAAGGATGAAAGAACTATAGTGATTGGATTACCGTATGATTTCAGACGAACATACATACAATGGGATAGAGAAAAATTGAAAAGAGTGATTGAATGCTTATTTAGGAGGAGGAAATAATGTGCTTGATAGCCGTGTTAAAAGAAGGAGCAAAGTTAGACTTCGACGAGTTTGAGCGAATCTGGAATCAGAACCCGGACGGGTTCGGGTTCGCGTATTTTAAGGGAGAACAGTGGAAAGTTGTAAAAGGCATGATGGATTTGGATGGAGCGTACGAGATATTCAGTCAGTTCCAAGGGCGATATCCAGTAGTTTCACATTGGAGATTAGCGAGTGCGGGTCATATTACGCCGAAACTGACTCATCCATTTATCATCACACTGAAGAAAAATAGAAAAGCAGTATTGTTCCATAGAGGACACATATCAGCCTTCTCTTCGTGGAACAGTAAGAATGATTCGCTTAGCGATACGGCAAAGTTTGCACAATTCTTGACTGGTCTCAGATTGACGGAAAGACAGTTATACCTAATGATGTTATCAAGAGAATTTCAGTCAATGCTCGGCATGTCGAAGTTCGTTCTGCTGTTGGAAAGACGAAAAGACCCAATTCTGATTGGAGATTTCAGAGTGGATGGACAAAGAAGATTTACGGATTTAACATGGAAGTGGAAATGGGACGGATGGAACTACGATGATGTGTACGACAACGATAAGAAATGGAAGAAAGGAAAAGTCATTAAAGTTGGGCAGGGGAAATACGAGGTGCGAGAATACGGAAAGAAGAAAGGAGAAAAACAAAAAGAAAACAGTAGAATCGAGGGTACATATTTCAGAGGAGAAACGACGTTGGATGTAGTCAAAAAACTATCCTTCAGAGACAAACAAGAAGCGATTAATTATGTGAACGACAGGGGCGGGGCGTTCGTCTTCGAGGAAGACGGAGAAGAAAAAATCCTAAAGAGCACTCGCAAATCAGGAAATAAGAGTTTGGTACTCGCCAAGCTTTACGGATATATATGAAGACAATAGGAATTCACGGAGCCAGGGCAAGTTCTCCCGTAAGAATTGACGTGATTCCCACAGATTTTCCGAGTGAGGAAGAGATAAGAGAAGACGCGATCAAACTAATTTCCTTTTTTCGTTCCCATCTTCCGTTCAGAACCTTCTCGGTCATCAAGACTAAACTCTTAAGGAAAGAACTTGATGATTTGTTTCAATACATAAAGGAACAAAAGAAGATAGCAGAAAATCATTGCATCAAGAGTGACTTTTGGTGTGGCAGATACGAAGTACTTGAAGAAATAGAGGAACAGATAAAGTCTTTGATTAAAGATGAAAGTATTTGAAAGAACATTTTGGACAGATGGATCATTTGACTGTAAAGCAAAGGAACCGAAAACAGTAAACCCTCTAAGAAGATTCGATTTTACTATCTCCTTTAACTGGGATACTATGGAGTACATAATGGATGTAAACTGGGATGGCTTAAAAATAGATAACATCGCTTCGGGGAAAGATAAAATGAAATTAGGAGAGTCAATATTGGAATATAAGAATAGTGAGTGTCTGTGGGAAAACTTATGGAAACATGCTTATCAAGTATACCAGTGGTGGTTAAAGGAAACTGAAGAGATATGATAAGATTAAGATTGAAAGACGATTGGCAAGAAGCTCAAGAGTTCATCTTTCAACAGTCTCAATTTTTTGAAGAAGAAAACAAACGGGAGGAACGCCATGATAAAGAAAATTGATGTCACTCGATTGTGGGAAGGCATACCTGCGTGGCTCATACTCGACTTGTTTGGAGAAGCAAAGTGGTCACTACATAACATTAAATCAGACATTCTCTTCGTTCGAGAAATTCAATTCTCTCAGACTATAAAGTTTGTTCTTGAAGATGAGAATGGTGAACGATTCGAGATTAATACAAAGACAGCTTCGGATCATACGAAAGAAGCACAGCGATATTTAACGAATCCAGTCAACCTCCTGAAGTTTTCAAATCTGCTTCTCGAGAGGATCGTACAAAACAAGAAAGCCATAGGAGACATCCAGTCTCAGTTCCAAGGTGGTAGA
>Ga0190303_1000751_pt1 | contig 13435 bp, 23 predicted proteins | sample 48700701_MG_FD_161672 | JGI IMG/M metagenome (GOLD analysis project Ga0190303, IMG submission 161672) | Hydrothermal vent sediment bacterial communities from Southern Trench, Guaymas Basin, Mexico - 4870-07-0-1_MG | ecosystem: Environmental > Aquatic > Marine > Hydrothermal vents > Sediment ...
TTACTACGTACCTAAATTGATAAGGTTGAGGTTGAGGTTGAAACAATCTCGGGAGTAAAAGAAATGGCAGAAATGGTAAGTACAATATAAATAAAAATGGGTTACTCAAAATCTGGTTAATTTGATTAGTTTGGTATTCTGGAATGTAAATTACCTTTGTTTCTTGATTTCCCATTCGATCACCTCGTCAAAACTCTTTTCGGCTTCCTTATCACAAACTTGGGCGTTCCGATTGGCTCACCGATTGCTCCAGTTATTAAATCCTTTACCACATCGCCTTCCTTTAACCCATCAAATAATATCCACGAAATTAATCCGTTGCGAGGTGGATTGAACCATCCAAAATCGCTAATTTGCTTAATCTCGTTTTCGGTGATTGGTCTGTTATAAATCATCGTTGCTAAAACTTCTCCGTGTAAAGCATATTTCCCATCATTTCTACTCCCAACAAATATTGCTGTATCCGTGTATTCTCCACAATCTCCTAAATCGTCTCTGTAGTTATGGTCAATTATTACCCCATTGCTTGCTAAGTAGAGGTGCTCCTCGTTACCATTCACTATTCCAGCACCAATGTAAATCTGTCCTGCCTCAAGTTCTATGTTACTTGCAACTTCTTTCCGAGCTCCGTCATAATTAGTAAATCTGAGTTTTTTGTCATCAGGATTGTTAAATAACATTAACATCTCATTCTCTGGTCGGATAATACAGTTCCTTCCATTCAAGGTATCACCTCCTTTTTTCGGCGTCTCAATCGCAAACACAGCCACAACTGAACAATAGTTGCAATCAATGTTCAATCCACTGTCAAACTTAATCCCGCCATTGTCAAAATACATCCCTCTCCTCGCTCTGCTAACCCATTTACAGTTATACAGCCGAGCATGATTGTTGTTACATGAGTAGTCTTTTGCTATTACTCCCATGTTCTCACTGAACGGTATCCACAGTATTAGTCCATCTCTAGGCGGGTTAAATGGCTCTTTATACAATTGCCTAATTTCCCCTTCTGTAAGCTCACGATTGTATATTAGAGCATTACATATCCATCCAGTGAAGGTGTCAAATCTTCTTGAACCTATGTACAAGTCGCTTTCCATTGGATGTAATCTCTTATTGTATCCGCTATACTCCTCGTAAATCTCTCCATTCGTTATCGTCCTCACGATCCCAGTCTCACTGTTAAAAGTGAACCCAATCATTGTCCATTCTAGCTCATCCCATACAGCGTTATCAAATTTAACCTTCGTGTCATCTTCAAAGAATAGTTCTACAAATGAAAACGTAGAGTTCCATCCAGCTATTATATCAAACTGTCCTTCCTCCTTATAACTGTGTAGTGTACCCATTAGTCCTGCACTCTGCTCTTTCGTTGTCTTCTTTGCCCAAATAAACACTGACAACTTATCTGTTACATTAAGAGTATCACTGTACGGAACTTTCACATTTGAGTTACGATATTTACAAACGAAAATTCCTCTATGCATCATTTCACTAACTCCTCCTCTTCCTCATTTTGCCTTTGCTTTATCAGTTCGAAATAACCTGGAATGTGTTCGCCAGTCTCTGGATCATCGTAACCGTATAGGTATTTGTCAATCTCCTCGTCAAGTTCTTGTTTCGTTATTCCTTTTCTCATCACTAGCTTGTGCTGAACTCCACCTTCTTCGAACTCTACTAAAATCTTATTCGTACCGTATTTAGAAACTTGAACTATTCTCCCGCTTGGTAACTTTACCCCCATTATTATCACCTCAAGCTTTCGCTTGCAATGTAACAGAGAAAGTGAAACTTGGATCAGTTCCACTTATTTCCCATCTCACTCTGAGATGTTTAAACGCAAGCATGTCGATTGGATACCAATCATTTGTCGGAGAAATTATCATTTCTCCTATGTTACTTTTATTTGGATCTGCACTGTCGTAAATTATCTTGTAATCACCTGTAATTTCGTCTTTTCCTTCTACGATTACTCTCAATCCTTGACCAGTATCAAATGTTCCTGAAACAGCAGTTACACTTAAATGAAGCTCGCCACAGATAAATCTCTCGACATCGACATCTGATCCTTCGCCATTCGTAGTTCTCGCTCCCGATGCAAGCAATGTTACACCTTCACCCCAATGAGATTGAATGTCCACAGGCTGTAGGATTTCAGAGGCGGCTAAGACAATTTTTAAGTTATTGTTAGTGTCAAATTGTAGTTTATCGCTGATTATATTGCCCGCTGAGTCGATTATTACGACTTTAAAGTCTTTTGCATTTATTATCTCTAATATTTTCTGCTTTAACAAGTCATAATCGATATTCCCGAGTACATGCACCATGTTATCACCATCAATCGAGCAAAATTATCCAAGCCTGAATTAATTTAACAGTAATAGGCGAAGTTGTAGGATTTACGAGGGTGCACCTTATCCTTCGCTTGAACGGAACTCCTAGCCCGATTGGAGCATACGTAGCGACATAGTTTTTCTCAGTATCGCTGTACTTGCTGAGGCAAAAATAACCTTGCCCTAGGGACAAAAATCCTATTGTGTACAATGTCTTATAGTCTATGCTTAACTCGACAGACCTGTCAGCTCTAAGATCTAGTAAAAGTATAAGATCGGGACTGTCAGCCCAAAACAAAGCCCAAAATAGCCATCCAGCTCCTTTTCTATCCCACAGAGTAACTTTATCGCCCGGATTTATAGCGAATGACCCTCTCCGTATAGGGTACCAATCCCATTTCTCGTTCTTTGGAAAAAACATTATTGACTCATTCATGTTTTGCCACCAGTCCTCCTCGCCATCCTTGAAACGCAAGGTATAGCCGTATACGGTTTCTCAACTCTCGGCAACTCTTCAAACACGAAAACATAACCAAAGAATGCTACCTTAGCTTCGGACAAATCCGAAGTACCAACATTCTTAACCCTCATGTATCTTTTCTCGTCCTTGTACTGGAAGAATTCGTGCAACTGTAACCTTTTAATAGGTTCTATTGCTTGTATTGTAGTTTTATCTCTTATCGCAAATACCTCTGATTTTGTAGCGTAATACCTTGCAGCTTTAGGGGCCGAATGTTCTACTATTGCAACATTATCCGTTACTGGAACGCAACGATACTGGGCGAATTCGTCATCTTCGACATAAAGCTCTTCCATTTCTCTTTCGTCCGATATCTGTCCAGCGGTCAAAGCTCCGAAATCGATTTCAAAGTATGGTAGTGGCTCGATCCAGATCACTCTAGCGGGAATTTTCCTCGTACCCGTTAACAGTAATACTTTCTCGTCAATTTGCACTATAGGCTCAAAATGCCAAGAATGGATTTTCCTATCTACCAAAAAAGATCACCCCCGAGAGAGAGATAGAGTTATTTCTCAACCTTAATGTCTTCTTTACCTTCGAGTTCTGGAATTTTCTTATCGCTCTCAACTACGGCTACGCCAGCAGGGATGTTCAGCGTAACCTTGATTCCTTTACCTCTCTTTACATCGTATTTCATCTTGATTACTCCATCTTCTTCAACCAGTGGAACTATGTATTTCATAAGATCACCTCACTTAGGATCGCCAATTGCGAGTATGTATACCGTTTCGGCTGTCGTAACCGCTGAGCCGGCATTGTCTGCTAATCCGATAGTGATCGTTCCACCACTTTTTCCCGTTATGGCTGCTATGTGTGCTGCGTTAGAGGTCGTCAAAATAGCGACATCAACTGATTTTAAGCCAGTATCTACGGTATCTCCATCTGCAACTGAAACAGCACCAGCAAAGACTTTCTTCTGCCCTTTACCGAGAGCCTTAGCCAGTGCGCCAATTATCTCAGCCATCGAATCACCTCAAAAAAATTTAGAATGTCACTCTACCAGCTGGCTCAACTACAAGTGCTTTCAGCATTAGTGGTTCAGTTCCAGAAGCTTTTGCGTAAACATCTACATTCACATATTGTTTCTCCTTGTAGATTATAGGCCTCTTGAAATATCCGTCCGTTCTGTTGGAGTCAGTGTACAAATCTTCGAGCTGTATTACATCGAGTGTGTTAGTTCCAGTTCCGCTACCGAGCTTGAATTTAATTGCTGTTACGATTGGATCAGCTGCTAAGTTTGCTACACCATAAAATGCTACGAATTTCTGATCATCGAGTTGCTTGGTGAAATAGTTAGTCCATGCGTTTGCCGTTAGGCTTGGAGTTTCCCAATACTCGTTTGACAGGCCGAAATCAGTTGCGGGCAAAGCCGATCTGATTATTAGCTCATCTCTCTTTAGCCCTGTCATTCTCATTGCGACATTAAAGAGGGCGTCCATTACTTGCTGTTTTATTGACATTATGTCCGCCACTTCAAGCTCCGAAGCTGGAATTATAATGCTCATTTACACACCACCTCATAGCATAAATGTACAAAAAACTTTAAAAAGCACCGAATGATAACGAAGATTATGGGAGTAATTCAAGTTAGACTGACTGAAGAAAATCATAAGAAATTGAATATATTGTGTGTAATATACGGGAAGACACAAGACGAAATAATTAATATGCTTCTCCAGAGGGCGAGGATACCCGGAGCAGACATCGAGTTTCTGATCGCGGATGAGAAGAAACCAGAAATTAAGAAAACAGAGCTAAAAACACTGAGCACAGAATTGGATTTCTTAGAAGCTGAGTAAAAAATAAAGGTTAAGCTTCGAGAATCTCTATATTAACCCTCGGTCTTTTTGGAGTCTCCTTTATCTCTAAAGTTTTCGCTTCGCCCAACGAGACCTCAGAGCTCTGTGTTTGTTCCTGAGTCTGTCCGAAAGGTGCTAAGGGAACACCAGCAGGGATCACGCTCTCGATACCCTGCATGAACTGAACTGCCATTTTGACTGGTCCCGGTGGAACTGGTACTCCCGCAGCACTGGCTTGCTGTTCGAACATTTCCTCTGGTGCGGTAAATATTTCAGCTAACGCCGACAGCTTCGGTGGAAAGGCTGCGAGAGCTTCGGTAATCTTTTCTGGCTTAAACTCAGGAAACATGGCTCATCACTCCTTCTTCCATTCCTTCCATTCTATTACTGGAAAATCTCCAGTTAATGGTAGTCTCGGCAACTCTTCGATGAGTGGTTCAGTGACATTGCTGTGTATGCTCTCCAGTATCGGGGGAATAGGAAGCACATGCTCGACCATTACGGGAATTCTAAGTGCATTCTTGACTATCCTAAGCGGATCGGGAGGAAGAATCGAAGAACTAATTTTCTTTTTGTAAGTTTCAGTGATATCTTCAAGCCCTACCTTTACTTTCTCTAATCCCCCACCCACCTTTCCAAACATCTTAAACACCTTAAAAAATTATTAGGCTAGTGATGCCACTTCTTTGATCTTGTCCTCGACAAGCTCCCAGCACCACGCCCTCATTAGAGCTCCAGTGAGCTGCTTGTGCTCTTTGAACCTGTCGTAACCTCTTAGCCTGATTGTCTTGTATTTCTGAGCCAGCTTCGCCCATGCGACGTGGCTAGCTACGCCAATCAAAACGTGCACTTGGCTTTTCCAGTCGACATGTATAATTCTAGGTACATATATCCTTTCCGTCTGCTTACCTATGCTTATAGCCTCTGACACTCCCATAAGGATAAGTATATTTATATCTTTAAATCGTTTATTGTGACTGAGGTGACATGAATGTCTAAGGTTAGAATAGTTATATGGTGTAACTCCAATGTAAGAAAGGCATGGAGGCGTTATGCTTCTAAATTCGAAAACTATGAAACCGCTTTAAAATCATTGTTGAAGGAGGTTGGTGAGTATGAGGGTGATTGAGGAGAAAGAATACGCTGTTTTGTATGATAATGGATACTATTGGGTTATCGAGGACAAGATTTTCCGCAATTTCCCGTTGAAAAGGCAAGCTAGCACCAAAACGGCACTAGAGATGGTGTTCGATTTCGTAGAGTTGCCAAACGGAGACGAAGCAATAGCGAGAGTTCACATTCCAAAGAGCATTGAGAAAGATATAGTACTCAGAGATCTCGAAAGGTGGAACAGAAAATGGCTCATGAAAAAACAAGAACTCGAAGCGTTGATGGCTCTCTTCAATATGCAAAAAGAGGAGAAAGAAGAGAGAGCAGAGAGCGATTGGGAAGAAATTTTAAAGAAATATAGATAATTAGTATTATGGGAGTGGCGAAAGATATTGTTGCGGCAATTTCTAATTTAGCGTACTGGATGGCTAAAGAGAGGACTGAAGACTCTCTAAGGGAACTCAGAAAACTGAAAGAGCTTTTACCTGAGCCAGCGAGGGAGGAGGCTGAAGAAATCTTTGACGCTATGGAGATGTTCATTAAGGAAGGACAGTTCGACGACGCTTGGGAGCAATACGAGGTTTTGGCAGATGTTGTGGTAAAGTATATCGAGGATCCACCGCTCACGACATGGCTTCCAGAGGAGACTTACGAGGGATATGAGAAATCAGCTAAGATCGTTGGCGAGACTAAATCGAGGTATGCCAGAGAAGTTCTTGAGGGAAGAAGGACACCTGTCGAACCTCCGAATGGTATAAGGGCGAGAGAGAGAGCTGAGAAGATAGCCAAACCAAAAGAAAGGAAAGCTGAGTGGGAGAAAATAATCGAAGAGGCTGAAAAGCAAGTAGAAGCTGATTGGGAAAGAACAATACGCGAGGCAGAGAAACCTACTGAAGCTTCTTGGGAAAAGATTTTGAGAGAGGTGGAAGGTGGAGAGTAATGGAGAAAGACTGGAGGAAGGAAATGGCTAAAGCGATCAGGGAAGTCTTCCAAAGGTTTAAGGAGAGTTGACTATGCCTGAAAGAGAAATTCGTCCACAGACAAAAAGGCAGAGAGCACACAAACTGTGGTTCGTTCTCCGTTACGCTTACAAAGTTCCATCTGATGTTTTAGATCACATAGATTTTGAAGCTTATGCTGATCCCACATTAGAATTCCAAGAGAACCTTAAAATCCTCGTTGACGCATACCCAGCTCTGAGAGATTACATGCCAAAAAACTATCAAACCCTCGCCGAGAAATACGAGAAACAATGGTATAACTACCTATACGAGGTTCTCATCGGAGCTTACAGTGGAGATCCTGAATACGTGGAGCTAATGAAAACGATGGGTTTCGAAGATGTTCGAGAGTTCGCAAAGAAATTGTTGAGAGAAGGCGTGATAACTAAATCAGAGTTTGAGGAGTTATTCCCACCGCTAGAGGTCAAGAAGAGGATAAAGCCAGAAGAAGAAGAAATTAGATTGAGAGAAATTAAGGCGAAACTCACAGAGCAGAAGAAGCTTACAGACATGATCCAAAAGGAGATCGAAGAGGAGAAAAAAGTCGCAGAAAAGCCAGAAACTATCCCCGAAGAAGTGAGAAAATTCTGCGATATGCTTAAGCTTGAGATCGTTGGAAAGCCTGAGTATAAGCGTTTAGCAGGATTCACTTATGACACTTGGATTATTCCTGTGAGGGATGAAGGAACAGGGCTTACGGTGAAAATTATCAAAGGTCATCCTGTAACAGCTATGCATCTATATAAAATAATAAGGATAACTAATAAAGAACACAACACTGTTAGTGTACTGACATTTCGAAAGGACTACGAAACAGTTGAACCTAAGATTCCCACTCTTACACAGGTTAGGAAAGCTTCCGAAGAGGCTAAAAAGGTAGTTGAAAAAGTAATTACTATGCCGAAGCCGAAACCTGTTAAGATAAACTGGAGATTTGTAGGTGGCGTAGTCAAATACGGTATAACCTCATTACCGCAATGGGAGAGAGCTGTCGAGCTGAAGAAGCCTTATATGCTCTGGAGCGGTTTGAAAGTTTTCTTATCGAAATGCGACACGGTTCTGAAAGAGCTTGAGAAAGCTGAGAATATTAAGGAAGAGCTCGAAAGGAAAGCAGTCGGAGAGAAGGTTCTTACGGACGAAGACATCGCAATGTTATGGGATGAGTTTTCAGGAATTCTCAAGGATGTCGGCTTGAATCCAGAGCGTTACAGAGATCGTTTTGAGGAAGTTCTCGACCCTTATATAGACTACGATGGCAACCTGTTTATCATCACCGATGAGGCGAGGAAAATAATTGCCGAAGAGATGCTGAGGAAAGAGAAATATCACATGACAATTCCAGTCAAGAAGTTCTCATGGAAATACATTAGCTGGGGATTGGGAGCAATCAAGCTCAGGCTTACAGATTTAGAAGTTGCGGTGAAGGATAAAGACGCTATTACAGCTTACATGCTATTCAAAAAGGTGCATGAAATTGCACAAACGTTGTTGAGCATGCTCGAACAATTGCCAGAGATACAGGTGTTAAAGAGGGTTACTAAGTTATGAAGCAAGGTATTGTGAAAATAAACTATATTGAGAAGTGTGTAGTGGTTAAAAAAGCTGTAATACTACTCTATGGCATTGAAATTAGTGTAAAAGGATATCTCAAAAAACAAGAGTTTGATAAACTTACAAAGTATTTGAAGCGAAAAGGATACAGATACTCCATAATGCATAGGTGCTGGTATAAAGTATTTAATGACCCACATGCTTTACAGTATGCACTCAATGAACTTACAATATTTTTAGAAGAGAATAACATTCGCTACACAGTATGGATTGAAGGAGTAGATAAGGATACATTGACTAATTATATTTAATTCTAATAAAGATATTCTTATCTACATCCTATCAACTTCTGTCGTCGACACTCTGTGGAGACTCTTCATCGACATGTTGATAGAGTCTGTCAACATGTCGATGACATGTCCTCTCGCTCCGTCAACATGAAAGAAACCTTTATAACCGTTTTTCCACATACTCATATCGACAGGGTGTCGACCATGAGTGTCGATGAGCAACCTGAAAAGGGTCAGAAGAAAAGGGAGAAATTTAGTCCAGAAGAAAAAATTAAAATAGTGAAAGCTGTGGAAGCTCTTAGAAAGGAAGGATACACTGTAGAAGAGGCGTGCGAGATTGTAGGCATCGATAGGTCAACTTACTATAAGTGGAAAGATGAACTTGATCAACAACTTCAAGACGGGAATGTATCATCTCAATCAAAGTCCGCAACTCCAAAAGAAGTTCAAGACTCGTACAAACTGCTGGAAGAGTATGGCTTTAAGACGCCGACATCTCAGCCAACACAGCAAACTCAGCAAGGCGATGTGGTCGATCAGCTTCTACAGCTTAAAAAGCAACTCGACAAGGCTAAAGCTATTTTAGGTAGCGGTGAAGGTGTAAACGCAAGTAGTAGTGAAGAACTTGAAGAAATCAAGAAAGCTGTTGGTTATCTTCTCAAGAAAGTCGATGAGCTCTCAAAAGGGCAAGTGTACATGGGTCGTGTAAAGAAGGTTCGCTACCCAGATGGGACAGAAATCGAGTATGATCTTATGCCAAGAGATCATGCTATTGTAAAGCAAGCGAATACAATGTACGATCAAGTTGTGCCAGAAGCCATGAAAGAGCTGAAAGGGATAAGGCAAGATTTTACAATGTTTGCTAACCGTCTCCTTGGACTTATCGAAACTAATTTTGCACATGAGATCAAGAAAGCACCGGGTTTCTTCTTGAACGTCAGAAAGAGGAGCAAAGAGGAGCGAGAGAAAGAGCTTGAGGATATCATGAAGATGTTAGAGGAGAGGGAGCTTTTGAGTTTGGAGGTAGGTGGTGTTAATGAGGTATCTGTTGGTAATGAGTGGAAAGGGAGGAGTGGGGAAGACTACAGTCTCAACGAATCTGGCAACGAAGCTCAGTGAGAAGTTCCGCATAGGTTTCATAGACTTAGATATCTATGGTCCAAATGCACATTTGTTGCTCGGGCTACCAGAGGTTCCAGCTGTCGAACAAGGAGATATGTTAGTTCCGCCAAAGATCGAAGCTAATGGCAAAGAAATGCAATTCATGAGCATGGCGATGTTTCTACCTGAAGGTGTCGGATTGGCGATAAAGGCAGAATTCGTGCTCGATATCGTGAAAACGATTATACAATTCACTCGCTGGGACTGCGATCTGATTGTCGTGGATGCTCCTCCAGGTAGTCTAGATGTAGTCAATTACACGCTAGATCTCGTAGCTCCACGAGCCAAAGCGATATTGGTAACAGAACCACACAGGATGAGCCTTAGCGATTGCTTAAGGTTATACGACATTCTGAAACTGAAAGAAATCGAACTATCGGCGATCGTTCTGAACAAGTACAACCTCTTTAAGGATGCTGAAGCATTTGAAGCTGAAGTCTCCCGCTTCGGGGCTCCTATCGTAAAGATCAGATGGTCGGAAGAGTTGCAGAGCGGTTTACAACCAGATCTGTTCGAAGAATTGGCAGAGGTGGTCGTATGAATCCGAAACTGCTTAGTATAATCCCTAAGCTCGTAAAACTCAGCTTAAGCCAGTGGCAAGTTAGGAGACTGCTGGAACAATACAAAGGAGTTAGCAGAAGCTGTCAGCTGATTTTAAGAGATGACGGAGATGAGACAGCGATATGGATAGGAATCGAAGATGGAGAAATAAAAGTAAAAATTGGCAGGTATCCAGCTACGAATACGGTTACGATGGATGTAGATGTCTTCATTGACATTGTCAAGGGCAGAGTCGATTTTAGAACTGCACTGTGGCATGGTGCTATACAAGTCGAGAGCCACGATGGTCGTCCTTGGGCTTATCATGGTTTTCTTTGGGCTGGATTCTGGGATATGGTGGCTCAGATTTTGAGGTGAGTTCATGAGTTCCTTGAGAGCTTGGATAGTAGCTGGACGTTTCTTCACATTGCCTTGGATTGCGGTAAATACCCTTCTGGGCGTAAAGCTTGCAGGATTTGACTTAAACGCATGGTTGCTAAGCTTTGCAATAGTGTTCAGCATTCTTTTATCGGCACATTACATGAATGCATGGAGAGATTGGATAAGGGGTATAGATTCTCTCGAAGAAGGGAGCAAAGCTAAACCATACACGGCAGCTTCTCAGCTTATCCCGAGAGGAGAGTTTACAGTTACTGAGGCGAAAGCTGCAACAATCGGCTGGCTACTTATTGCTATTGGACTTTTCATTCTCTTTGCACCGAAACGGATAGATACAATAGCTCTGCTTTTGCTTGGTATTTTTGTAGCTGTAACATACTCAGACTTTTGGAAAGTTAAAGGATTAGGAGAAATTGCACTATTCCTCGGTCACGGCTTCGGAGCATGCACATTCGCATACAGCATAGTTAAGCCAGTCACGCTTGAAGCACTGGCAGCTGGAGTAGTACTCGGTATGTGGGCTGGAATACTCTATACGATAGATCAATGGCAAGATGTGGAAACGGATTTCGCAAAAAGAGTAAAGAACTACGCTTACTTGATTGCAAGGGCGAACATGAAGCTTAGCACGTTCTACTACTTTGCGGTAACGGCAATTGTAACAATCCATTTTGGTTTCGTTCTCATGGGTTTGCTACCGACTTCAACACTGAAAACTATATTGCTATTGCCTCTGTTCCACTTTACGGGAGTATTACTGGATTATCACTTTGAGAAAGGAGTCATGATATGTTTGCTTGGAATGTGGATATACCCAATTCTAATGGCAATTTAAATTTTTTACATATTAAACTTTTTTACTTAAAATTTAAACCGGCACAATCTTTTATATATGATAATATGATATAATATATGGACTTGAGAAGGGTACTCGAAGAAATTGCAAAAGATCCTGCAATGCTATTAAAATATTTACCGGACCCACCTCGTTTAAGTCCTTCGTTAAACAAACGAATAGATCAAATTTTCCATCCCCGTGGAGAGGAGGATTTGAAAGACCCTGCAAAATTGTTCTTGGACAGTCTCGCTCATTTCATTGTTGAACAAGCTGATAGCGCTGTGCAATCTTTCGCTAAAACTGTTCGATACAATATCTCAAAGGTTGTCAGTCACATAAGTGACAGTAAAGGTAATTCAGAAGAGAATATAAAAAGATAAGGGTGAAAGGATGAGATATCTCGTTCGAGTTCAGCCAGAGATGATGGAAAGGGTGCAAGCGGAGCTACACAACCTCGGCATTCGTCCGATAAGCAAAGTCTTCGACTACATTGTTGTTGATGTTCCACCAGACATGGTGGCAAAGATTCAAGCAATTCCCGGAGTTATCGAAGTTGTCAGAGAAAGAGTGTACAGAATTTCTGTAGTAATGCCTGTCGAGAAGAAATTGCAACAATTCATCAAAATGATCTCTAACCCTCTTACAGCGCCAATGGGTTTCGCTTGGAGTGCTCAGATGAAAGAAAAAGAGAGGTGGTTACTCAGCGAGAGTAGAAAAGTTGTCGAAGCCCACATAGCTGAGCAAGAAGGCATAACTGGGAAAGGGGTAAAAGTAGCAGTTCTGGACACAGGTTGGGATCGTTTTTCACTACAAAAGGTGAACTTAGCATATACTTCGAGCACAATGGAAGGACAGCCAGACGTCATGGATGAGAATGGACACGGAGACTGGTGTATTACATGCATAGGTGGTGCAGAGCTTAGAACACCATGGGGGCTAATAAAAGGTGTTGCCCCAAATGTCACAATGGCGGCTATCAAGTGCTTGGGCTATGGAATCGGTAGCGGATCAAACTCAAGTGTGCTGAGAGCGATGGCTGAAACCGTGGCATGGGGAGCAGATGTGATCTCAATGAGCTTAGGAAGCGATATCAAACCAAACGAAAGACATAATATTGAGTCTTGCCCTCTTTGCAGGATTGTAAAAGGGTTGAGCGACCAAGCAATTTTCGTGATAGCTGCTGGAAATAGTGGCATTGGCTATGCGAGCTGTCCGGGAATTGCGCCAGAAGCTGTTACAGTAGCTGCAATAAACTCAAAAGGGGATGTAGCCGACTTTGTTTCGAGAAGGCATCCACAATATATGGCGCTCAACAAGCCAACTGTGAGTGCTCCCGGAGTGAATACACTTAGTTCATGTTGTGGATTTATCGATGTCATGGAGTGGATGGACGGAGTTAAATTAGCTGCAATTTCGGGAACATCGATGGCTACACCACATGCCGCAGGAGTCATCGCATTATGGATCGAGTATGCGAGGAAGAAGGGAGTGAACCTGACGACAAGAGATATCCACGAGTGTATAAGACAAGGAAGAAGCTGGGATCCCGACTACGGATATGGTGTTATTAAGTATACATGGATTAAAGAATACTTAAGGAGGTGAGAACATGATGCGGTTTAGAAGAATAAGCGAGTTTTTCAACTTTTTGAAGAATCTTGAGCAAAGAGAACCAATCACGGAAGAACAGCTCGCAAGAGACATTGAACTATCTGAAAGAGGAGATTACACAGTAATGAGTAGTGTCAGAGGGAAAGGATCGATAACCGCTACTGTTCTCGACTTATCAACAATCCCTCCGAGTACAGCACAAATTGAAGCTGGAGCAGCCACAGTTGAAGGCTTTGGCAAAGCGAAAATAAAGTTTGAGAGATCTTTTAATGATACTCCAAC
>Ga0190303_1000754_pt1 | contig 13405 bp, 13 predicted proteins | sample 48700701_MG_FD_161672 | JGI IMG/M metagenome (GOLD analysis project Ga0190303, IMG submission 161672) | Hydrothermal vent sediment bacterial communities from Southern Trench, Guaymas Basin, Mexico - 4870-07-0-1_MG | ecosystem: Environmental > Aquatic > Marine > Hydrothermal vents > Sediment ...
ACCATCCATCGCCACCACGCACAACCGCGCGGATGTAACCGTTACCAACGCCCGCATGGCCTATAGCAACTTTTATGCGATGCAGGAATTTGACATCCGCTACCGTAAATTCAATGGCGAGATGGGCGATCTGCTGGACCGCGCCACCTTTGTCGGTTTTGATGTGGCGATTGTGCTGCCTTATGATCCTGTGCTGGATTGCGTGTTGTTGGTCGAACAATTCCGTATTGGGCCTTACGCCCGTGGTGCCGAATATCCATGGAGTCTGGAGCCGGTTGCAGGCCATGTAGATGTGGGGGAAACCCCAGAGATGGCCGCGATCCGTGAATGTGAGGAAGAGGCGGGGCTGACATTGAACGACCTGCTGCCAATTGCGGCTGCTTACCCGTCACCGGGGGCATCGAGCGAATTTTATTATTACTATCTGGGGCTTTGTGATCTGGGTGCTCACAACGGCGGGATTGCAGGCCTGGAAAGCGAGAGCGAGGACATTCTGAGCCGGATATTATCCTTTGATGCCTTGATGGATTTTGCCGATACGCGGCAGGCAACCAACCAGCCGTTGATACTGGCCGCCTACTGGCTGGCAAGAAACCGTGATAGGTTACGCCGAGACGCTTGAGTTCGGGGCGCGGTCTGCCTAGATATAGAGGCAGGCAATTCGGGGACGATTATGGATATTTGCAGCGATCTGGAACACTCAATCGGAAACACGCCGTTGATCCGGCTAAGGGCCGCGAGCGAGGCCACGGGATGCGAGATTCTGGGCAAGGCGGAATTCATGAACCCGGGCCAGTCGGTCAAGGATCGCGCGGCGCTGTTCATGATCAGGGATGCGGTGGCGCGGGGCACGTTGAAGGCGGGCGGCACCATTGTTGAAGGCACGGCAGGCAACACCGGTATTGGTCTGGCACTGATCGGGGCCTCAATGGGGTTTAAAACCGTGATCGTGATCCCCGAAACCCAAAGTCAGGAAAAGAAGGATATGCTGCGTCTTGCCGGCGCACATCTGATCGAAGTGCCCGCCGCACCCTATAAGAATCCGAACAATTTTGTGCGTTATTCAGGCCGATTGGCCGAAAAACTGGCACAAACCGAACCAAACGGCGCGATCTGGGCAAACCAGTTTGATAACGTTGCCAACCGCCAATCCCACATCGAAACCACTGGCCCCGAGATTTGGGAGCAAACCGGCGGCGGCGGCGTTGACGGCTTTGTCTGTGCGGTTGGATCGGGCGGCACATTGGCGGGTGTGGCGGAAAGTTTACGGGCCAAATCGCGGGACGTCAAAATCGCCATTGCCGACCCTGAGGGGGCCGCGCTGTTCAGTTATTATACCACTGGCGAGTTAGCCTCCGAGGGCAGCTCCATTGCCGAAGGGATCGGGCAGGTGCGGATCACCAAAAACCTTGAGGGGCTAGAGGTCGACATGGCCTACCGCGTTCCCGACACCGAGGCCTTGCCGATCATATTTGATCTAGTGCAGCACGAGGGGCTGGTGCTGGGCGCATCAAGCGGCATCAATATTGCCGGTGCGATCCGAATGGCGCGCGAAATGGGCCACGGACATACGATTGTGACGATGCTGTGCGATTACGGCACGCGCTATCAGTCAAAACTGTTCAACCCTGCCTTTTTGCGCGAAAAGGATCTGCCGGTGCCCGAATGGCTGGATAAATCCGCGCCAGATATGCCCGAGGTGTTTGAATCCTGATGCGTAACGTCCTATTCAGCCTGCTTGTTCTGATCACGGCCGCCTTTGGCGCGGTTCAGGGGCATGCGCAAAGCTCTGGTTCCAGTTCCAGCCAATCGGGCAGCTACGAGAAAACCATCGTCAACACCCTGTCGGCGTGGGAGCAGACAGCGCGGCGGGCAGAAGAGGCGATCGAGGCGGGGCGGGCCTCGACCAGTGCACTGGAAGAATTGCGCAGCCAACTGGTGACATGGCGCGAAAAGTTCCTGACCGCGCAAAGCACCAACAAGGGCAGCATCCAGACGCTACAGGCGCAGATTGATGCGCTGGGGCCAAAGCCGGAAGGGGGCGAAGAGGCCCCTGAAATTGCCGCGCAACGCATCGGAATGGACACACGAATGGCGCAGTTGCGCGCCCCGGCCAAAACCGCCGAAGTGGCCTATAGCCGCGCTGACGGGCTGATCCGCGGCGTCGACGAGATTATCCGCGGCCGCCAGACCGATGCCCTGCTGGAGCGCGGACCATCGCCGCTAAATCCGGCGCATTGGAGTAAGGGTATTGATGCGGTCGGGCTGTCGAGCCGCAATGTCAGTAAAGAACTATCGACCGCTTGGCAAAGCCCCTCACAACAGGTTTTGCTAAAGGAAAACCTGCCGGTCATTGCGGTTCTTTTGCTGATTGCTTTCGTCCTGCTGCTGCGCGGACGCCACTGGATGGAGCGCCTGACTCTTGCGGTGCAGGCCAAGGAACGCAACGCAGGGCGCTGGACCATGGCGTTTGTGTTGTCGCTTGCACAGGTGGCTTTGCCGCTGATTGGCCTGTTACTGCTGGTCGAGGCGATTTACGCATCCGAACTGATCGGGGTGCGCGGCGACATCGCCTTGTCGGCCTTTGTCGTGCTTGGGGTCGTCTTTTTGGTGGCGCGATGGCTGGGCGCACGCATATTCCCGAAAAGCGAACATGTTGTGCCGCCGCTAAACCTGATGCCGCCAAAACGGCAAAAGGGGCGTTTTTTCAGTGCCTCACTGGGGTTGCTGCTGGGGCTGAATGTTTTCATCCGCGTTGTTGGCCGGTTTGACAACTGGAGCGCCGAAGCCATCTCTGTTGTGACTGCTCCGGTTTTGGTGCTGGCTGGATACGCACTGTTTCGTCTGGCCCGATTGATGCGTCTGCATGTCCAAAACGAACAGGTCGATGGCGAAGAACGGACCTATCGGAACCGGATTGTGTTTTACCTAAGTCGCATCGTTCTGGTGCTGGCATTTGTTGGGCCAACCCTTGCCCTGATCGGCTATTTGGAAGCCGCACTTGCCATCGTGTTCCCGACGACTATGTCACTGGGATTGCTTGCATTCCTGTTTATCCTGCAACGAATGATCGCAGAGATATACGCGCTGGTAATCGGCAGCGAGGAACGCGCCCGCGAAGCATTGATCCCGGTGTTGATCAGCTTTGTTGTGGTGCTGGCTTCAGTGCCGTTCTTTGCCCTGATCTGGGGCGCGCGAACGACGGATTTGTTCGAAATCTGGGCGAGGTTCAAAGGCGGGTTCTCATTCGGGGATACGCGGATATCGCCATCCGATTTCCTGACCTTTGCGGTGATATTCGTGATCGGTTACATGCTGACCCGTCTGATACAGGGCACATTGCGCACCACGGTGCTGCCCAAGACCAAGATGGATGTGGGCGGGCGCAACGCGATTGTGTCGGGCGTTGGATATATCGGCATTTTCCTTGCCGCTGTGGTGGCGATTTCCAGTGCGGGGATTGACCTGTCATCATTGGCGATTGTCGCTGGTGCGCTGTCGGTCGGTATCGGCTTTGGTCTGCAAAACATTGTGTCGAACTTTGTCTCGGGTATCATCCTGCTGATTGAGCGCCCGATTTCCGAGGGCGACTGGATCGAGGTTGGCGGCCAAATGGGTTATGTGCGCGATATATCCGTGCGCTCGACCCGCATCGAGACCTTTGATCGCACCGATGTGATTGTGCCCAATTCGGACCTTGTGTCAGGCGTGGTGACCAACTGGACGCGGGGTAATTCGGTCGGGCGGGTGATTGTGCCGGTTGGCGTGGCTTATGGCACCGATACGAAGCGGGTCGAGGGTATTTTACGCAAAATCGCCGAGGCCCACCCGATGGTTCTGGCCAACCCCGGGGTGGTATTCCAAGGGTTCGGCGCGGATTCACTGGACTTTGAAATCCGTGCGATCCTGCGGGATGTGAACTGGATTTTAAGCGTCAAATCCGACATCAATCATGAAATCGCCCGTATCTTTGCTAAGGAAGGTATCGAAATACCGTTCGCCCAGCGTGACGTCTGGTTGCGCAATCCAGAAGTGTTGCAACCTGCACCGCCAAAACCACCCCGTGCCCCGAAGACACGCGCACCGAAAAAAGGGAGCCCCAAATGACCGATCTGTTATTTCGTAGCGAGCCTTATTTGCGAGAGAGCGTGGCCACCGTAACGGCCCACACGCCCGAAGGTGGCGTGGTGCTGGATAAAACGATCTTCTATGCCACGGGCGGTGGCCAGCCCGGCGATAGCGGCAGTTTGGCGTGGGACGAGGGCAGCATGCCGATTGCCACCACGATCAGGGGCGAGGGGGGGCAGATCGTGTTGTTGCCAGCCGAGCCCGCACCGTTGCCACCCGTTGGATCGCAAGTGATGCAAGTGCTGGACTGGGACCGCCGCCACCGTCACATGCGAGTGCATACGGCGCTGCATCTTTTGTCGGTGGTGATCCCGCTACCGGTGACCGGCGGATCAATCGGGGCGGACAAAGGGCGGCTGGATTTCGACATGCCCGAGACCTTGGCGGACAAGGATGCGCTGATGGCGCGCCTGAACGAATTGATCGTGCAGGATTTACCGGTGACCGAGGGCTGGATCACCGATGAGGAACTGGCCGCCAACCCGTCACTGGTCAAAACCATGTCGGTGCAACCACCCAAAGGCACAGGGCGCGTGCGTCTGATCGGGATCGGGGCAGGGGATGCGCAGATTGACCTGCAACCCTGCGGCGGAACCCACGTGGCCCACACCGGTGAAATCGGCCAGGTTCGCATTGGCAAGGTGCAAAACAAAGGTGCGCAAAACCGGCGGGTTTACCTGCATTTGGAAAGCTGATCCGCGGCGCGTTAAACCGCTTGCACATATAGCCGTAGTCAGGCTAAAACGCTGCCCAACGGACAGGTGGCCGAGTGGTCGAAGGCGCACGCCTGGAAAGTGTGTAGGCGGGAGACCGTCTCCAGGGTTCGAATCCCTGTCTGTCCGCCACAAATACTTGCAAGTAGTTGTTTTAACTGGTTTAATTTTATTTATTAACTTTCTGTCCCCCACGTTATCCCTCACTGCAGTAAGGGGTGATGCGCTTGGGTTGTTCACCTATTTCACCCTCGCCCCTTGCATACAATAGCCGCTAACAGCCCCAAAGCGGACATGCCGCATCGACAGCACGGGCGGATTGTGGACCTTCGCTGCAGGAGCCCTGAACGGCAGCTCTATTCGAATATCAAGACATTGGACCTGAGATTGGTATTGCCCTAAAACTAAACTTGACCATAATTCAGGACCACTTTTCATGCCCGCTAATAGAATTAGAATTGCACTTCTTTCCAAAGGATATTTCCCCAGAGAACTGCCACCAGTATTTACTACTGAGAACTTCGGACAACACTCCGCCGCTATTATCTCCGATTGGCAAGATCAGGCCGTTTTTAACATCATTTCGAAATCGCTTGGGAAGACGCCATGCAAGAAAAAGCGCAGGAATGCATACACTTACAAGATAACGAGCGCCGAGGCTGAAATCATTTCCAAAGCTAAGCGCGGGTATGAAAGACGAAACATTCACATTACCCATCCCGTACCTCAGGCTTTGCTGGCATCTGAACTGGCTGACAATTGGCCAAAAGTTCAAAAATGGTTGTCCCGACAAGAGTTTTCCGAAGATGAAATACGAGTTTCTAGCGAACATGAACGGGCAATTAAGGGTATAAACTCCGCTTTACATCGGGTCAAAACGACCTACTTAGAAGCGACTTCTGATTGGTTGGTTAAGACTGATATCACGAGATTCTACCCGTCAATATATACGCACTCAATACCTTGGGCCGCCTATGGAAAAGAAAATGTTAAACAAAGGATGGGTTACTACAAGGGCTCGTTGGCAGATCGATTGGATGTGTTGGTAAGGTGTCCGAGATCAGCGCTTATGGGTCCAAATAGGGTGATTTGCTAAGAGAGTGTTTCTGGCTCATCGTAACCACCAAGGAGTGGACGATGAGACATACAACTGGAACCCGTAAAAGCCCTGGCGAGAAGATCGTCAAAGACATCAAACGTGCGTACCGCTGCCCGGCAGTCGATACGCAGTATCGATGAGAGGGGCGTAAGCAGTATTCTTCTGAGGAAAAGATCAGGATTGTTTTGGACGGCCTGCGTGGCGAGGACAGCATTGCTGAGCTGTGCCGTCGCGAGGGAATTTCCCAGGGTGTTTACTACAAATGGTCAAAGGACTTCATGGAAGCAGGAAAGCGGCGGCTGGCTGGCGATACAGCGCGTGCTGCAAACACCGACGAGGTCAAAGACCTGCGCCGTGAAGCCCGTGATCTGAAGGAGGTTGTGGCAGAACAAACGCTGGAGCTGCGTCTTCTCAAAAAAAGCATGCTAGGGGATGGGGGCGACCTAGAATGAGATACCCTGCATCTGAAAAACTAGAGATCATCCGGCTGGTCGAAGGGTCGCATCTGTCAGCGCGTCAAACACTGGCGAAATTGGGCATTCCCCGCACTACATTCTACCGTTGGTATGATCGATATCTGCAGCGTGGCGAGGCGTTTGACTTATTTAGTTATCTGCGTAACACTCAGGCGCGATATCTTAATCGTGTGTATTGTCTCAAGGGAGAGAAAATCAAAGGCATGCCAAGCTTTCTGCAACGGACCGCAATTAAAAAACTTGTTGAAACATCCAAGGAACGTTGCGGCGTAAAGCATGGCCTGTTGTCCAACAGCAAATCTCCAATTCTGCGTTTGCAAAGCACCGAAGCGATCCAACGCAAAGAGCGGTTTTTGGATATGATTGGCGGTGCCGTTTCGGAGCTTGATCAAACAGCCCTTTTGCCAAGCCAGTCGCATTATTGTCTGCTCGTGTCTGATGTCGATGGTGTCGTGATCGAATCCTACGCACCCAAAGGCCTTGAGGCAGAATTTCAGCGCAGCGGCCTTGTTACGGGCGGTGTTTGGGATGAACGGGTTGCCGGCACAAACGGCATCAGCCTGTCCATGAAATCTGGGCGGGTTGTAACCGTGGGAGGGGATGATCATTTCTACAATTGCTTCTCCGGTTTTGCCTGCAGCTCAGCGCCCTTAACAGATGCCGAAAACACGCTGATCGGTGCCATTACCCTTGTGGGTTCGGTGAAGCGCCGACCCGACGAAATCACACTGTGCGAACAGGTATTGCGGCGCGCCTCCCGCCAGTTTCAAACCCGCCTGTTCCGCAACTATCATTCTGAAAAACTAACGGCGCGTGTCATGTCGCGCGGCTCTCAAACCGCGCGAAATTTTGAAACGCTGGTTGCCTGTGATGACCGGGGCGTTATTGTGTCGTGCCTGCCGCTCTGGCGGGATAGTGCCCGCCCGCCTGAACATCAAAATCTTTTTGGCAAACATCTGTCCGAACTTCAGAATCTCGAAATCAGCCTGCGTGGCCCTGCCACTGTCCCCCCGCGACGTCGTACGGCCCAAGACGCAAGCCCGTTGCTTCCAGCACGAATCAACAAGGATGGACAGCTTGGCCGTCTGATCGGGCAGGGGGGGAGGCTGTCCGTTCTGGCAAATCGCGCGCGCCGGTTGGCCGCTCATCGGGTTCCGGTGCTCATATGTGGAGAGCCGGGTGTTGACGCAGAACAATTCGCGCGGGCGCTTCTCGAAGACCTCGGCCTTTCGTCCCCGACAGGCCTTTCGTCCCCGACAGGCCTCTCGTTGAATGCTGCGTGCTTTGCTTCTGGTGTCGAACTGACCGAAGCCCTCGGCAGCCTGCGTTTTCTGCACGATTACCCGGTTGATAACATCACTCCGACCCTGATCCTTCTGAATGTCGAAAAACTAACCGCCGCGTCACAACAAGCGTTAGAGACCTATCTTGATACTGATGAACGTGAAGCGCGGGGCGGCTATTGTGAGACGAAGCCGCTCATTTTATTCACCGCCGGTAAGACATGGCGCGCGCTAGAAGCAGATAACACCATAGGGCGTAATCTCCTCTATCTGATGGGGCAATCCGTTCTGGAACTGCCACCAGTCCGTTTGCGCGATTGCGAAATCGTGTTGAATGATGTGATGGCGTTTGATTTGGATCAGGCCGTCGCGTTATCAGACCAGGCTCGGGATTTGTTGGTCACCTATGATTGGCCCGGAAATCAGCGCGAAATGCGGTCGGTTCTTAGGGAGGCATTGATTTGTGGCAACGGCCACCGGATTAACGTAACCGATCTGCCTGATCGGTTGTCACAGCGCGGCGATGTTCCCCAAAAGAAAGTGGCACGTGTGTCTTTGCGCGATGCACTGGACAGCGCCGACTGGAATGTTGCGAAAGCGGCCCGGATGCTGGGTAAAAGTCGCGCCACGGTCAATCGTTGGATCGCATCAGAAGGGCTGCAACGCCCGGAGTAACGACCACGGAATTAAAAACGGCCGGGCGCGAATTGCCCGACCGTTTCTAGGGCGAAATCTTCTAAGAATGTTTACCGCAATTCACCTTCGACTGCGTCCAGGGCTGCCTGCGCGCAGGCCTCGTCGTTGTCGGCCGAGTCACCGCTCACACCAATGCCGCCGATCTGCACATCGCCAGCCATGATTGGGAGTCCGCCAGCGAAGGCAATGATTTCGTCGACTTCGACGAATCCGGGAACACCGGCAGGCGCGTCTTTCGTGCCATAGCCCAATTCCGCGACAACCCGCGTTGAGAACGGAAACCGGGCGGATGTCTTTGCCTTATTCGTTGCAATCTCGACGCTGCCGAGAAATGCGCTGTCCATCCGGCGAAAGACCACTAAATCGGCCCCCCGATCCACAATAGCAATATTCATCCGCCATCCCTCGGCGATGGCCTTGGCTTCGCAGCCGTCTGCCATTTTTTTGGCAATCCCTAGGTCTAACACCGGAATGTTTTCAAGCGCGACGGATGGCCCGATTGCGGACAGTGTCGCGCAGAATGCGGTGGCTATAATAATTCCAGTTTTCATGTTCGTTCTTCCTCTGTGTCAGTTTCAGTTATGGATGAGCGTTATGCTAGGCTCGGGACCGATTGGCGATGTGTCAGTGTGGTTAAGCGCTCTTCTGCGGCGTCCGCCAGCGCGGCAAGAAAACTTTGAGGGTTCATAGGTTGAGGAAAAAGATCCTCAAGTGCGATATGCGCCTCTGCGCGGATGCCCGAACTCTCTGGGAAAGCCGCCTTGTGCAGTTCATTCATGATCGGCCAAACCTCTGGGGCGGGCATTTTGGTTAGAATAGCCGCATGGATTAACGCCACTCGCCCCGCTGCGGTCATCCGTAAACGCTGCGCTGTGCCGACCAGCTTGCGCCGCTTCACCAGCAGGTTCCAGTCACCGTCACAAAAGGCGCTTTGACAGGCTCCGGTGTCAGACGGGATATCAAATTGGCTCAGTGCCGCGGAAATGCTGCTGCAAATCAAGTGATATCCCGACTCTGGCGTAAAACCGGCTGGGCAGGGCACAATCATCGCCAGATTCACGGTTCCTGACCATTGCGGTACTATGCCGCCGCCACTGCCGCGCGTAACCAAAGGCCAGCCAGCAGCAGCCGTTATTTGCGCCTGTTGTTGAACAGCTGCGCGCCGGGCCAACGCCGAAGGAACAACAAGGGCACATGCATTACTCTGCCATAAAAGCATCGCCGGGCGCCCCTGTTGCAGCAACGCCGTTTCACGGGCGATGCCATCACGTGCCGTTTTGAACCCAGTGACAATCAAGATTGAAACTGCTCGATAATTTCGCATAGCCCGGTCAAGAAATCCGCAGCGGGCGCGCCATCAATGGCACGGTGATCGAAGGTCAAAGACAGGCCAGCATAGGGGCGCCAAGCAAGGTCATTCCCATCACGCACAGCCGTTTCGACAACCCGCCCGATCCCCAGAATGCCAATCTGTGGCGTATTCAGAATGGGGGTGAATTGTTCCACCCGGCTCAAGCCCAAGTTGGACACAGTGAATGTCCCCCCGACCATCTCTGCGACGGTTAGCTTGTTGACCCGCGCCCGCTCTGCCAGATCTCGGCGGGCGGCGCGCAGTTCAATCAAGGACAGATCATCCGCGCCAAAAATGGCAGGGGCGGCCAGCAGATTGCCCGGAAGAGCAATCGCCACGCCCAGATCAACCTTGCCGGACAAGTGCACTTCACGCTCTTTGAGCGTGCCGTTGATATCAGGATGTTGCCCCAGCGCGCGCACGATTGCGCCCATCAACAAGTCTTCAACCGAAAGCGAAATGCCATCGGCCTTGAACTTTGCTTTTGCGGCCAAAAGTGCGGTCATATCCGCGCGTGCATGGAGGGTAAGCTGTGCGGCGCCTTGCAAAGACGACAGCATTTTATCGGCAATCATCCCACGCGCACCGCGCAGCGGCACAATCCTGTCCTCAGATGTGGTTGCGTCTGTCATCCGACAGATCCGATTACATCGCCTTTTGCAACCACCTCATCCTGGTCCTTTCCGATGCTCAAAACGCCGGAGGTGGGTGCGGTAATTTCATACTGCACCTTTGCGGTCATAATCTCCGCGATCAAAGCGCCCTCTTTTACCTGAGCGCCGTCACTGGCGAGCCATGCGGTGATAACGCTTTCTTCGTCGCTGTCCCAAAGGTCGGAGGGAATAATAATGTCAGTTGCCATAGGACAAAGTCCTTTCAAGGCCACCCCGAAAGGGTCGGGGCGGCTTGGTTGTTGTGAGATATTTAGGAATGGATCAGGCGGGGATTGAGGCTTGGCAGATCTCTTGTGCTACGGCGACGATCTTATCCGCGTTTGGCAGGCAATGTTGCTCCATTACGCGGGCAAAAGGGATCGGGACATCCGGGTAAGCGATGCGCCTGGGCGGAGCTTTGAGGTCGGACAGATTGCTTTCGGTCACTGTGGCAATGATCTCACCCGAGACGCCAAAGCTGTGATAATCCTCATCCACCACAATCAACCGACCGGTTTTAGCGACACTGGCGCGGATGGTATCGCGATCCAGGGGCACCAGAGACCGTAAATCAACCACCTCTGCGCTGATCCCTTGTTTTTCCAGCACCTTGGCCGCTTTCAAACCGTGATGCACGCCTTGTGCAATCGACACGATGGTGACGTCGCGGCCTTCACGGGCAATCGCCGCTTTGCCGATCTCTACTTCATAGGCCTCTTCAGGGACATGGGTGATTGCGCCTTTTTCAGTGCCCAGCCAGCCCATGCCTTGCAAGCCTTTGTGATACATGAAGATCACCGGATTCGGGTCGCGTATGGCGGCGGTCATCAAGCCTTTGGCGTCATAAGCATTCGACGGGCTGACAACTTTCATTCCGGGCAAATGCGCAAAACTGCCATAGAGACACTGCGAATGTTGACCCGCGTCAGAATATCCGCCCCCCGTAGAGGTCATCAACACCATCGGCACGGTAAATTCACCGCCGGAGAAATATGTGTTCTTGGCCATGAGGTTATAGATTGCATCAAAGCAAACGCCGAAGAAATCGACAAACATCAGCTCGACCACGGGGCGCATGCCATCTTGGGCAGCCCCCACGGCAGCGCCGATAAATCCGGTCTCTGAAATTGGCGTATCGCGCACGCGCTGCTTTCCAAACTCTTCGATCAGGCCGCGGGTGTTGCCAAAGATACCGCCCATCTCGCCGACATCTTCCCCCATCACAAAGACCTTTTGATCAAGGCGCATTTCTTGTGCAGTCGCCTCAGCCATTGCCCGGGCGATCGTTAATTTGCGTTCGTTTTCCATTGTTTTCCTCCCTGTCGCATTTAGACGAATATTGATGTAAGCGCGTCTTCCGGTTTCGGATCGGCGCTCTCGCGGGCAAAGCGGATCGCTTCATCAACCGCTGCCTGTGCCTTGACTTCAAGACGATCCAGATCCTGGGTTGAAAAATCCCCGTCATCAATCAACTTTTGGCGCATTTTTGGAATCGGGTCCTTGGCAAAGAGCCCATCCTTCTCACCGTCAGGCCGGTAGCCTTCGGCATCCCCCATAAAGTGACCTGCAAGGCGATAAGTCTCAACTTCAATCAGTGTTGGCCCCTCGCCAGCGCGAGCACGTTTAATGGCTTCACCTGCGACCTCGTAGATTTTCAGCGGGTCATTGCCCGGAACGTAATGCCCCGGTATGCCGTAGGCCGATGCACGGTCCGCATTTCGCTTAATTGAGGTGGAGGCCTCTTTGGAGACGGAGATTCCCCAAGCATTGTCTTCGACGACAATAACCATCGGCAATTTCCAGACGGCGGCAAGGTTCATCACCTCGTGAAACGCGCCCTGGTTGGCCGCGCTTTCACCGATGAAGGATATCGCAACGCCCGGCTTGCCCTGCATTTGTCGCGATAAGGCGGCACCAGCAGCCGGGCCCATGCCTTGCGCAATGATACCTGAACAGGCAAAGTTCACATCAGCATCAAAAATATGCATATGCCCACCGCGACCACCCGAAAGGCCGGTCACCTTACCAAAAATTTCCGCCGCCATTCTTTTTAGATCGACGCCCTTTGCGATTGCCTGATGGTGTGGGCGGTGTGTTGCAGTCACGATATCATCTGCATTCAGATGGGCACAAACCCCAACTGCCACGGGTTCTTGCCCGTTTGACAGGTGCATTTCCCCTGGAATTGGGCCGTCGGCCATATTAAAAACCGGGGTCTTCCCTTCCATATAAATTTTTTCGATGGCGTTTTCAAAACGACGGCTCGTGACCATCATTTTATACATCCAGGCGAGCGTATCTTTCGGTGGTGTCATGTTTTCCTCCCATGTTCTGCTGTCAGCATAAGGGGTAGGTTTCCGAGAGATGAACGGCCGAATTGCGTTTGTGTTTGACGCTATTGAAACTGTATCAAACTTGCTGGTTTGAGACACTCAATGACACATCGATGCGACGCATTGAGTTGGCTCTGTCCAGATAGCGGCAAGGTTTTGCCGCTGGCCGTCAGGTGGTTTTGCGGGTCTTGTTTTGTTCTCGCCGACGCAGCGCTGAAAAACATCCAGCACAACAGCAGAAAACATATCACAAGGATCGTGCCACTGATTGGCCCCATGAAGGCGGCGAAAAGCCGCATCCGCCATCGCATGGTCGACGCCCGTCAACCTCTCAATCAGACCCCCGCGCCTGCGGACAATCGCCCCACTGGCCCGGTGTGATTTCGAAGCGGATTGACAATCCAAGTGCGTCTACGGCAGCATGATCTTGGTGGTCAGGCCACCTTTGGAGCGGCCAATTGCGTGAGCTTGGCCCCCCTTTTGCGCCGCTTACATCCGCGTGGGCTTTGCAGATCGTAGTGACCTGCCCCCAGTTTGAGGGCCACTTTAAAGTTTGCTCTGTTCCTCTTCTGTTTGCCATTACTCTGCTCTTGCCCCCAACCTTGGACCACGTTGGTCTATATTTTTCCCGCTTTTATCAGTTTGGTGGGCTGGTTTCACCTTCTGATTTAGT